>Ga0157362_1000782_pt1 | contig 11849 bp, 10 predicted proteins | sample AttlaeALBM3_FD_111480 | JGI IMG/M metagenome (GOLD analysis project Ga0157362, IMG submission 111480) | Fungus gardens microbial communities from leaf cutter ant in Ribeirão Preto, State of São Paulo, Brazil - Atta laevigata ALBM3 | ecosystem: Host-associated > Fungi > Mycelium > Unclassified ... | reverse complement strand
TGTAGTAATCGCCATTGATCGTTTGCTTCGACGGAAGGTAATCGATATGAATTATACCGCGTGCATCCCAAAAAATTGTGGCCATCACCTTTCTGGCCAATTTTATGGTCTTTGCGTTTTTCGGAGTTGGTACCCGATGAAGTCCATTGTTTTGACTATTCCTTCATCTCGGGTGTGAAGTAATGGATCCACAGTAATGAATTAACGCAGAAATTCATTTGGATTACGTTAAAACATCTCCAAACATTGTTTTGAAATCGTCATACGATCGTGCTCACCACAGTGAGCAAACGCGGACCCATCTTGCTGACAGCTTTTTCATATCCAATTGTTCATGCAAAATTGAAATCATCCATCTTGCCAACAGCTTTTTCATATCTAATTGTTCATGCAAAATTGAAATCATCTTGCCGATAGCTTTTTCATATCCAATTGTTCGTGCAAAATTGAAATCACTGTGATATGCCTCAACAAGCTCACGCACTTTCACTTGTCAATCAGTCAAAACAATATCGTGACTTCGATGATTTCAACTTCGATGATTTCTGACATAGCAGCCTCAATTGGGTGTCCTGAACGAGGTGCATCACATGAATGTACGACCACGTTTAAATTCATTCATCCAATTGTATACAGTCGCAAACGGTACAGATATGCTATGAACATTATCCAACTTTTTGATTTTTTTCGGCGTTTTATATGTAGAAACTTTTCATATGTAGATGTTTGATCACTACACGAAACTCGTTTTTTTCCATTTTGCAAAAAAATACAAAAGTTGTTCGCTTTAATCGTTCGCTACAGAAATGAAACCACGCGATGAATTCCGCTCAAAATTTGACAGTAATAAGCTGAGATGCTACTTGTCAAAAAATGTGACATGACACTGCAAGTGCCCTCTGACAGATTTTCTAAGAACTTATTGACTTGCCCTCGTATCATTTCTGAAGATGACATTATATAATAGACAATAGTAGAGGCTGTTAAATTTTCCCGTGCCGTTCATGATCACACAACTGTGATTCTAGCCTTGCTAGTTATCAGATTTGTTACGGATTTTGCAACCAAGGCTAAATACCATTGCAATCTTTTAAAGAAAAATGTTGAATTTAAGTTTGACGAAAGTTTAAAAGCTTTTACATAAATGATTGAAATTCGAATTCATATCTTATCCAGATTTTGAGACACTTTTCCGGTATGATCTGTCTACTGAATTGTATACAAATGTATACAATATGAATTGTATACAAATATCGCTGTAGCTGCGATACTCTTGCAGAAGCAAAGTTTAGGAGCGCTAGTTCCAGTGGCCCATAGTCATTCCACTAACGAGATAGAGAGTACCTAAGTACCATTCATTCGAGCTGGAGATGCTCATTGTTAAAGCCACCGAAAGATTTCATTACTATTTGACTGGTGTTGAATTCAAAATAATTATTGACTGCAACGCTTTGATCTGTGCTGTAAACAAAGTTAATATTAGCATATAGTTCGTTCAATTCTTAGGCTTCAAAATTACTCTTTAAAATTGAGCATTGTGATTAAAGAACGGCGCATGCTTTGCTGTCGATGCTTTGAGCCGAATTGCGGCTGTAGAATCTATGCCAGTTGAAAGAGAGTTACAATACCGGCAATTAGATGATCTGAATATTTGCGACATAGCTTAACGCCTCGAAGAAATCAAACATAAAAAATTTATACTTATTGATGATCTTGTTTAGCGAAATGATTCTAGTCGTCCTAAGTTTGTAATACCCGAAGCTAGCCTAGATAGCCTATTGCGGATATATCATGATGATGCCGCACACTGAAAACATTTTGCGGCGCCAAGAAAATATTTTACAGTATGAGTGCTAATTATTGATTTAAGTCAATGCATTAAAGTAAGTAAGAATTAAAAGTATATAGAAAATTGCCTCACATATATTATGCCGCTTCTACTAATACTAACGAAGGGGAACTGCAGTCACTTCTACATCCTTCTATTTCTTTTGAAATCATTCATGTGGATCATTTTGGTCCTATAGTAGAATCCTCTAAGTAGAATCCTCTATCTAAAATACATAATTAGTAAGTGGTTATAGATTCTTTCACTCTACTGGTTACTTGTGATGAAGTCACGGCTCGTGAAGTAATTAATTGTTAAGTTGCTTACTGATATAGCTAAAATAGAAGGATTGACTGAAGAAAATAGGATGCTGATCGTCAGTTAGCGCATCTTTAGTTAGAGGCATCAAATAAAATGAAAGAGTACAACAAAGTGTCTATTATTATAAAAGACATAAGACGTTTTCAAAGTACAAAATCGGAGACTTTGTAAGTATAAGAGATATTACGTTAAACCAAGGTGAAAGCTGAAAACTTAAATGATTATAAAGGTCCGTATATAATAGATAAGATATCGTCAAATAATAAGTTATATAATAAGAGATATTCCAGGTTTCAATCTTTTACGGGCCCATATAATTCCATTTTGTCATCAAATAGAATCAAGCTTCAAATTTATAATATCTTAGAGTACGTAATGATTATTTTGTGTTATTTGTCTTCCAACAATTTGTGATTTAAAAAAATGATTGTTTATGTTAAGACTAAGCTTAGCTTTAAGTTATTTGCGATCAACTGTATGAAACATTAGATATAAGTATGATTTATTAATGTTACTCAAATCCGAAATTTATTTCCGTTAACTCTGTATTTAATTTCGAGTTTATTACTATAATTCACATTCGGGTCGAATGCCTCCCTCAGAATAAGGGATCTTTCTGTCCATTTCGTGTTATATTTGCTTAGTAGCTATTATCTTCGTATCCCATGCCTAACGTCACTAGCCGATTGGACAAAATGTTATCAACAGATGCGGCACATGCGTCATATGCGGCGTGAGCCATACGAGATTCCGGATTAGTTGCTTGAGAAATTCGTAGTTTGAACGAACCGAGTCTCGGAGAGAGAGTTGTGGAGAGAAATCTGTATGATGTACATGTCGAGCAACAAAGTATGAATTGAAGGCTACTACGTTCTGTGCTCAGTTCAGAATCCTGACAACTTATTCTCAGGAAGCTATCTCGTAATCCTAAATTATCCTGCAGTATATACGCTATCCGTGCTCAAGTGCATAAATAATTATCGTCGAATAAGATGCATAAATCGACAAAATTAATGTGATTGATATTTTTAGTATTACAGATTATAAATAACATTAAGAATTATGATAGTTTTTATTATTTTTCCTTAAAATGAATAAAATTTATATTCTTTATCCATCTCTGTATATTATTTCCTTATAATTAAGATTGTTCTTTTAAAGTTATTCTCTTATGTTTTGCAATCGCACTCACGAGCGTAGTGCAACTTCGTCGTGCGCTTGCAGTTGATAGTCTATAATAGTTTCGCAAATAGAATTCGTCTGAACCTCAAAATTGACGCAATAAAAAATATTCCCATAGACAATTACCTCCTTACACAATTTTACATCGTGGAATCGATAATTAAGCGCTAGGCAAGAGTGAGTCACTCTTTCTTGGAATTAACCGAAACATTATTCAAACGATATTCTAACAAACTGCGAACATCGACGGTTCTCGTAACCGATTGCTCAGCTCCTGTAATGGTAGAGAGGGCAGTTCAGAGAGAGGGTGAACAGAGGATTTGGAGAAATGAATAGGGAATGACTGCAATAAATGATACAATAAATGATACAATAATGATACAATAATTAACAAGAAATAACAGATGTATTCTATTAATCTCCGACTCATTCATATACGTTCGCTAAGATCACAATAATAATACGCGATAGAAATGCGTCCTCATACGTTAAAAGTTACCTCACATATTTTCCTCGTTAAGTTCTCGATAATGCGAAAGAGAATACTATAAAAAGTTCAATTATTACAATATCGTACAAGCGATAGTTCGATAATTCGATCGAGATAAGAAAATAGCTATTGTACTACAGTAAACATGGTATGACCTCAAGCTCTGCGAAGATTTCGAACTATCTTAACAGAATTTCGGAAAGTAATAGAGAACGCGTACAATATGGCGCGCATATACATCATAAACGCGAAAAATCTGACACGATTACATCATATGCGTCTTATAAATGACAACGACATTTACACGCGTCTCCTTGACATGGAAATTGGCGATTTTACAGTTTAGCGGTGCTTGGTCCTTGATAAACCTCCTGGAAGGTCCTTGGCACGATAAATTTTGACTTTCTCAGTGTCTTGAATCCTTCGTACATTCGATCCAGTTGCCACAGCACAAGTGTTGGACGCTGATATTTCCGGGGTACGCAGACGATCGCGATTTTTCCCACGGAGAAGGGGAATTTCGCAATCTAATTGGTTCGCGGCCTTGCGGGCTCCGTTAATCGCATATTATTGCGCTCAGAATTCAATTTGACAGCGAGATTCAACTCGGCCGTTAAGGAAACTTTCCCTGATTTTCGTTATGCGAGAGATTCGCATTTTAGTGGAGGTATTTCAGTAGCCGATCAATTCCTCTTCCGACCATGGTTCCGTCCTTCTAAGGGATTGTCTATGAGCCTCGTCACTGGGTCTCTTGCCGACACGATGGCGTAGAGTGGCCATCCTCTCTCATTGCCCTCATTATTCCTTTGCGACGAATATCTGTAATATTTTGTGATAGAATAACAAGTCCAAAACAGAACGAAAAATATTAAAATATTACTTGTGCACTACTCTCTTTATAAGATGCTGGTTGCCTCCAATAATCCCAGATAGCCAAATAAGGGCAATATGTTGTCATTTTGTCACTTATTCCGTATTCAATTTCATCAAACTAAAGTGTTTCCACAAATTGTCTGTTGTTCTGATGTCACGTAAAGTCTTCCTTAGAATTCAACAAACTGTTGACAAGTTGTCATCATGCGTGCATGGCGTCCCGTCAGTTTGCTGTCAACGCGACGAATTTATTATTTCTCAATGTATACTCTTACAATTTCGTAAACTCATGAAATCTATTGCCCTCCTGATGCTAACTCAGTTCACATTATATTCCAATGGCAGCAAGTTGAAAACAATACATGCAGTGCATCAATTTGTTCCATATGCTAAATCTCGCTTGGCTATCTGAGATTTGTCTTCGATTTCTCACTCCATCTCGGTTCTTGTCTCTTCTCTCTTCATTCGTGGTTCGGTGAGACATAATTTTACAAGACCATAAGGAATCGGCAATTATTCTGTAAAAACTCGCAGTATGATAGCGCACGGAAAAAAAGACAAGGAAAATCTATGAGACGCACAAAATAGATGCGAAATAGATAGAACGATGTTCAAAAAGAGTACGCAAATACGATCATCTCCTAAAAACGGAGAGACAACAGGACGTCAAAGTTGCGCTTTCCGGCTCCGATCGGGCGATTCTTGATGGATGAGAAACGTCATAGCTTTAATATCTTATTTAATTGTCGCTTACATAATAAGTTCTAAATATACTTACAATAAAATAATTTTTAAATTAAACAATGAGAATTTAGGCAAATAAGAATATAACACAATTGTAGTGTGGTTAAATAATATTATTATTCAATACAGTATTTAATTGAATATATATTTCTATAGAAATAATAGTTTCGATTCTTTTTTTTGAGTCATCATTAGCGTTACAACAATCCCTAGAAATATAGAACATCTCTCATGCATCAATGGCAGCCACTAAAGGATTAGATAATTCTAAGTGAGATACATGAATTACGTTGTATTTTTATACAATTTGTAATGTAAAATGTGCCGTATTATTGTTAAAGGACTATGCCCAATTTTATAGGGGAATTTGGGCCTCGGACGAATAACTTTGAGACATGTCTAAAATTTTAAGGTTAAAAGAGAATAAAAAATTCCATAAGTCCAATTTTATAGGAGAAGTTTCCTAGAATTATTCCAAAGTTCGCTATTATGCTTATCCATTTTCTCTTTATCCAGGGCACCTCCCCGCGGTGATAGCCGCAATAAATTGTACCAAAGACATTGAAGTAATATCTAAAATGTATTTAGTACAGTTCATTAATCCGGCTAAGTCTCTGATTGCAATTCATGCCGTCATGTCACAAAAATTCGGATTTGCTTGTAATAACGGCGATGCCCTTGGAGTTCGTCTTGAGAGAGGGAGATGGAAAAGCGGCGAATGTACCAATCGGAGTAAATCAGCCTTTGGTATGGAGTCATCCCGAATGAGATCTACTGTGGATAATGTGGAAAATATTTAAAAATCAATCGCGTAAACATTTGTTGAGTGGGGAAGCTAGATTTCTTGGAATAAGAGCCTAGTAGTTCCACAAGAGCCCCACTCAACACATTTAAATATATATGTCACTATTGGTGATCATTTGGGTATCATTATAAAAAAAAACGTACTGAAACGAGAGATGAAAAGTAAAAATATTGAACCACAGCCTCTTTGTCAAATCAATTAAAATCTTTCGTTTCATACTTTGAGTGTCTCTTTCCCCTCTTCATTGATTAATGTTACTTATAATTAGTCATTTAAGGTCCAAAAAAGGTTTTAAAAGTTGTCTTCGTCAAAATTGGACACATTCCAGATGCTAGATCGAGAAATCGAATAAAACCGGTCCTACACAATATATGGTTATAATAAAGCGAACTTTGAACAACTGTAGCACTCAAGTGACTCATTTTACAAAGTTGTGCATATGGAACTTTTTAATCTTTTTTTTTATGCTCTACAATCCTAGCCAAGTCTTAATGTTGTTCAGCCGGGGCTCAAACAAGGACTGGACAAAGTCCTTTGTTCAAAATTGTAATAATATTGTAAGTGGTTTATCATTAGAAGATGTGATTACAAAAATAAGTACATTATATCGTCCATAAATTCGTGTAACAAGCATTATAATCGATACATATCATTAGTTAGAATAGATGAAAATTTATGTTAGTTACCACAAGTTAAAAGACAAGTCAAAAACTGACGATAATATAAACGTATGTTGCAGATACATACATAAGTTATTTTTGTTTACAAAGTTAAAGTCAAGTGTTAAAATAATAAGTTATTTATAGTTTGTTTAAAATAGAAATATAATAACAGTATTATTTAACCACATTACAATTGTGTTATATTCTCATTTACTTTAATTCTCACTATTTAATTTTATTTCATAAGGAAATTATAATATTTTCGTTATTAAAAATAAATTTATATTTTGTATCATTTACTCATTAACTCATTATATAATAATACTCGATGAAGAAATATTATAAACATAATGACTTTTTGCAACACAAATATTTTACTATAGCTATGTTATTGCTTTGATATCAAATGTTAAAGTTTAGTCAAAATTAAATTTCCATTCTGGATTTTTAAATTTTCTTCTGGTCTTTCGTTTATATAACCATTTTTAAACCACGAATATTTAAATAAGTTGTGATATCGTGATGACAATTGATTCTAAACTATATATAGTACTGATGACAGAGATTGCATTTTTATTATATTATTTCATTCAAATTTATATTATTTTCCAATAACAAAACAATGTCTGAAAATTTTTTAGCAGAATTTTCCCAAATTCTGAATCCGTAAATATCTATGAGTATATTTTCCCTGTAGTATTTTTTGGTATAATCGTAGTAGTAATATGTTTTCCTGGAGATGTTAAATCTGAAATGATTAGAAACAATGTTTGAAAAACAAACTTCTTCTAATCATTTTAAAATGATCTGTAAGATATATAAATGTTATATTTGTTATAATTGTTATATTATATGTAAATATTAATAACTTCTTTGCGATTGTTATTAGATTCTTAAATAAGATATAAATAAAAATATCAGAAATGACAAATATAGAAATGACACAGAGATTACATTTCATTATATTATTTCGTTTATGCAAATTTATATTTACTTTTTAATAATAAAACGGGTAAACATTGACAAAAAGAGATCTAGCTCCAATGACCTTGACTTTTTTATGTTGTTAAGGTCATTTGAATGACCTCCAACATAATGCAAAATAGTTAAAAAATTATATAAGAAATAATATAAGAAAATATTTTGCTAAAACAGGGAATTTGTTTCATCAGAGCACAGTTTTGTGTCTAAAAATTAAAAATTAATTGTGTCTAAAAATTAATTAATAAAAATTAATTCTATTGATATTATTTTGTTAATAACTTAATAATGAGCGACGACTAAAACCTATTGGAGGTCACTTAAGGACATGATCTTGACAACATATAATATATCAAAGTCAAGATCATTGAGGCTGAGTCTCCTTTTGTCAGTATTTATATTTACTGTAAAATGATATTTGAAAATCTGTTATAAAGGGAAATTTATTTAATTACCTGAAGTCATTTTATTAGATATTGACACTTTCACAACAACATTTAATGATATAAACAAGATATCTTGTACTCTTGATCCAAATCCACTATTGGCTTCTTTTAACACAATGAATAAAGATAACGGCAAATTTCCATTATATGTTATAATACTATTAGTTGTATGAATATTTTGCAGATTGGACGACACGCTCTACTTTTTTCATTCCTTGATAAGATAATGACCTTCCAATTGAACCTTCCAGATAATGAATTTCCAGTTGGAAATCACTTTGATCAGAATTAAAAACATTTCCAAATTCAAACTGTTCGTTTCATTCTTTTCGCAAAATCATCAACGATTTTTTGCAAATTAACGGAACCTTCTATTGTCTTTTTAGTTTCAAATTTCATAATTTTTCTCGGAACAATTCGGTAAGATGTCTTGAATCTTAATACTCAACTGTGAGATATTTTAAATATAGGATTTAAATTTTCTATTTTTTCTTGAGCTTTTTTGTAAAGCTCACCTTTTTGGATCAATATCATGAACCATAAATCTTAATTCAACAGCTGTAATAAATTTATCATGCATGAATTTAGAGATGTATATAATTTTTTTATGATTTCCACCTAATTGTAATTGTTGTTCTCATCGTCTTAATTGACGTTCAGATGAATTTTAAATTTATTGCATAGATATGATTATAACATAACGATTGCACTGACTGAACAAAACTGCTATGAAAATATATTTATATTGTCTATTTTATCACAATTATCTTCAATGTTCACGTAAACTTATATCATAAGGATTACCACTTATTATCAGTGACTGCAGAAAAAGCAGTTTTGTTCATACAACATATTGAAATATTTCTGAAAAATATATCACAATTCTGATACGAGATACATGAGGTTATCATTACATAAATAAATAAATAAATTCTTCAGCCGTGATATTTTCCAACAATTCAATGTAGTCTAAATGCGACAGTGGTTCCCAAATTCATTTTTCAAAGATTTAATTTTATACAATAATTTTAGAAGAGGATAAATTTCAAATAAAATTGTATTTAATTTTCATTCATGAAAGAAATTAAATAATATCATAAAAAATAATAACAGAATTAATGTACATATTTAAAAAATATTACATATTTAGAAGCTAAATTGTTAAAGGAGAAAGGCTTTAAGACAGAGTTAGTTATTAATTGCTAATAATTCATCTATGTTCCAAATCCGATCGTTAAAAACATTTAGATTAACGTTTCAACTTTCATCAAGTTATCTTCATTTTAACATACAATTAAAAATAAAAATAAAAATGAAAGGTCGCAATATCGATTATATAATAGATACATATTTAAATATATAAATTGAATAAAAATGTTTAAATATAAAAATTGAGTAAAAATTGTCGCCTTAAATGTTTAAAAATGTTTGAATATAAAAGAATAAGACTTGTCACATAATTAAAACATTTTATGATCCGCATGATAAAAATTAGAATTACATATATTCAAATAACGTCCATTGGACGTCCAAATCTGGTAGTGACAGCCGGGGCTAAAAACAAATCCCCTCCACGTCTCTCTCCGGCGCCATGAGCGTGATCTAGACGAGTCAGTTAGGAAAAGAGCGTGCTTTAATTGGTCGAGAAGTGAAGAGTGAGGGTAATAAGGTAATTAAATGGTGTGTTCTGATTGGTTCGTCCTATACTTGTCCAAAGATCTGATTGGCTCGCACTGAGTCCGTCTGATTCGATTAGAGCACTGGTCTCTCCAGGTTTTTACCATTTCCATAACGTGTAAGTTCTTTAAAAAAATAAGTTAGTCGAATATAGAGAGTCAATTATACAGAGTTCAAAAATAATAATAACAAAAATTACTTTTTAGGCGCAGGAAACCGAACAAGATTGGAAGGAAAATGTGGAATCTGAAGAGGAGGAGGAGGAAGAGGAGGAGAATAATGAGAACGATATCGATAATTTTTGATGATGATGATAATGATGATGATAATAAAGAACTGGACAACGCTAATGCAGCTAATTGATGACAACGGTGACGATAAGGAGGAGGAGAAAATACATGACGAGATAGAAGCGCCTCAGGAGACAATAAAGGAAGAAGAAGAAAATAGATATTACGCACTTCTTAAAAACGAAGGTAATAATATTTTTACTTTTTATTTTAAATTTGTTTGTTGTTCGAGATACTTAAACAGATATTTTTATCAGATATTTCGTATTTTCTTGTTCTACCTATGTCGCCGGAATATTAAAAATTTGTAAATAAAAAAAACTTCATTCGCCCATGTACGATCATGTAAACAGCTGTAGGTGAGTTATTTTGCCATGCTAATATTACGACTAGTAGTATAAGTTTCTGACTTAATATATATAGCGATATTATCGCAGATTAATAAGGTTTGTTTAATTTTTTTTACAATACAAATTGGCGGTGGTACCGACCGTCCTACTTTCGCGGTTGTTTCTATATCGCTTCTAGATGCAAGGGAAGAAAAATCTTGAAAGAAGAATCCTCACAAAATTTCGATGATGATCAGCAGCAGCAGCAGCAGTAGCAGCAGCAACAGCAACAGCTGCATCATCATTGAAAAGAAAATAATCACCGGTCGGATCAACAACAGGAGGTTAGAGATAATTTTACTTTTATCGAATTAAGAGCGGAAAATTCGCGTCGGTTTAGAAATTTTGCGATACTAGGGAGAGAGATAACTTTCGCGATACGTCCACCACCCGAAAGTACAGATATCATTCGTTGGATAGAAAGAATTTCGCGTTCCGTAAAATTCGGGTGTATGCACTATATTCGTGCGAACCAAACGATTACGTAGGATTATCGTTCGAGTCAGCGGATCTAGCGCGTGGGCTGGTTGGTTTATCGTTTCATCCAGCACGATTTAATGCATGAGGACATATGGCAACTCGTAAGTTTACTGGCGCAAAGTGGAGGATTCGATATCGCAAAAAATTTTACAATACGCGTTTTCAAAGTCTCAGTCCTAGCCGGCGTCAATCTAATCGATTAACTCGCGAAGATGTAGCCAAATGCTCGATTTTGCAAATAAATAATACAGATAATTTGTGTTTTCCCCGTTCGCTCGTAGTGGCACGCGTGGATCAAGAGCATGGGCAACTGCGTATGGTGGAACTGCAAGAAAGATGGAAATCCATGAGGTACCAGCGTTCTTCGTTACAGCGTAAGCTGGCCGAAGAATTAACGAAAGCCGCTGGTATCACGATTTCCGAGGAAGATTATGAAATTTGCGAAATCGAGCAATTCCAACGAATTCTCGCTTCCGAAAATATTGCAATTATGATATATAATTTCAGTACTTTCGGTCAAGGCAATGTACGACGGCTGCGTTACTTTCCTCCCAAGGTCGCGAACCTATGTGTCTTTAAATATAATGTATTACGAGGACTCGCGACATTATAATCCTATATTAAATATAAGGTTGTCAAATATCTCCCTTCCGCCTTTTTGTATTTTGAATTTCGCGGCTA
>Ga0157362_1000781_pt1 | contig 11849 bp, 6 predicted proteins | sample AttlaeALBM3_FD_111480 | JGI IMG/M metagenome (GOLD analysis project Ga0157362, IMG submission 111480) | Fungus gardens microbial communities from leaf cutter ant in Ribeirão Preto, State of São Paulo, Brazil - Atta laevigata ALBM3 | ecosystem: Host-associated > Fungi > Mycelium > Unclassified ... | reverse complement strand
TGATCCAAAAATAATTATGAGTTATAGTTAAATTATATATGACATATATTTTTAATAATATATAAAATATACATTTATTAACAAAATTACACATACAGTTATTATTATTATTAACATTGTAATAGTAATAATCATAATTATAGTCACAAATAGGTACTAAAAATTTTTCTCTCAATATACCTGGGATACCGTGCCATTCTGTTTATCAACTTAAAGATTAATATAATATATAAGCTTTCGATTCAAAATAAGTATAATAATAAGCTCTCGGGGCATTTTTTCACATGGAAATCTTTGAGGAGAGAATAATCATATAGCATAAGGCAATCGCACCGATAATTCATCTTGACAAATTCTCGACGCTTAATCTTCGAGAGGCAAATATCTGACATTTCAACGAGCGCTAACCGGCAGCGGGTTATACGAAAATAAACCGTTCGTGACATGTGCTCGCTCTTCCTTTTTCCACGCGTTCATCGAAGAGGATTTGCAGGCTTTGTTTTAAATCGACAAAAATTACAAAGCGAAAAATGCAACGATATGTGTCGATATTTCGTTCAATCAAACTATCACTTCAATTCTTAATTTAATTCGAATTTATCGGTATTCGATCAAAAATATTCTTTGCAGCACGTCATGCTCTGCGGAAAAATAAATCAGAATATCATAGATATAGTCGTATATACGGAGCATTATGTAGAAGAATGTTATAAGATGAGAAGCTGATTTATAGAATTAGGTGAGAATAAGGAGGAAATATGGAGTAAGTCATGGAATGAAGATTTAGATACTATGAAAGAGGCAATCTTCTAAGGAATCTTCTAAGGAAATTGTGGAAAGAGAGAAATGAGGGGGATGGAGGATAGATAAGGATTCAAGCATTGTATAGAACAATTAATTAGTAAGAGAGGTAGAAAAAGAACATAAAAATAAAGAAAAATGTTAGAATTTTGTGTAAAAACTGTGCAATAATCAGATAAATGTAAAAATGTAAAATAGTACGAGGTATTTGATTAGAAAGATCGATGAAACTTAGGATACAAAAGATAAAAGAATGTAAGTTTAAGTAATATTTAGCTACCGAATTTTAATTAATTATTAATCATAGATAATGATATAGATAAATGTATGAGATCAAGAGAAGAAATTATAAATAAGTAACTTTTTGGCGTAGAAGCTAAAATAATAAATATCCTATTTACATTCAGTCACATGTAGATTTATAATTTATATTTTAACGTGCGAAACAAAATGTAAAATTGAGTTCTGTATAAAACTGATTATAAAGCAGTATTGAGTGATTATAAAGCGATTTCTATCATAAAATTTTGCAACCTTTGCTTTTATTTTTACTTTCACATTATTTATATAACACATATATGTTAATCCTGTAGAGAAAAAAAAGTACAAATTTATTTTTATATTTAATGCAATCTTTTGTAGTTTTCTATATATTGTATTTCATATAAATTTCATATAAATTTTATCACACATGAAATTTTTACAAATATTGTTGATGTAATCTATTGATCATTCTAACAAGCTTTTATGACTTTTAGATCACCAAAAATTATATATTTATAGTAATAAGTCTATTAAAATAATAAATCTTTTATCTTATTATCTTTTATACTTGTCATAGCCGTTGATTGACGTGTTAATTAACCACAATAATCGCGCGTTATCGGGAAGGATTAAGTTCTGACGCTATCACAAAGGAATTATTATTTCTCAAGCGTGATTGAATCTTGACGTCAGCATAATTCGAAGCATTTCCCGAAATACATACGTGCGATTCGATTAAGCGTTTGTCTGCGACGGAAATTGGAATGTCGATGATTTAAACGTACCCGATTAGTATATTATATTGTAAACCATCGACAGATATCCGCGTCATAAGCAGCCTCTTCAAAATGAAATGGAAATCAGACTCACATATAAATATTGTATACGGTTCTGATAAATGGTAATTCAATTTAGCGAAAACTAAATATAAGCAAAATCTCTTGACAAACACATGACTGTGATAGAGGAAACATTTCGACAAATTACTACCTGAGATGCTGACTGAAGGTAATTCTGAATAAACGTTAATTGCTCATTTCCATTTTTTACATTATATGCATAACAGAATACTTTACACAAATGCGATCTGCGTTTCAGATGTACATGGAAAGAACAATTTTGCTAGTATCTAAAAATTTAGCTACATAGAAAATAACTTTGTTGGATTACATTAAAATAATTTAAAAATCTAAAAAATATCGATGTAAATTTAAAATTATGCGGTATCTATATAATTCTCTATATAATACTGTGATGTTAATATAAACACCAACATGTGAATTTATACAGGATTGTCACAAATTATTCATTCTAACATTTCATAACTTTTCCTTGATTTTTCAAACAAAGTTATGATTTTTTTTTACTATCCATAATATTTTTAATTTTTTAAATATTTTCCTGATTTGGAAAATGTTAAATATTTTGTTGTTGAGAGAGATTAATTTAACACAGCAATGTAAATTGCTATTAATGTTGCTAACATTACTATTTTTAATTGTTAAATTGATAATATTCTAAAATTACGTATATATTAAACTTCTTTGAAGTGAATTTTAATTTTCCAGAAAATTTTGCAAAATTTTCCAGAAAATTTTTTTCAAAATTTTCTGACTCTTTCCTGATTTCTCTTAATTTTTTATTTCCCTAACAATTCCCTGATTTCCCTGATTTCCAGTTTTGTTATAATCTCTGGTGTTTACATCAATCTATGCTATTAAATCCACATAATAATTTTTAAAGTGTAGGAATCTCAAGCATGACAATAATTGTAGCAACAAGTTTTTAATTCAAGTAACCAGTTTGAGCAACCTACATAATTACTTTGACCCAAAATTAAAATTATTTTCAGATCTTTCTGTATAGAAATGGCGAGACAGAGGAAAAACTACAATCGGAATCAAACGACACATGCGTAATCATCGTTCGGAGAAAACTACGGCTTTGAACACGTGTACGAGAAGGCGACAACAGCTGGCGGTGGTAGTTTCCGATGGTGGGGACAAGTAACTGAAGTAACACGCGTGGCACTCACACGGCCGATCGCGACGTATCAGACTGATAAGGACATTTTTACTCAGCGTGGTGCTCCTCACATCACGGCGGCGCACGTTATTTCCGTGAACGCCACAATATCGCTTCCGTGCCGCGCGAATTACGCGTAATAACGCGCAAATATCTACACGGATACCCCGCAGTCACCATTGGCAGTGACCATCCTCCCTATTTCTCAAGTACTCTGAGGACAAGATTTATTTTTTCTTGAATAATACAAACGCGATCAGAGAACCGCATCGCCAGTTGACAATGCAAGCTTCACGTTCGTAAGTTTCAAATACACTAAATGGTGAAAAGTTACTTTAGAAAAGTTATTTTAGAATTTAATTGTAGAAGAGTTTAAAAAAGTGGCCAATTCACCGTAGATAAGGAAATTTGAAACGAATGGCAATAGTTCTAAAATTGAATATTCATCATACGTAATGTACATTAAAGAGTTTTCAACAAGATAGAATGAATAATAAAAATGCAAGATTACCTTTCACTGTTTAATTTTATTTTACTAATCGACCTAATCCCTAATTTAAGAGCGAATAATTCATGAATATTTTACTATGTTAATTTATGTAACATTAAGAAAATTGTATGCGCTTTTTGGAGCGGATCGTTTAGTTAACGGTTAGATAAACAATTTATCAAGAGCTCCAAAATTTAAATATGAAAAAGAAAGATCACTTACCGTTGAGACCATACTTCTCCTGATTCCTTTTGACTTGATCGGGACTTAGTCCCTGATCGGGATCGACGTTGAAGTAATTTATCACTTCTTCCACAGTTTTACAATGGCCGTCCTCCATGGTTATTGCTTCGTAGATGCTTCACCAATGTTATCCTCTCAGTGATGATCGTGTACGTTCATTCACACTAACAATTTCTGAAAGTAAACAGAGTTATTTGTTACACAAAATGTTCGTTATATATACCAAAAATAAAGAGAATAACAGAACAGAATATCATCAAAGAATTACTTCGATGTAAATAAATTAAGCGCGAGTAAAAAAAAAAAGCAGCACAAATTATCAAACAACAATCAGCAAGCTTGAATAGTAGGTCATCCATCCTGAATGAAATAGTTAAAAGATTGAATAAACTGAATATTATCAAAAGAATTAAACACCGTACTTAATCCTTATTCAGACTTATTTAGTTGAATATGTATTGATATTATATATTATATACAATGCCGTGCAAAAATTATTGATAGATGGGAGATATCTTTAAAAAATCTTATATATTTTTAACAAATAAACACTAATTAGCAATTTTTTAACAAAAAAATAGAATAGGGCTGTTTAATTATTCTCAAAATTATTTTTTCTAAAAATATGTGTGTTAATTAATATATATTATCTTAAAAATACATGAAAAATTATATTATTTAGACGCACAAAAGTATTCGTACAGTAAAGAAATTTAAATTCTAAGATCGAAAATACGCGAAGTTCTTTTGTTTATATTAAGACAGAACATACTCAGCGTAAAAAATTGCTAATTAATGTTTATTTGTTATTAACTTGTCTTGTTATACAAAGTTCCTCTGTAGGAATACTTTTTGCATTCACTATATATTATTATATAACTGTTATTACTTTATCATTACATTATATTTCATGTACTATATGTAATACATATTAGGGGCCAAATGTTTCAAACATACAATATTTTTTTATTTATTCTCAAAATGCTAAGTTATGAGATAAAAAAAATTAAGAAAATAATATTTTTCAGAATATCTACAGAATTAAATCCTTTTTTTAGATATTACAACATCTATATGAATTTTTTTCAACAATTGCGTCTATAAATTATTAATAAATGTAACAATTTATTTTATGGCGTTATTAATGATGAAATTTGACCTTAAATACATGCAAAAAACTTGAGTTTCAAATTAAGTTTTTAAGTTAATTTTACAGTTTCTTATAAGACACATTCTTTAATTATTTAGTTATCTCTTAAACGTCACATATGTCATAGATAAAAAATGTCTAATTCTTACATTTCAATTTTTAACAATTTTTATGAACATATATATATATATATATATATATATATATATATATAATCCTAATAATATAACAATTCAAAAAATAAATTATATTTAATATAAACCAAGAAGTTGTACTTCTCTCAACATATACACAATTTTCAGTCCAAGAAATAAAAAAATTTCTGAATATTCCGCGATATTTTTTTCTAGAATATATTTGCAGTCACATTACACTAAGTTGAAAGGAAATTTTCTGAAGGAAAAAGAAGCTTATAGAAGCCAATCTATGACGTGTCCTAACAAAAAACCTATTAAAAATGCGACACTTTATGATTGGAGAATCCGCTGGGAACTCGCCACGTAAATTCATCCAAGAGTACCACGTAAGTTACAAATTATAGAAACGAACGTGGAAAAAGCGAGAGCGAGAGAGAAAAAAAGAGAGAAAGAGAAAAGAGAAGTAAAATGAACTTCAACTACCGAAGGTGTCGTCGAGACGCAGCGCACTGTCCCACGGTGTTCCACCTTGCGAAATTACGAAACGCGATGGTAGATCCGCGTGACGGGCCGACGGCGACGACGGCGACGAAGACGACGGAGGAAGCGCGGCGCGCACTCCACCGCGGTTTCGACTCACTGCTCGGAGCGCGACGTGTCCGCGCGACATGCACTCGCACTCGAACTATACGGTATATCCTCGCTGAGGTTCGTGACTCGCGTTGACGTGCGACGGGCACGATTTGCCCGTTGATGACGACGTGTCAACGGAGAGCGAGAGCGAGAGCGAGAGAGAGAGAGAGAGAGAGAGAGAGAGAGAAACCAGGCGGCGGGAGGGGATAGAGAGAGAAAGAGAAAAACGATGAAGGGAGAGACGAGGATAGAAAAAATGGGAGAGAAAAAAAATTCTGTTACGGCCGCCGAATATTTAGGTTAGCCGCGCAACAACGGCGGCGGCGGTGGCGACGCTTATCCACAACGAAACTTTGCGACGAACTTCACGTTCCACTCGGAGTAAAACGCGCGACTCGTGTCACTGTCTCGCGCGCGCGCAGGCAACCAAGGAAGGAAAAGGAGGAAAAATGTGTGACGAGGCGAGGTACGAAAGGAACGTGCCGTTGCTGCTACTGACTGCTACTACGGCTGGCTACTTGCTGCTGCTGCCGTTTCTACTTGCGAATCGCTGCACGCGCGAGTTATCACGAGGCGTGGATGCACGGGACGCACGTCATTTTCCCCGGACAATGTGACGAACAACTTGCCAACCTGACCTCCGCTTCCGCGAGACTGACACTGCGAATCAGGCGAATCATCGCGCGAGCGTCAGTGCCGTCTAGCGGCGCGCTCCGTCAGCGACAGGCGCGCCGTCGTGCGCCGCGACGGATTGCGTTTCCCGCGCGAGTCTACGGCGGTCGATCATTGACGATCAAATGGTCGTCGAGATGAACTCGCGATCATTTCTGGAACGTCCGGCATCGTGATGAATACGCTCGCGAGCGCGACGTCTCGACAAACGGCGTCGCGATGCCCATCTGTGACGACTAACGGCGACACGCGTCGCGGCGCGGCTCGCGAATAGCGAGCATGTGGAGCGACGCCATTGGCTGAGCGACGCGTGACGCGTGCGCGGCTATTTTCAGGCTTCTGCTAGGCTATTTCCTTGGCGCGTATTTTAAGACGCCCGTCCGGTGACGGGACTGTCCGCGGTGTGTTTCCCATTACGTAACTACGATGTCGACGAGCGATGGGCCGCCGACTGTACGATTGTTGACCGACGACAATCTTGCCCTAATGAATTGTTAAAGATGTATCAAGGGATCGAATATAAACCTTCAAACAAGGTGAAAATTGTAAAAGTGAGCAAATTTACTAGAATATTCGTAATTTCATTGATCAATGTCTGGTGAATTTGCTCATTTTTATTATTTTTGTCTCATTTTAAAATACACAATCGATCGCCTGACGTATTGAATTTGAAAAAATGACTACCCTGGTGGAAAAATTTGTCCAAATTTGTCCGAAATTATCCTAAATATTTCCGAAAATTGTTAAAATATACAAATTCGGATAGTTATAGATAAAATAAGATATTGTCCTTCAAATTTCGTTAATAATGTCTGAATTTGTTAGAATTTGTCATTTTTTATATTTTTCAGACAAATTTTTACTCTTCAGACAAATTTTTTCTACCAGAATAGGTATTCATAATCAATTTTTATATTTAAAATTGTCTTAATTACAGTCTTAAGATGTCATGAGCCAATCAGAGTTATACTAATATCTTAAGAGGCTACTCAAGTATGTTTCAAAACAAGAATAGACTATGAATAACATCTTGAAATTGAAAATTTGCACTTTCTATATAAAAATAAATGTCATATGAAACAATTTAATAAAGTTATATTTAAGAGAATAATATATTTAAGGGTTATATGAAATAGTTCAATGAAGTCAATACTTATATTTAATAATATCATTTTATAGTTTAAATAATGTTTTCTTATTTTATCTTAATTTTTTTGAAAAACATCTTTTGAAATAATTTTTTATCATGGTTCTAAATTACGAGCAAAACTTTTTGTATTACTTTCTAATACAATATATAGGAAATTGATTCTATTCTGTTAAATAAATGTGTGCAATACATTATTAACTTCGCTGAAATGCCGTTTCGCGAAGCACGATCCTTCGTAAAAAAACGTGAAAAATCATTGCTTTCCCTTATAGAAATTTAGTATTGGAAAGCAATAATTAATTATTGAGTATTATTAAAAGCATTAAACGATGCTTTTAATACTCGAAATAATTAAAATTCAGCATTAAATTTGTCAGTATTAAATTGGATTTCTGTAAGAGTCACGATAAAAGATTTATTCGCGTAATTTGAAATCCTCAAAAATTTTTGCACTTAAAATAAGATAAATATATATTTGACATTGAAAAGGGAGAAAATGAAGAATCTGAGTGCAAAAAGTGCAAACAACGCGAATGGACCTGAAGTTTCTGAAAATTCATTTTTTCATTAGTTTCTTTTTTTTCTTTTTTTTTAAATCTATTTCGAATTTCTTACGTATAGTGTGATCCAGCTGGTTTTTTACTTCATAATGAGATGAATGGTTTCAATATCTTATCGAGAAACGAAATGTTAATACAATCCCAAGCGAACGCATTATTAATACCAACGTGACACACAATGAAATTATTATTTATATCTGCCTGGCATAAACAAATCCGGAGACAAGCAACGTTCGCTGGAATGATGAATTGCGTCAGAAGTACAAGATGATAATACAAGGTCTACAATAGCAGTCATAAATTTTAAATCATAAGAAATCGACCAGTCACAGTCGATTGTTTCACCTCTCATTCGATTATGATTGGTCAATTTCTTACGACTTAAGACTTACAACTCCTATTACAGTTCCTGCGTAACAAGAAAAGAAATGTATGAGCCCTTCGAATTTATTATATTCCCTTCAATTGAATTTTTATGGTTACCACAAAATTGGAAATTAGAGAAATATCAATGAAAGTGTAAATAGTCAGAGAAATTAGAAAAAGATCAGGAAATTTTGAAAAATTTTCTTTGTTTTGCTTTAAAGAAGTTTAATATGAATAGACTCTTGTTTTAAAATACTACCAACTTAAAAATTAAATGCAAGCAACGTCAACAATATAATTAATAGTAATCAGCAATAAATTAATAATGATTTACATGATTACATGTTAAGTTGCTCTTTCGACAGAATATTTGACAGTTTTCAAATTAGAAATACAAAAAATTTCAAAGCATTGTTAAAACCATTGCAAAGCATTGTCAAGGAAAATCATGAAATTTTAAAATTAGGCAAAAGTTATTAAGAATTTTAGGATAAAAAATTTGTGATAATCCTTCTTTCAAATTTCTTTTCTTGCTTAAACACGCAACGCAATTCTAAAATCTGAGTCAAGTTCAAAGGTGTCGATTAAAATAGTCAGACCGAGAATACGATCATAAGTAATTTTTCGAATTAATTGCAAACTTAAGCACACATGATCTTTGGCTCTATTTTGTTTTCCCATAATCTCCGATAGTTTTCCATTAATTTTCCAAATTTGCAAAGGACGATTTTATTGAAATATCAAAAATTAGATCTGAAAATAATTTTCTTGGATAATTACAATAATTATGTATCTCAAACTATTTTTCATCAGAATGTACGTCGAAACTTTTTGCAACATTGTTTCTCATGTTTGAAATTTCTACTTAATTATTTTGATGGTCCAACAAAATTATTTTCTGATCGATATCCAATTAAATTTTTACACATTTCAACAAATTGTTCTTTCTATACGGGATAACATATTTAAAGGTAACTCTCGTTAAAATTGTTAACAAGCGCTTCAGAATCCGTACATAAAGGTTATCCATACAGAGGAAACGATATTTTACTGAACTATCTAAAAATTTAAATAACTACAGATCTGAAAATAATTTTATTAGACTATCAAAATAATTATGTAAAAATTTAAAGCATGAGGAGCAATATTGCAAAAAGTTTTCTAACAATCAATTTTAGCACGTCCTAAATAATTATTTTCATAATCCAACAAACTTATTTTCAAATCTATATCTTTCTAAATTTTTAGCAAAACTGTTCTTTTCGCGTCTCACTAGCTTTCTACAATTAGAAATTCATCAATTAAAATAAAATGAACTTCCTCTTCCTCGGTGAGCTTTTATTTTCAAGGTTGTTTTCACTACATTCCGCGAAATTCCTTTTCATTGAATATTTATGCCTGCCGCGAAACATTTATATTTATATTTAACACACGCTAGAGAACGGCTTAATGCACCCGCCTGTAATTCTCGCGACTGATTCTATCCGATTCTTCATCGCTCCATAATTATTGAACGTTAACTTCCCTTATTAACTCGCAAATTCGAGGCGGCACGATCGGAACGAAGAGCGTCTAAAGATCTCGCTGGCGTGGTTCCAAGAGATGTCTGAAATGCGTCTAAAAGCTACCGGATATTTTAAACATTGTTTAGGTGTATTTTATATTATCCCTTGAATTTTTGTCTTTGAACTCTGGATACAAAAACTCTCAGGGATGTTCGCTCGTTATACAGAAGGATTTATAACCTAGGTTTATAACGTATGTCTATCGAATTTTGATATGCGATAAATCTTTCTGACAATTTTTCTGACAGTTTTCTTTTTAATCCCTTTTACCAAAGCTTGAAGCTTAAAACATCGCAGTATACCTATTTTTCATAATCTGTAATTTTGCATTAAGTTTATGCCATCAAGATAACAATGACACGTATGTTAAAATTGTTAACGAGCAGGCAATTATTCTCACGCTATCTTCCTACACGGAAAAACAGCTTTGCTGAAGTATCTAAAAATTTAGCTAGATATAGAGCTGAAAACAATTTTGTTTAAATCACAAAAATAATTATATAGGATGTTCAAATCGATTGCCAGATTATCAAAACTTTTTGCAGCATTGTTCATTACGCTCGAGGTGCCTACAAAATTATTTTCAGATCTGTAACTAGTTAAATTTTTAGATATTTAGCAAAACCATTTTTTCTGTGTACGATTGAACATATTTCTGTCAATTGAAATTAACACAATAAAAAAATATTTAATTACGCGTGTCAAATTTACATGATTCCCATGTCTCTTAAATATCGAAGCTGTTTATTATATCAATGTAAAATATAGGCCACGTATATATTGTTCCCATAAGATTCTGCGTAGCTATTTAATATATTGATCACTTGCATCTTCTCGCAAAGTCACGATACACTCGAGAACAAAGAGCCCGCCAAAGTGTGAATGATTAATTAAACACGTCGTATCTGATTCTCACGATATGCCTCGTAATCATCGCACGTTAACTTCTCATACTGAAAGCTGAAAAACACTGTCAGAGCAAAAGAATTCCGCTAAAATGCTGAAGCGGTTAATTAACGTCACATACGGATTTTCTACAGGATTCTCATTCACATTCTAAGATAACACAAATCCGAAACAATGTAATCGAGACGAGAAACTCACCCTCAACCATTGGAAACCCTGTAAATTTTTTTGCTTTTTGCCACAGATAGAATTAATTTTTTAGAGTCTTTTAATTAAAGACGCAAGTGTTTTTAACTCTTTATTAATACGATTGAGTTTCATTCATGTCTCGCACATCTGTTTCTTTTAAGTACAAAAGTAAGTATCTAAATGTCTCTACGATTTCCTTTCTTTTTAAATACACCACTTTAAATACTTTCTAAAGATGTTAAAATATATGCATGAATTAATAATAATTTTTGTTTATATATACAATAGATTAAAATTAATTCAGGACACAAACAATGTATGTAATAAAGGATTCGAAAATCATTAAGTGCACTAAAAGTTAATTAAATCATCTTGTCCGTTCGCGAAATCTAAGAATTAATATTGCTGAAGAAGATTCCAAAGAAAATCTAAACGTGATTTCTCAAGACTTTAAATAAAGAAGATCAGCACAAATAAAAGTAGAAATTTACTTGTTAAAATTTATTGTGCACTTTCTCTCGCGCTGACTCTCATTAACCCAGATTAATATTGTTTTTGTTATTTTAATTAAATTACTCTTCAACGTAATTAAGTACAGATTTGAAGCTTTAAGCATTCACTAAATTCCTTTAAACCGCATCTATGTTGTGACAGAACGTGAACAGCAAAAATCCAATGATCTTCGATTTTTCACAAAC
>Ga0157362_1000780_pt1 | contig 11855 bp, 3 predicted proteins | sample AttlaeALBM3_FD_111480 | JGI IMG/M metagenome (GOLD analysis project Ga0157362, IMG submission 111480) | Fungus gardens microbial communities from leaf cutter ant in Ribeirão Preto, State of São Paulo, Brazil - Atta laevigata ALBM3 | ecosystem: Host-associated > Fungi > Mycelium > Unclassified ... | reverse complement strand
CTTCGTAGCCAATACAATGCAAGAGAGTCTTTAAGTGTTTCATACTCAATTTGAATTTTATAACTGCAAAATATGATAAATCCTCATACATATAAAATATTTATTTTAATCTGAAATCTGTAATTGTTTAAAAACATCTCTTTCTTATAATTACTTATAATAGAAATAATATGAATCTAAGCGATATTCATATTTATATTCATTTCCATCACATTTATATTTCAACGGTAACTGAATATAGTAAATTTACTTCCAATACTATCGATATTTTCAGTAATGTTTTCATATTTTAAATTATCACCAGTTAGATAGTCTGTGACCCTCAACTTATTCTTATCTTCATTGACTTGGTAGATATCTAAAATCTAATTGTTCAATTGTTGTTGTATATTAATTACAAATAAGAAACTATGAAATTCTACTCAAAATAAAAGAAAATGTTTATTAACTATTTCGTCATATCCAGGTTTCATTTCTATAATATAATTGTCCTTACCGCGAAGGACTGTTTCATCAAAGTTGATGAATAAGTCTAAATGAGTATGAACTACCTTAGCAATACCTAATAATTAAATGATCACAGAAATTGAAAAATATTCAAATATTTATTGTGGATATATATGTAATAAACATAAGTACATAAGAAAACATAATATACTGTAATTCAAAACGTTGTATTGTGTATACTTTGTATTGTTTTATAGTACGGTGGGATATTAAAAATGCTGTATATAATTTGTATTTTATATATTTAAGAAGATGCGCACAATACTGCGAGTCATGATACAATCAAATAATTGGAAAAATCAGATCTGAGATACACATTACAGTTTTTACCTTTCGAACATATTAATAAAATCACTATTATCAGATATTCCACGTTTTATTTCCTTTCAAGCAAAGATAAGAAGAGTATATTTCAAATGCTTAGTATTGGATTCTCATATCTATATAATTAAATACCTGGATTTGCGTAAGAATACGGATCTATAGAAGATAAATCCATTTGAAATCTATTGTATTAGTCTTTCCAGATGAATATCGAAGACATGTCGATACTCTACTAATCGACACTCTACTAATAAAAATAATTTCATGAAAATTGATTTAGTAGAATACAGACATGTCTTCAAAGTTCATGTCTTCCAAGGAGCATAGCTTCTTCTTTCTTATTATCTTCTGTCCATGTTTATACTTCCTCGTGTTTAATGTATTAATTTGTTTATCATCTTATCGAGTATTCATATCGGCTGTGACTTCAATGTATTGCGTGTTTGTTGGATTTATTTGATAAATCAGTTAAAACGCCTATTCTGCCAAGAAGATTTTAGTGCCAATAATATTTTTTGTATGAATTTTTATAATTTCATTATTAATCATTTGTTTGTTATTAAAGTTAGCAATATTTCTTCAGACCTTTTATGAATTCAATTCATGATTTATTTCATAAATCATTTTTATTGATATATTTTTTAAATATTATATATTTATTATATATGACAAAACACACAAACCAAAGACGTTGAAGTATATATTGTTTTGTGATGTTTTGTGACTTAAGCTCATTATTTTATATTTAATTATTTACAATTAAAAAAATTTTTATATTTAATAATTTGTATATAAATATATTTGCTTATTTATATATATTAAAATATAGATTTTTTTATTTATATTTTCCGTACTCCACGCTTGATTTTCAGTCGCAAATTTGATGGCTGAATTCTATGGTGGGCGGTGAATTTACGAGACGGGAAGAAATCGAAATATTCTCAATGGTTAAGAAGAAAGGCTGGACCTTTTTCCTCTCGAGTCACAAAGCAAGATGGCTGATGAGTTTCTGCTCCTTCGATCAAATTCGGGCACATTGATCGCTGATATTTACCGTATCATCGACACTGTTCTAACAAAGAATTCGTCTCATCGCTTTAACTTGCATCAAGGAATGTGAGTGACATACGTATAACAAATGACATCCATTTTTCATCAAGAGTTTATGCGATTTTAATCGACTTTACTGCTTTTAAGCTTGTTGTGCCTATCTCGATTTCCGTTTTGAAAGTGTCGAACTTCTAAGCAGAGATTTCAGTTTTTTAGTTTTGAGTTTTGGATAATCAAATTCAAATGTTTAAAAACATATGTTTAATTTTGTGTACTTTTTCTCATAATTGTTTAATACAATTATAAATATAAAAACAGTATTGAAAAAGTTACTTTTTAAAAGTAACTTGTTATCTTTATTCATTACGTTATTGGGATCAAAGAAAGTAATTGATTAATGTTATCGTTATTTAAAACATAACGATACCGATTAGTTACAATTTCCATTTTTATCGAATTTCAATGACCTTTTTTGTATAGAAAAATCTATTTGTCTATCTATGTGTCACTAATTGAGTTTGCTACGAGATTTATGATTATAATTTATTAACATGATCAAAAACATAACGCTTTCTTCTTTTAAAACTTTCATATACATTCTATGTATATGTACCTTTTGTGTACAAACGATAAAAGTAACGATTATATTCATTGTTGTTACGCAGAAAATGTAAGTGCCATTAAAATTACCATTATTAATAAAAAGAAACATTACACAAAAGTCATTTTTATTTATTACTAAAGAAATAACAACTAATAAATTAGACTAATGGAAATTAACACGATACAAAATGTGTAATTATTATTTATTTAAAAATTATTTATTTAAAAAAAATTATTTAATAGCTGTCACTAGACAGCTAAGATGACATTACAATACAAAATCAAATATTTCGATTAAATATTTCGATCAAATATTTCGATTTTTAGCATCTTCAGAGAAAGCGTACATGTCCTTATATTTTTTGTCTTTATCTATTATTTGTTGTTTTGAATTATGAAAATCTTATCGCTAAATTTATTTACAAAAGAAATTTATAATTTATATAATTTTATAATTTATAAAAAAAAGTAACTATAACGATAATAGCGTTGCAATTAACGTATTACTTCTCAATCCTGAATATAAAAAATAACAATATGTTTAAAAGAAATTCTTTATAGCTTTAGAGGAATATTATTCTAATATAATAGAAGATATAAATAGAATATTTTTACACTTATTGTTAGCAATCGACAGATCATTAAATAGTCGCAGGCAACAAACGCTTGTATCTGATTGTGAAAGAAAAATATATAAAATTTTAATTAATGTTGTTTGAATAGTTGACTAGCAGAATATTTATTAAATGTAAACATATATTTATTTAATATGAAAACCATTTATTTGATTTAATTTTTTTATTTAATACAAATTTATTTACTGTAAGTTAGTATTAGTCAAACAAATACTTATTAAAATTTAATATTTTTTTCTCAATATAAAAAACATTTATGAAATTATATAACAAAATCTGACATAAAATTTGTGATCTGTAATTATATGAATATATTTATAAAAATAAATGTAGAATATTTATCTTTTATAAAACATTGAACACCGATTTGCGCAGATAATTCTGATAGTATTTTAGCAAAAGTAGTAACTATATAGCAAATCATCTTAGTGGCATATATACAAAATTTGAAAAGAAATTCAATATAATTAACTATTGTTCAATATAATTAATAAAAATATATTACATTAGTATTACGTTCCGAAATATAAATGAAAGAATCAAATTAATTCATACGTATGCTAATAAAAATGTACAATCGTAAATTAGAATGTAGATATATATTGCAACATGAAATATTACATATTCAGCATGACGAATTTAAATAAAGAATTAAATATTTCTTTTAATAATTATAAAATATTTATTTTTTAAATTGCATTTTCCTAATTTCTATTATAACAAATATTATTTAGAAATTTTGTTCTATAATAAAATTGTTGAGTTCTTGTAAATTTTCTTAATACAATTATTGCGAAAAATTTCATCAGATTATGATGTTATTATTGTACACGGTTTTTACAATTTGCCTATCGGGAGAATATTCGTGTACCAGTGAGAACATGGAATAAAATGTCGCGATGTTCTTGGCTCGTGCAAGGGAACGACACTATTCGAGCGATTACGAGAAAAGTGCGTACTCCATGTCTCGGGAATGATAACGGGTGCACTTTCTTCGTACCGGTGTGACGGCGTGTCTCTAAAATCTCTCTGCCGTTGTGTCCGCGAATCGTCTTGCTGGAGCATGTCGCTCATTCATCGCGGATGACTCCACGACTCGGTACTTCTCGCTTGCGCTCGTTTAAGGACCACGTCCTTAAGAGAGGACCGACAGAGGAACGAAAAGGCGATATATATATATATATACTTCCATCCTCTTCCCTTATCCTTGGTAGATACGTGCTCGTACATTAGAAGCACGATGTCCTCACGTCCGCGGTATTTCCCGTCCCGCGCACGTTTCGACGATACGGATCGTCCTGGCCAGCACCGGTCCTTTCTACTCGGCGCGCGCCTTCGAGCATATTTCACTACGATCTGCAAATATATGTATTCCTATTTCTGTATCTGAGAGCTGCGCTATCGCAGGTGATGTTCGATCATCCTTCAACAGCGTAAATAGTGTTATTGTTTCCCGAAAAAGACGTTTTGCATCTGATGTCCCAAAAACATGAATGACTTTTTATCGATCCGGCTATTTGGATCATTAAAAAATTTCGCTTTTTTTCTCAATGGAATCGAACTCGCCTGTCAAATTGTGAGCCTTTTCGTAAATTGTTAACATTAATATGGTGGAAGGTGGTTTGAGATGGGACTGGAAATAGTCGAGACGAGCAATAACTTGTTATTTGCAGATATATATTTCGATGGCTAACAAGATTCACAAATAAACACAGTAAGAAGTATTATTTGCGACTCTCTAATTTCAGCTTGGCGCTGCTTCTTAATCTTTAAAGCAAGGGAATTTCCTTGAGTAAGATTTGTTATAATTCATTTTTTATTGTATACTTTATTTTAAAACAAGACACTCTCTTAGCGCTGCTATATTGGCTTTCCTGTCATATAAAGATTAAAGATGTATTATACATATTTTTTGACAAAATGAAAAAAATACGAAGAAAAATTTTCTGTACTGCACTGTTAGATAGTAGTAAAGTAACAATGGAACCTAATCTTCAGTTAAATAATATTTTGTTATTTTTTATTTTCATTTGTGTCAAAATATGAAGTTCATTTCTGTAGTTATTTCCAAAGTAAATAATATCCATATTAACATACAATAAACTGAACCAAATTTAATACATTTTTTTAAATTTGTTAAATTGTTTAACTTCATTTTAGCTAAATTAATTGCCTATTGAATAGAAACAGTGGTAACTTAAAAATGATTAAAAATAACTTATAACGAATTCGATTGAATGCACTCAGTAAGCACTGGTGCAGATTAAAGTTGTCTTCAATTGGCATAAAAATATATGTTTAATATAAATATAAACTATGTGCGCGCGCGCGCGTGTCTGTGTGTGTTAAATCTTCAATATATTTTATTGTGCTGTTAAAATCTGTATTTTATTACTGAGATGCATAATACTATTTGATGTACTTTGATTTTAGATTAAATCACTATACAACGATGCTTTAATATGCACTAGTGCGCACTAGTGCGTTCAACCAAATTTGATATTAAATTAGGTATAATTTAATATTATGAATTTAACAGTATGTATTTAAAAGTAATACAAAAACGGCAATTTAGAACCTGAATCAAAAGTTATTTTAATAAAAAATAGACATGTTTTTAAAATATAAAGGTAAAATGAGAAAATGTTCATTTAAATTACAAAATTATATTATTAAAGCTCCTCAGCAACATGGAATCTTTAAAGGCGTCGTTGATATTTTATAAATTCTAGTAAATAAATTTAAATCTATTATACTAAAAAACAAGTAAAATATAATCTAAGTTCTATAATGATAAAAATTTGTTAGTAAAGCTTTAATATACCAGAATTTTTTATATAATCTGAAACAATAAAATATTTCACAATATCTTTGAGGGGCTTAAAGCAATAAGCCAGTTGTGTTATTTGAACGAATGATGTTCCAAGTCCACTAAGGCCCATTTCCACCAACGTAGATTAATTTTAATCTCAGTTCAACTTACTCTTCGTCTTTTTTTAAACGAGCATAAGAGCTTGGACTCGAAGAGCTTTGACCGCGGGCATTTCGTTCCGGTCCCACTATTAGATTCATCAGTAAAGCGATAGGAATCTGCCTGAAAAAAACGCCTGGAGTAAATTTGGGTCGATATCCTATTTAAAGGGAATTCGTATGATTGTGATGCTCACGAGAATCTGAGCGAGTCCCGTTGGACTTCTGGTGGCGAGTCGCTATACAGTTGTTAGTTGCTAATTTTAATAAATCTTAAATTAGATGACAGACGTTTCAACCTTAAACTAGGTCATTTTCAATGTTCGAAAAATAATAATGACAAAATAAAAGTTGTTGTTAAAAAACATTTAACGACAAAGACGCATAATAATTGAATTTAAAATTAACGGACGCATACATTATATTAAAAAGTTAGATTTAAACGCTTATAATCTATTTTTCTTTTGAAGACAAATACTTTGAACAATAGGAAGAAATTGATGTCAACAGGATTGAACACATCGTGAATGCGTAACATATCATATATTTGATAATTTCCACTAATGTATCCATATTTAATAAAAATGTCACGCTATTAAAAAAATTATAGAAATACATAAAATATATTGTATCATATAAATAAATTTAATCTTATACAATGATGTGTTCGTTAATTTTAAATTCAATTATTACGCATCTTTGTCGTTAAATGTTTTTTAGCAACAGTTTAAGGTCGATCATGTAATTTAAGATTTATTAAAATTAGCAACTAAAAACTGGCTATTGCTTTAAGCCTCTTATCAAAGATATTTATGAATTTAATTAATTGAGTTAATACAATGAAAAAAAAATTTAAGTCATTAATACAATTTGATTGAATAAAATATATATTTGCCCGTTTCGCGAAGTCTCTATTGTTGACAGAAGATTTAAAATTCCATGTTGCCAACGCAGATTAAATATAAAAATAGGAAGACTAAATATAAATATTGATTTTATTGAACTGTTTCTCATATGCACATATATAACATTTTATTTTTCTACGGGAAATATAAATTTCTAATTGCAGTCACTTTTTGCACACAAAGGCTATACACCCAATACATCCTTAAAACCTACACATATTACGCTCACATATGCGTAGACTAAACATGCTTATTCAGACTTTCTAAAGATTTTCAAATATATTCATGATCCTACAATATCATGGTTCACATATTGTACAATGTAATCTGACCGCGCAGAGCAGTTAATTAAAAGCCATCATTACGTGATTATTAATATTAGTTATATTAATTTATATTAGTTATATTAATTTATATACAATAAGTCAACCTCCAAGTTGCACAGAAAAATGTTTTATGTAAAACATTGATGCTATTTGCATTGCGCAATTATCATTTTATAGTAGGAGTATTATTCAATCGTTATTTCGTCAATTTAATTTCTCTTAATGGATGTATCGGACTCAATTATATTCTTTATATCAAATTTGTAAATTTGAAATATTGTTGTTAAAATAAACTTACAATGAGTACTTATTTATTTTTTTATACTGTTAAATTCATAACGTCAAATTTTCGTTATTTTGACAGTACCAATTTGAGTTATTTTTAATCATTTCTATAGATCGCCATTGCTGCTATTCAATATGTCGTTAATTTAACTAAAACAATGAAGTTAAACAATTGAACGAAAAAAAAATATATTATAAATTTGATTTAAATTTAATTTATTATTTAGTAAGTACATACGTTAATATGAACGTTATTTACTTTGAAACTAACTACTGAAATAGATTAATGTTTTTGAAACACAAATTTGAAAAATAAAAATAATAAAAAATGTTATTTAATTCAAGGAATCAGGTTGCATTGCTCCTTTGATATCTAACAGTGAAGTGTTTTTGTTTTTTTTTTTTCTGAAATTAATTAATGCTTTTTCGTTTACGTAAATTAAATGCACATCTCACAGACTCAGCGTAGTAACTGTGTTACAGATTGTAACGTCATCATTCGGAAAATTCTATTAATTGAAATAAAAATTATTTTTTTTGCATGCAGCATATATCATTGGTATTACCTTCTGTAAAATATTTTTATTTTAGCTTTCCTCATGATTAAATCCGATTGTTCACATACGAAATAATCATGCAAATCGACAACCACTTGTTTTATCAACTTTAGTGACGCTCTGACGAAATCGCGTTAATTCGGAGCTCAAATTTGTGGTTTCGCGTCGTTTTGCGATTAGAATTTAAATATTTACGTCTCGTCAACGCGTTTGTCATAAACGATTACACGGTGCGAGGTATTCGTGTCGCAACGGTATAAAATGGACCTTTCGCCACGAGGGAGAAAAGGAAAGAAAAAAAAAGAAAATTCTACGACATAAATGCGACGTAAAGCATGCAAATAAAGTCGTCTCAAATAAAGTCACGAATAAAGAATGCGCCGGAGGCTTTTCTCAAGTCTTTTGTGTAACGACCGTTCGAGAGCCACAACCGTCGATATCTCGAGGGTTCGTTACGTTCCTATCTTTTCTGCGAGTGGCGTGCCTTTTTTGCGGCAACAAATTGAATAATATCCAATGTCGACTTATATTGTATATACGAGCACGTGTAAGTACATTTAAGATAATACGTAACGCACGTTGCTGGCGTATAACGAACGACGTTTTGCATCGAGGATAGGGATATTACGTCAGCCCTGGTGATAAACTACGCAGTGAATTTTAATATGAAGATATCGTGTGAAGGATGCGAGATATACGCTATTTTAAGGGGCCGATGGTTACTCGCTGCGATATATTTTAAGCGTTGTTCTTCTTCCTAAAAGAGCTGTTAAATTGCTGTTCCGCTATTACGATTAAATTCACTGCGTGATTAATTTATCAATTTGCAGATTTTTCCTCGACCATATTCGTATCGTTATCATGTTTATCGCCGGATCGGATAAAATTAAATTGCATCAGATAGAAAAGAATCAATCGAGGTTGATCACCGACGGTTGATTTTACGCGATCTCCGATTTATCGCTTGGGATTTCATGTGAAATTTAGGGATTGTTTTAGGATTAAAACTGAAATAAAGTAAATAAACTATAAATACGTATCATTAAATAAGATAATGTTAATATCATATTAATATTTATATATTACACATATTTTCAAAATAAATAATTATGAAAAGTTATTAAAAAATTACAAATTATTATAGATCGTATGAAAAGAATACAAAAAATTTAGCGGTGGTTTAGAATCTGGATTAAAAATTATTTCAATAAAAAATAAAAGTGTGCTCGAATGGAAATGTAATTAAAAAATAATGACAAAAATTTTAATCTTTTTATATAAGTTTTTTAAGCGTTCAAGATAATTTTTTTAAAATTTCATTGTTAATGCAAAGATGGATTGTTCTGTAAATAAACAAAATTTACTTATTTGTTTTTTTACAGACCTACTCTCTGCGATAAGAAGCTTTGCATAAATCACCTTAAACTTAAAGTTTTTATTTTAAAAGATTGGGATATCTATTGTTTAAAATAATTTAATTCTTAATAACAACATTCATAACTTAAAATTGAAATAAAGTAAATAAACTATAAAAACGTATCGTTAAATTAAATAATGTTAATATCACATAACTCTTATATATATATATATATATATATATATGTTTATAATTTATATTTAATGTATAAGCATTAATACATTTTAATTTACTTAGAGATTATATAGAGATTATATACATCCTTAAATTCATCGACAATTTATACCAATCTACAGATTCCTAGTCCCCCCTAGTACGCATTTCTGTCGTTATCGCACTTATCGCTGAATCGGTTAAAATTGAATTGCAGTAGATAGAGAAAGATCACCCGTGTTTGATCACCGACCGATTTTACGCGACCTCCGATTCACCGCTATCCACGGGATTCCGTGCGAAGTTTAAATTGATATTGCCTGCGTTGCACAATGCATGAACGCGGCATTGTTTTTCTTAATATTAATCTCGCGCGCTGCGGCGGGCATCGCACAAGTTCAACCGTTCCGCCACCGCAGAATTATGCCTGTGCAATTCAACGGGACGCGCAAACCGGTCGGTCAGTAAACGCAGTTAGAGATGATGATGTTTCCTCTCGCACTATTCCATTCCTAATGTAGCACTATGGATAAAATACCATAGTGCTAAACGATCATATCGTTTCCAATATACTTACTTCAATACCTACAAAACTATCGCAAGTCGAAAAAAATGGAGCTGCTAACTTTTATGTTCTCTATAAGGTCTGTTTTCTGTAATTGAACTAGTATATATTTTTCCCATATATATTTTTCCCAGGACAGAATTTCTAAAAACATTCTATGAACGAATTCTAAATTCTAAAAATGTACAAATATTCATAGAACGTTCATAGACGTTTTATAGATGTTGTGTGTCTGAGTTGAAATTTAAAGTGAAATGGATATATTTGGCGAAAACGAGAAAAAGAGTGTTCTAATGCAGGAATAAAAACGGATCTATAAATTTCACTTATCCTTGAAACTGAAATATTCTTTTCTCACGTTTATGTTCGCAGAAAGAAACATACAGTGAGAAGAACCATTTACGCCGATCTTGTACTCCGAAACTCCTTTCTAGTGGTTTATCTCGGAATCGATTGTTGTAGCGATCTTTTTTTTACGATAAAATCCATCTCCGCACTTTGGTCCCTCCATCGTGATTTATTATAAAGTAAATACATATAGCTAAACGGCACATACTCGATGGCTGCCTACGCAGCAGAATATGCATGTGCAACATGTACTTAAATGGGAACTGTATTTAGGACATCAGAATCTGTCGTGTAACGATGGGAAGAGAGAAAAAGGAACACAGTGAGCGAGAGAAACGGAAATGGTTTTAAGATCTTTATCCTCGGCGTTTAATGACTTCGTGGAATGTACATGGGGTTTATCTAGAGATCTTTATATTGCTTCTTTCCGTTCTCTACGTCGGACGTAACACTAGGTTAAGAGATTATTGAACGAATCCGCCCCTTGAAGTTTCGGAATATCTCGCGGATTAAGTGCTATCCCTTAGTTTAGCCTTTGGCAAGCTATGACGTATAACGCGATAGAATCCATCCCATGAAGAAGAGACTTAACGTAGATGAAGAAGTGGACGGTTCTTTGAGTAAAAACAAAAGAAAATTGGTGCTTTTAATTTCTTTATAAGAAGAAATATTTTATAATTTATACCATATTTTATTGTATGAAAGGATATACATTTTAATACCTACAATAATGTATATATTTGCCTATCGAAAATTTATTAGAATAGATTAATTATTGGATTTATTATATTAATTATATTAAATTATTAATTATTTAAAAGTATAAACTAAAATATTATCATATAGAAATTATAGAACTTTTATTATGTAAACATGTAAATTAAGATCACCAATCACACTTTAATAAATTAATTAAAAGAAATAATCTTATTTTTAGTCAAAGCGGATTTTAGTGCTTAAATATTTCAGCGTGAATTATATAATTATAAAGTAGCACTTCAAAAGCAAGTACACTGCTTTTGTTCCAACAATAATTAACTCTTTGTTTCTTTTTTTAAATTATAGTTATTACGTATATTTATTAACAGGTTTGTCATCATTTTGATATCAAAATGATCTTTAATATCGAATCTTACAATTAATTTCATAAGTGAAACTATGATTTATTTATTCTGTATACTTATATATGTATACATATAAAATAAGAAGT
>Ga0157362_1000779_pt1 | contig 11870 bp, 10 predicted proteins | sample AttlaeALBM3_FD_111480 | JGI IMG/M metagenome (GOLD analysis project Ga0157362, IMG submission 111480) | Fungus gardens microbial communities from leaf cutter ant in Ribeirão Preto, State of São Paulo, Brazil - Atta laevigata ALBM3 | ecosystem: Host-associated > Fungi > Mycelium > Unclassified ... | reverse complement strand
TTTGGGTCCTTTAAATTAAAAGTACGTCCGACTCGTGTGTTCATATAGCGGAACACGAGTTTCCACTTCGTCCTCCATTCGATTACTGATTCGTTAGAAGCCTCAGGATGAAGCGAAGTGTCGATTTGCATCAGTCCTTCCATACAACTCCCTTGTCCGGAGCTTGAGCACGATCAAATCGGTCTAATAATTCGGTTCCTTAAGTAACCGTAACAAGATTTTTTTTTCTAATAACAAATTAATTGATAAACATAAATTAAGGCAATAATTAAACATAAATTAGGGCAATTAGGAATCCGCACTTTATTCGATGCGCTTCTTGTTCCTTTCTTCCTCAGCTCCATGCATGCGGAGCATGGTCGTAACAAAAGTTATTTGCTAAATTGTCGATTTGCGGAATTTTTGTAAATTTACATGTACTTAATTCATTTACAATATTAATAAACATATTAATGATGAATATATGTAAATATTTAAAAACTAATGTGTACTAAAACTAATATATATTACCATTTTTGAGCCAACGTTATAATTTTCAAGACATATATTTTTTCGTTTAATATTAGTTTCCAGGACACAAAAAAATATACGTAGAAAAAAATATCCTGAAAACTAACGTTAACTTGAAGATGATACGTATTAGTTTTTGCGTATTTACATGTATTTATCGTGTTCAATATATTTGTTAATATTGTAATACAACATTTAAATACACGTAAATTTACACATTCTGCAAGTTATACTCGCTAACTAAATAGCTTTATATTATTCACAGAAATATTCTTATGCTTTGAAAAATAAAGTAATGTCCTAAAACGATATCATTTTTCAATAATTTTTTTTCAATGTTTAAGGAGTTAATATGTATTTATCATTTAACAATGAAATGAAAAAGTACAAGTTTCCAGTATACAATATTATGAACATTAACTTGGAAATAAATAATCTCACATTATTTACGAAAATTTTTATGTCTTGGAAACTATCTTTTGTTAGGCCATAAAATTATACACGTTAGTTCCTATGCAGATATATTCATTGTATTTATTATGTTAAATATATTTTTTAATAGCTTTTTAATATGCTTTTTTAAGAGAATGTAAGTTTAGATGGATCTGCGAACATTAACATGCAAATGAATAATTTTACGCTATTTACGCTATTTAAAATTGATCTGTGTCCTGGAAACAAATTTTAGATCACAAAGTGGTACACGTCACTTTCTATGTACACTAGGGTGGTCCATTTTTACTTTAGAAGAAAAATTTTTGATCAATGTTCCCCTTTACATAACCAGCCTCAAAAAACCTTCGAGTGATCTTGATTTTGATTTTGAAGATCAAGATCATTGACTTTGTCCGTTACTCGTTATTCATTAAAAAGTTATTAATGAAAATGTTTTTTTTGAATAATAAATAATTTTCGAACACATACGTACGTATCAGCAATATAGTATGAGTTTTGCTCCACGTTGATGTTCGTACGTTCGTATTAGGAATTTAAGAATAATAATATTGTGGAAAGGAAACACATTGTTATTTAAGAATATTGTAACACTCTTTTGTTTGACTTGGTAGAGCAAAGAGTGTTGCTCCACGATTTCCTTCATTTAATTTACAATTATGAAGATCTTATAAATTATTACGATATGCAAGTGATGCAACGAGAAATTGTGTCCGCGTTGTTAGCAAATGGTATATTTACGTCATACTGCAATGTTACCTATTATATAACGTGTTACCATTATTATAAGCAAGTTCGAGAACGTAAAAAAATAAAGAAAGTGTAACTTTATAATTAATTCCTTTCAAGGCATATGATTTTTCATAATCACGATTGGGAAAAGACGTGTTTTATTGGATATTTCCTTATGATGCAACCTCCACGATATATTTTCTTATGCAGCAATTACAAATGTCTTCTAAAAAATTTTGTTGATTAGACTAATTTCTGTCGAGAAATACGTATAATTTTTGATTTTTATTTCGTTTAATTTTCCACGTGAAACGACTCTTATCCCACTACTGCTGCGGGGCACACGACTTTCTACGAAGCGATTCACACCCTTGATGAACCATGATACCTAACCCAACCATTTTTTTTGTTTGCGAGGAAGAGAAAAATCTTCACCAAAGCTCATCATCTGGGATGCTCCCAAAAGGAGACCTAATTAGATGATAGGAAAATGCTCAAAAGCCGGTTCTATGCGGAATTCAATGCGCCCTCCTTCCACTCACAGTGTAGGATGGTGGACGCATCGCTAAAAAAACTACCCCTGTACGTAGCACTACCACTAGATTAATTGTCCCCCAGAACTGCCTTCCCGGTATTACGTCAGAGAACGTACCCAAAATCTTGAAGCAAAGCTCCCTTCGCAGAAAATCCGATATATCACATATAATAAACCTAATTTACTATGTATCCAAGCTTAAATCTAAATATATTAATAACGTTATAATAATAGTACTATATACATATGTACACTACTAATAGTCAGAACCGAAGAGGTAGAAAGAGGAACATCCCTCGCTCTCTCCAGACTCTGACGTTCACGCTTGGTTCCTTTCACGCACAGCTTTGCAATAATTTGAGAGCTGTCCAGCACTCGGAGGAATCAAGGGCTGCCCTAATTGTGTTGCCGTATGTACGCAATATCAAGATCAAAAACGTCAAATAGTTCTTCGCACCTTTCTACTCACGAAGGACAGAAGAAAGGCATGGATCGCTGTGTCTAAATTATCTCTACAATGAGCACAAATAGAGGAATCTGCCCGCCCTATTTCATACAGATAGGCTACAAAACACTCATGGTACATAACTCTGCAAGAGCGTCCCTAACCGTGGCTCCAGGTGATCTCGGAAAGACGTAGGAGATGCTGCCGCCAGCGCGCTATGGAACGGTGTTTTGCATCACGTATCATTACTTGCAATCCTCTGCATTCCTCTGCAATATAAAGCCATCTTTCTGCAAGATGTCTCTTCTCCGCAAATATGTTCTCCTGAGATGATCCGCGACAAAGCGAAAGAGGATCGCTCTTGCCAAAATGGCACCAGACGTCTCTGAGAGACCATGCTATAAGCTGTAATAACTCTTAATGAGAGTCTTCATTGGAGTTGCTCCACCCTGCCACAAATATGCCTGTCGCCCGCGACGGTTTGCATTCATAGAAACAGATATAACGACCGACGATGCCTATTTTTACCAGAGCCGCCTATATTGGCGCCTATGTTGGTATCTTACCCAAAGCATCAGAGCCCTCGGGAGGAAGAAGCGAAAGTAGTCCCCCTCGAATTCAGGAGGAGGCCTAGATATTTTAAAATGAACCTCATAGAGACCATCGCCTCCTTGTTCTCACCCAAAAGGAAGCGTCAAGAACCACTGGCCATGAACATGACAACCTCAATCATGCCAACTGATACCGTCAGGCTTAAATGGCTCTAACAATATCCAGTTCGGCACGCACCAAGGCCTCCTTAAAAAAAGAACCTTTAGTGACCAAGAAGGTATCGTCAGCATAACACAACGTGGAGCAGTCCACCGGAAGCCCCAAACGCAGCACCGAGTCATATTCGATATATCACAGGGTCAGCCCCCGAGCCCTGCGGAACACCGCACGTAATCGGTAACCTCACATACGTGTCATCGAACAATGAATGAGAGGAATCTCAGAGAGGAATCTTAGGAATATCAGAGAGATAGTCCTCCAAGACAAGTCCTCCTGATGTAATCCGGCACATCCTTATCCGAAAGACAACTCGAATGATGCCACGGAAAGAAGTTAAAGGCATCGACGATGTCGAGAGACACCGCCATTACCGCGCCCCTATCTCGCGTGCTGTCGGTCACTCTTTAAGAAAACGGCGTCAATCGTGGATCGATGGACACAGAAACCAAACCATGGTTATGAAACCACACTGGTTATCCGGTAGACCATGATATTATACAGGTGTTGACAAACGCACAAATGCACACAGGATCCTCTGATATAATTTACCCGAGATATAATTTCACCAAGAAGGCAGATAGGTATGAAGAGGGTGTCAACTCTGGTTTATTAGGTTTTTGAGGAAAATCAACCTTGCGATCTTCCATTCAGAAGAGAAGTGACCATCTTTAAGAAGGACGCTAAAAGTACACGTCCAAAGGATAGCAAGAATATGCATTTTGACAACACGCCCGGCAATTCCATTTGGGTCAGGTACTTTGCCAGACACGATCTTCACACTAACCTCTAAGATCTTAGACACCGTGACAGCCAATTGTTCCTTCCAAACAAAGGAAATTGGCTGAAGTTCATCGTTTGGTAAGCGCTTGTGTCTGAAACTTCTGTAGGAAGCACCTCCACAATCGATGAAGAATCCGAAGAAAATCTTCCTATAACGATCGTATAGGACATGTCCCAAGGATCAGAATCTAAGGTTTCTTGAAGTTCTTTCCACGAACGCGATCGCCAAATCGCTCTCCTCAGATTTTTTCTTGCAATTCTAAGATCTATCCAAAGTAATCGCGATAAATCAGGTTACGTCTTCAGACGCAAGTAAGACACCTGTGTAATCGGTTGCAGATAGCGCGCAGATCGGAGATCTCCTCATTCAGTACGCCAGTTTGCCAACGGCAGATTTCCTTGACATAGAGAGGTCAGAGATCTCCTTGAGCGCGCCGTCCACAAATCTGACATATTCTTCATCATTTCCATCTATCAAAGGTGGAGTTCATGTTTTAAACAAGGCAACTGCCTCGAATGTCCTCTACTTACACTTTGTCTAGGGAAATATTTCTTAGATGCAGTTCTATGAAGAAGGCCAAATGAGAAAGCCCCTATCTCCATCAATATATATCGATGATCCGATTCAATCTCGAGCGCCACTCGCCAATTCACAATGTGTCTTGCTGCGTTGGCAGATGCAAACAAAACATCTACACACGACTCTTTTCTTCTACGCCAGTAGGATAGAACGAAATTCCAATTAAGAAGACTAAGCCTCAACTTATCGGCCCAATCAGCGAGAACATAATCTTTGTGATTCTCGACACCTCTGTCCCACAAGTGAGATTTGGCGTTTAAATCACGCAGTACCAATATAAGCCTACCAGAACAGACTATCTGAATAGAATATCTTCCACACTGGAAAGCTAACGAATAAATTCGTCGACTGTTTTGTTAGGGGAGAAGTAGCAGTTAAAGACTACCATTCGACGGCCACGAAGCCTTCCCCTGTATCCGCTGAGGAACATAATACGTCATTCCAGGTCCACTGCTAAATATTGGCAGAGGTCGGAAGCGCATCCATAGATGCATATCATCTCCCATTTGTAGGAACAGAGTGGGGTTTTGAGACGACAATCCCAGACTCTCTTTTTTATATATTCCAACAAGATTTAATTGCAAGTTAATTGTAACCGAGTGCTCGACATCAAGTAGTCGATCTCGGATCTCGGATTTCCGCATAAAGCGAACCATTAAAACTCGATTTTCGTGTTCCCTAAGGACTGTCGTATTCCCTAAGTCTCCTAAGCAACTCGTCTGGTTTGAAACCCAACCTATCTCCAGATACTTTCACCAGAATCCCGCCTATTTGGGCTCTTCTGATGTCCATAATGCCGATCTCTACAAAGTCTGTCTTATTCCTGACAAGACTTACGATTTCGGCATAAAACAGGCTACTCTCGTTCTTATGAGGATAGCAGTTGACTTGGGCGCACGTATTCACATACGTATCACAACGCGGCGGGTACCCTGTTGGGTCTGCCCAATGCTCGAAGGGGTCAGGATTCGGGAGCCTCCAACAGTTTTACGCTTAGCATTCAGCGTAAGTAGCATCACCAACCATGCGCGCTGATCTCATGCCGAACGCGACACAATCCTCTATCTAAGAAGGACACGTCTCTTATCCTGATAGAGCTATCTCTGAAACGCGAAGAAGAGGCTCGCATTTTCATTATGTCACATCGCAAAGATCTGACTTCCTCCAATAAAGCATCTCATTCCTAATATCGGTAAGTAAACTCTTGACACTCACTCGTAAACTCTTGACACTCACTCGCTCGAACTTCTCCACGGATCCTCGAACCCGTACAGAGTGCCCATACAGCGAGTTTCTGAACAGTCTGCTTTGTCATCTGCACGTCTACAATAAGACGCCTACAAAGATTGTCCTTTATAGAGATCATAAGTTGCATCAAGTACTCTGAGAGTTTTAGCCTTTGGACATCTCTGGAAAAAGCACCATAATTTCCTCAACAAATCTTTAGAACCGAAGAGAGAACACTTGACTAATTTTCTACTCTTCTTAGCCATTGAGAGGAAGCCTTCCCTTTTAAAAAAGGACGCACAGTCTCATTTATCAAAGTCGCCGTCGTCGACTTCCATTCTATTCGCGTTCCATGCGCGAGAGAGACCGCGAGCCGACGAGATTGCTGTCCTTCAGCCTACGGTCTCTCTTCTTACGCACCGTACTAGAGTAAGTCTCGCACGAAGATTCAGCAAGATCCAAAAACATATAAGGATACTCTTCTTCGGAAATCATCTTTACAGTGTTAGAAAACAGATACAAGGGGATTAACTATATCCTTCTTCCTCTGATGCGCGTCTCTTTTGGTTAGCAGATATCTTCGATGATGCGAGGTCCTGCGCCAGGGGCGTTATAAACCTGAGGGGCCTGCAATCGGCGAAGGAGACGCCGTGGTAGTACGTCCGCTGTAAAAGGTACGCACAAAACTCGATTGCCCTTTATCCTGACAAGTTTTTCAAATCTAACCCAGCCAGAGATACTCTCGGCGTAGAGCATCCCTAGCTTACATGTGGTCATCAACACTTTTCTAGGAGTTCCACAATTATCCCAATCCTTCACACTTTCATCGGCAGTAGCTACTTCGACTGTGGAGCCCCGACAACAACCCCGCAGGCAGCCCTTCGCGAGAGTCCCAACCTGTCACGTAAGGGTTGCTCGGAAGCAAGGACACTTCTGGCAAGCGACAGGGTTCCAAAGCTCTGCCATTTTCTTTTACTATTAACAGACATAATTATATTGTAATCCCTTTTTTGGAGATTAGGCGGGAGAAATGCCTCGGCCCGCGGGAATGAAAGGGTTATGTGGGCTCACATCTAGTACCAAAACCCCCAATGTCCTTCATAGGTCTGTTGGCGTCCTGGTCATGCGTGTAGCATTCTTCAGGACGCTCTTAGGTCTGCCAATCTAACCGGTTGGCCCTTCCCCTAAGACTCCTAAGACGACGGTCCTTTAATTGATACCGCCGGTGATCTGAGGAGGCATTGCCAAACCACAGGCGAGGAAGGGACACCACCGTCTCGTCTTGCTCCTATTCGACGTTGTGAAGAGAAGAAGTGCCGACTCTGAGTTCCTACTCAAAGCCGATCCCCTCGGCAAGGGTCACTATGACCCCCCCGCCGAGCTCACGTCCTGAGTGGGGATGCAGCGGCTAGTTATCCAGGCCCTCGCGATCAGGGCAGCGGTCCGAATAGGCAGGACTTTGTCTTCGCCTGCGGTCACCGTTACCATCTCGCGGCCGCGAGAATCCCACGACATCGGGTTAGATGGGACCGCCCAGTTAGTTACAGGGGACAGATCGAGGCGCGATCCCGTGCCGACGTCTTCCCGGTCTCCCTGATTGGGCTCGCTTCTGCTTTCTCTTTCGACTTCCGAAGCATAACAGCCTCAGAAGGAGGACTACCTTCTATGACTCCTCGCTGTTCAGCATGGCCTCGACGAATGCCAAGCGAGAGATCCCCGCTCATCGCCTCGGCGAGGGGAGCGCGCTCCACGCCGGGCACACTTCCACATTGTGCGACGCCAAGTCCACCTCGGCATTGCAATGATGATAAACCATAGTGGGCTTCTTTCAGATTCTACACAGATACTCACCAAAGCCCGGTGAGCATCTGTGAGATGATATAAGAAAGCACCATGCCTTCTCGCGACCAAATCCTGAAGATGGTGACTAAAGGCCCTCACGACTCCCTGTTGCTGACAGACCCCGGGCTCAACATTAGGCGCTCTTGCCACTGATCCGGGAGTACATCACGGCCCTTGCGGCCTCAACAGCACGGGAGGGGGCGGATGCTCCTCCGCATATGGGCCTCCAGCCAATAGTAATTGTCGGCCCATCCCATATCCAAATAGTCCATGGAAGGAACACCCGCGAGGACCGTCGCGGCGGCATATGATATCGTCTTGTGCGTCCTCGATATTCAGAGGACGTGGCGGCGCTGCACCCGGTTCATACATCGATGAAGCCGGACGTCGCGCGTCTTCCTGTCCCAGACCGGCGCCTCGTAGAAGAGTATTGCCAGGACTGAGTTCACCTAATAACAAACGTGCTCCTTTCCGATACACAGGTACTCATCAAAGCACCCATGCCCGGTGAGAACCTGTGTGAGACGATATGAACTCTCTCGCGACCCAGTCCTGAAGACGGATTGGCATCATCCAACATATCCAATTTGGAAGTCGCTCAAAATGAACGCTGAACTCAGAGACCATTGATAGTGAGGCCCAGATGTTTTATCTGAAGCCCAACCTGCGCCACTGTAGTCCCCATCCGCTGGAGGCGGCGGACCCAACCTCCCGTCATAGACAAAAATAATTTCCGTCTTTTGGAGCGCCACTTCCTAGATACCCCACGGAGTCGATCACGATGTCAATCGTGACGTTGGCGGCATGATTTGCTTCCTCCCAGTCCCCCTCCCCGCGATGATTAGGGTATCGTCGGCTTAACAGACTACACACCAGCGGAACACCGCGACGTATGTCGTGTTCCATAGTAAAGGAACCGATCCCTGTGAGACACCGCACGACAGCTCCCACTCGTGCACCTTACCCCTCCCTGTTCCGGTAGATTAGCTTCTTATGCCTGAAGTAGTCCCTAATCATGGCGAGCGCACCGACCATTCAATTCCAGGGGAAAGTGTTGAAGGCGTTGATGATGTCGATGGACACTGCCATTGTTCTCTTACTCATCACGGATCTTGAGAGGGCCCGCACTTGTCGAATAGCATTGACAGTCTCGGATGAAGGGATCCTCCCGGCACAGGTGCCGGATGACGCGTTGAGCAACGATGCATTTCAGTTTACCCACGTCATCCAGCAGATATATGGAACGGTAGGCAGGGGGAGACTCCGCCGGCCTCCCCTCTTTGTGGAGGAGGATCAGATTGGCCCTCTTCCAAGCTAGGGGGAAACGACTCTATCTAAGGCAGCTGGTGAACAGCCGCCTCAGAAGTGGGAGCCACCCACTTCACCAAAGGCCAAGGTCCACACGCAACCATATATGCCATTCGGACCCGGAGCTTTCGGGCTGTCCCCGAGACGGCGAGTCATCTCCTCACCTCCAGCTCCGGATCACCGGCGGGCCAGTATATGGCCTAAAGCCGATGTCTCCCGTAAGGAACAGGGTCCACCACTTTCGCTAAGAGCCTAGAGGCCATCACCAGCGGGGCATCCAGAGACACGTTTTGCGCGTCACCACCTTGTGGAAACCCCCACGGATTGGCGTCAAGGTCTGAGACGAAATCGCACCAGCGTTGAGCCTTAATCTCTCGAATGGCTACACGATGAACCTTCCTCGCCTCAGCTAGTGAGGCTCTCGTAGCCGCCAATATTGCTTCGTCATCCCTGCACCTCCACGTCCGCGTAAGGCGTCGCCGGGCCCTCACTGCTACCATGCGAAGGATAGCGATCTCCTAGGCGGGTTGGCGCATCATAGCATCGACGCATCTGACGTGGGCCATGATGCCGCAAATGTCTACCACCTCCTCGTCCATCTCCGTATCCAGAAAAGGCTGTGCTCAGGTGAGGGCCAACACCATGGCCTGAAAATCATCCACGCAGAGCTTGCGAAGCGTCCAGCGCGGATATTCGGCGCCTTTTTGCACTTCTCGGCCTCGGCATGGATCATTGATATACAGGAATGACTGTTCGGCAGGCTCCAGAAGCTGGGACCCTTCAGACACTCCTACAAACTTTGCCGACGGTCCAGGATGTGATCCACGTTAGGTCACTATGAACTCCCCGCGACCATCGACAAAAGTGTTGCGACTCCCCGTGTTAATCGAGAGGCCGAGAGCCCCGCCCATTTCTCGATAACTCGACCTCTACTGTCTGTGAAGAGGGACCCCTAGCTCATCGAGTGAGCGTTGAAATCCCGCGCCACAAAAGTCGAGCGAGGATGGCGCGCACCCACAGTCGCGGTGAGAATTTGAGGCCTGACTTTGTACTCCCACAGATGAAGTCGCGGTCGAAGCACACTAGCACATGAATGTCTCCCCACTTCACCAAGACGTAAAAGTTTCCGCACTCAATGCGAGAAAGCGGTGGAGAGCCAGTCGTGGGACGCCAAACGATGATCATGAACTCGCTACCATTCCTTAATCAATATTCGATATCAGGGACGTTATACGGATCCACTGATACCGCGAGGTTCGAATCACTCTCGATCATCGCACGAAGGAGCATGTCCTGCGCGGAGCGAAAGTGATTCAGATTCGTCTGAAGGAGGTGTGTCGCCGCAAATGCGGCGCAGCTTTCTCTGGACATACCTCCATATCATCTTCGTGTCCATCCTGACACTGTCTGAAAAGCTCACTATTCCGAACTGATTTAGAGGTGGTACTCCCTCCCCAGCTCCTGAATCTAATGTCTTCATTCCGGGCAGCCTCCCTAGAGAGAACGGGCTCGTGTGTGAGGGAGGGAGATTCCTCGCCACGCACCCACCGCTGATTCCGATCCTGTGCTGTAACAGTCTACCGACCGTCGCGCAAGCAGGGCAGCTGGCAAGAGCTGTGCTATATGCCTCTGTCATCCGAATTGATAGCAACAGCCTGTGCGATCTTGCTGTCACATGGCTTATCTTCACATGATTCAGCCCTAGGCAGCTAAAGCATTGGAGTGGGCGTGCAGCGGAGGAGGATCATCTTTGTGAAGACCTACTCTACTCTCAGCTTGCCCGCATCGGTGATCTTTTTCGCCGACGTGACTAATCACTATACCCAAGTGGAATTGAGTTCATCGGGCGCTCGAGATATCGGGTCCATCTTGATATCAGCCAAGTTGGACTACTTCCCTCTCTCGCATGACTGCCTCAGCGATATCAACTAGAGTAACTGAGTCGTCGAGATCAGTCATCTCGCCAGACTCGCATCTCGGCTTTCTTTATGGATCTCTGACTCCTTCCTTGCCGGTGAGGACCTCGGCCATCCTAGTCAGTTGATCCGCTTTGATTTGCCCCTTTGGACCTCTAATTTCGAGAATAAGAGCCCCTGTGACCTCTAATTTCGAGGATAAGAGCTCCTTCGCGCTTGCAGTTCACCGATCTGCATCTCCTCTACATTGATGCTCTGGCGCACCATCGTCATCGCTTCCGCGAGAGCATCCTGCGGCGTAGTGAGAGTGATTGTCGCGGTCCTAGCTGGGACTCTAGGGGGGTTGCCCTTAGTTGGTATTGAAGATTTCTGCCCGCGCTGATTCTTCCGACCGTTGTCCGTTTGTCATCTCCCAAGGAAGAACATGTGGCGCCTTGGCGCTGCCTCCGTTCTGATAAGGGAAGCCGTCTTCCTCTTCTCCTTCCTACTTATCACCAGAGACCACTGCTCGGGCTCTGTCGCACGTATCACAGTGGCAGAGGAGGGAGTGGCTTTTTATTTCCGTCTCCCACTTTGTTCGATCCGCGATACCCTTTTTTTTAATCGATGTCTTGACCCTCTTGTCTGCGAGAGACCTTGGCACGATGCCATATCTCGCGAGGATCCGCGATAGTGTCTGTTCGATTGCTCTATCGAGCAGATTCTCCTCCACGGCTGTTTCTCGCAAAGGACTTCCTCGCCGTTTTGTGCAGCGACTTGGGGGATACCTTC
>Ga0157362_1000778_pt1 | contig 11873 bp, 5 predicted proteins | sample AttlaeALBM3_FD_111480 | JGI IMG/M metagenome (GOLD analysis project Ga0157362, IMG submission 111480) | Fungus gardens microbial communities from leaf cutter ant in Ribeirão Preto, State of São Paulo, Brazil - Atta laevigata ALBM3 | ecosystem: Host-associated > Fungi > Mycelium > Unclassified ... | reverse complement strand
CTTCAGTTACTAATAATTGATTGATATAGCAAACTAGCAGTAACCACAACAACAAAATTTGTTATCATATATTTACCGATCACCGATTAAAGGCACTGATGGCTTGTTAAATTAACAAAATCCTTTCTCTCAGCGTTAAAATTTCAAATTTCAAAGAAGAGATTGAAAAAGGTTATATCATTAAAATGTATTAGTATATATATTTTTTAATAACACAAGTATAATGATTTTCGTATTTCAACGCCTTCGTATTTGCGCCAGTCGATTTCACGACAAATTACAACTGCAGTAAATGAAACGTGTGGTAGATTTCACGACGGCGCGTGAGAGCACAGCACGCTCGCTAACCGTCCCACGATTTCTCACAATCAAACGATCCTTCCGCTGCTTTGAAACACTCCGACCACTTTCTTGGATTAAACATCGCCCATCGTCGAGATTAATAGCCGTCACGTTGCGTTTTGCTTAACGCCGCGCATTCATGCCGCGCGCACGTGTGCGTGAACACGCGTTCGGCGGGCTCGATGTTGTACCTACCCTGAAGAATGGTCCATCGCCCCGGTGAAACTGCGCGCGGCACAATGCCCGGCAATTCCTACAGGTAAACGCGTTTACATATGCATACAAAGCCGTAGTTTCCGCGCGAATGGCGGCACAAGTTGCGCTTCGACTTGCGGAAAGAAAACGCTGTGGAACGACGCCGCGCGCCAAAAGACGACGAAGACGACGACGACGACGACGACGACGACGACTCGTGCATGCACACGTGCGACCATAGAAATGTCGTCGGAAACCGGTGCGGCGTCCATTTAGGTAGTTGCCGTGGACTCGGATTAATGGCTCTCGCAGGTCTCCTTTGGTCCCCGAGATATCGTATCATGAGATACGTAATCGAAACTCTCGTTCGATTCCTGAGTGGGCGAGGATAATTTGCGGTGGCGATGTACGCAATGCGTGTCCCTTAACGAGCGCAAGATTTATTCGATATTTATTTATATATGCGTTTGTGAGTGCAAAGAAGTGAAACGGACATTTTTCTAAAACAATTCAGAAAAAAAACGTCAGATATGAAAATAATTGACAAGTTATTTGTAAAAATCTCGATGCTTTATTTCCAAATTAGAATCTAAAGTCTGTAATTTTATTACAGTATTATCATAATAGTGGAAATTATGCAGAATTAGTGTAAGTTGAAGAAGACGATGATGTGATCAAAACAATTTTTCAAAATCTTTCCTTATTTTCCTCGTCGTTACGTTGATATATCTGTTTATATATAATCAGTTGCAGTAATATATAGATATGAAGAGTATGTTTACATTAAGATATTAAGAAATCATTAATATGCATGAGACTCGATTACACTATTAAATATGGAAAATGCTGGAAGCATTTGCTTCATTATTTTCTCAATCATCGAAGCGACCAGTAACCAATTAATTAACTCATAACGCTTTAATAGCTACACTAATGATAGATCGATTAATGGGCACTTTCCTGAGAGGGTTTCTGAATCCTGTGTCTCTCTCTCTCTAGTAGGCAATTTTCAAACAGCTCTTCAGTCAATCACCGAGCAGAATTTTTTCATCGCATATTTCCAAGTTCAAAACGAGCGTCTTATTTTTAAAACGACTAGATTATTCACAGCATTTAAACATTATTTTAATGATTATTTTGTACATCGTAATGACTCGCATCCGTTAAATTTTGTCACATATAATGTTTATAAAATCAATAATATCATTTTATTATTATATCGTTAACACGATAATTGAACGATCGTTCAAATTATTCGCAATTTCTGATTCGATATCTGATTTCGCGATAATGATTATTTACGTTTAATGTTGCCCATTAAACAAAGAAGACGTTGCGCTGGAAATTTAAGATTGAAAACGACTCATTATTTCAAATTAAAATTAATGATTTCCGCAATTCGCAGTATACGTACTACTCATTATTTCAAATTAATTAATGATTTCCGCAATTCACAGTGTAGCTACTCCCGCAACACTGCCATATTAACGTAATTTTGTATCGTGTTATTCAAGCAGTGGTCGCGAGTAAAGTAAGTTATTTAACGGCCCTCGAACTCGGTACGGTATTTCCGTTGATTTTAAGGCCAGAAATTTATATCGCAGCACGTCACTATTAAAATGAAATAATTTATATCTGCACGAATTAATAGCTACCATAATGCTGAAGCCGAAATACCGTAACGCGAGGCTCGTTAGTCACCGCAAGACTACTTTGTATCACGACAGTATCACCGACGCTATCCGACTGTGCGCAGTTCCCTGCGCCAAATAAGATAGGTTATTTAACGATCGCTGTATTTGTGCACTAAAATGAGACAAAAAGCACGCATAGAATGGAGCCGAGAGTGAAATAAATGAAGCGGCCCTTACTACTGTGGCGTCTGAATTAATGACCCTCATAGCTCTCTGTGGGCCAGGTATATACTATTAACCCACGGAGTGTCCACATAATCATACGACGTATCGCGCGCCTATGATTGTATCAATTTATGATGTCATATAAGATATATGTATATACGTCGGAAGCAATACGTAAAATCATAATGTCCTTACAGCGAGGAATATCACTGTTGATCATATTTACTACACCGATGATAAACAGAAGCCTGTAAAAGAGCGCGTAATAGAAACCCTTTATTATGCGATAAATGCATGCTATGTGTCGATATAAATGATACGGTAATACAGTGTAGTCTCGGTAATAGCTGCAATTTAGAATGTTATTGTTCTAAATTGCAGCTATTAAAAAGAATTTTATACGAGACTTCTCATTTCAATTGTGATACTGATAAAAATAATATCATGTCTCTACATTTAATGCTGGACATTAATCATACAACGCATATCTCGCACATCTCGCATCAAGAAATACATAAAAGATCGACAAGAAAAACTCAAGCTGTTAATATTAAGAAGAATCGACCCTCGTAGTGACATCACCTCGTGTCCTAGGATATCAATTACACCCTCTCCGTAGCCTTCGGCGCGAAAATGTCATTAGAATCAATAACAGCAGCCACCCCCTTCCTATTCCCTCTCAATTCGCGTATACATAATTCCACCCTCGCCGCTTCCGTTTGCCGAACTTTTCCTGATGGCACTAGCATTCTATGGAGCATTGTGCTCCGCTTCCTTGCGCAACCGAATTTTTTTCCCACCCTTGCCCTTCGCCTCGTTGCCGAAAGCCATGAGGGATGCTCATCACCACCAATTTCACGAACTTGAGCACGCGTGCTCGATTAAAATGCGCTTCGTATTGAAAAATTTCAGACAATAGTCTGTTATCACTTGATTTATTCTAACGAATCTTTTTTAACAAGGAGAACTTTATATTTAAAAAAAAAAATTAATCAAAGCGTAGAAAATGTGCAGGTAGATAATTTTATAAGTTTTGTTTTAAAAAAGTCTATTAAAAAGTTTTCAATAATAACAGAACATTTTTCATAATAGAGTAAGTATTTTAAATAAATTACACCAATCAAAATTTAATATAATAGGTAATTGTAATATTCTAAATAATTCATCTTCTTATTTGATCAAGGTATCCAGATTTTATGCATCATCGTAGTGCTGCGGGCAATATTTCAGCGTAGATTGTACCATCGATATCAACGAAACCTTTCATTTTTCTCCATCTTTCATCGGACAAGGTAATATTTTCGCTAGGAGCCTCGGGACTTCCTGGTCCTGTCAAGTTTCTGGAAGGACACGGCAAATCCCGCAGCATCGCTGCGCCGGGATCAGGGAGAAATGGTAGAAGGAGAAATTGGAGACGTATATACGGCGGCGGAAATATATATACGTGGCCTAGAGGGTTCAAGGGTGTGCGACGTTGTCTTCCACGGGGGTGGATTTGCCTTCGAGGAACCCGTGGTCTGCACGAGGGAGAGAACCATCCCGTTAAGCCACCATGAGTCCACGAGATAAACCCCCATATTATGTCGCGTGGGATTATGCGGAAAACCAGCCACGAGACGCGATCTGTTATCTGTGTGCGCGCCTTGCAATATATACCTACATACGCGTATAGCTTTGTGGGTGTATAAAGATTTTACGGGCGCCACGTCACGGAGACGACCGTGTCTTCTCAAGAAAAAATATTTCCCCGCGCTTCGCTGACTACAAGAAGAAAATTAAGAAAGCTTAGGGTAAGAAAGGGTACGTACGCTGGCGCACGTACGCATTTTATTATTTTCGCGCTGACGGCTTTGTGACAAACGAGCTAAGAAATATTTATGCTGTCAAAATATAATCCCTTTAAAATATGAAAAATATTTATATTTATATTGGCGTTGTATAATATACCATATAGAGATGTGTGCGCTTTTAATGAAATGTAGGTATATCCTATATCGTTAGGATATATAAACCTTCAAGACGTTTTGTAAACATAAAAAAGGATAAATACGAATTAAAAACTAATATACACATTCTCTCGAGATGTACCCCAAGACTCTTAATTTTTCACGAATCTCCTGAAATATCCAATTATAATACTGTGTATTATATACCCAGTACCTTCGTTGAACCTCTGATCTCGAGTTACAAAAACACCGCGGTCAGCTTTTAACATTCGAAAGCAAAATTCGCGCTGGATCGTTACGAAAGCAACGAAAGCGTGGCAACTTCCGCTGGTGGTCGAGCGCAAAGGGCCGTTTATCGAAAAAAAAATCCACCCGTGAATTCCCCATAAAGAAACTCCGGATACGCCTGACTCGTATTTAAAGGACTTTAAGGAACCACGATCGCTTCCCGGCGAGTTTTCGTATCTTGAGCCCGCGCCCAAGGTTTTTAATTAAGCCGTAAATCGAAGCGTCCAGGCCCGCCTTTATTGCGGTCCTAAACTATATCGACCATGCTCTTAAAAAGATGCAACACGAGACGAAACCTCTGCCAAGCGATTCGCCTCGTGTTCTCGGCGACACGTCGCGCATATAGGATTCTCGCCGCTCTCGCCTTCACGTCGCTTCGGAAGGCGTCGTTTTTATTTCGAGCCACCCTCGGCAAGACGCACGAATGTCCTCCGTATCGTTCGCCGGTAATGATCGGACTCGCTGCCAGAAATGCCGTAAACAGAATCCGTGATCAAGGTGGTCTGCAGGGATGATCCGTCTGTTCCCCTTTTTTCTTTCTCTCGCCTATAAGTCAGTGCGCTTAAACTTTAACGTCTCGAATTTCATTGCCTCTTATTCTCACGTGAGCGCGGCCATTAACGCGGGCTCAAAAAGACGCATGGAAATCGCGTGGTGCGCGTGTCAAAGTGCGCTTATAGTTCTCGCTTATCGCCGAGTTGACTTCTACCTATATCTGGCCTTAACTCACTTCGTGATTTTTTTTTTAAACGAGGCATTTTCGTTTTCTTTCTCCCCTTGCTATGTTATCTCAAATATTTTAATTTTATTATACCATTTTTTAGATGCTTGAAATGTATTGTAGAAAAAGTAACAATCTACAGTTTGCCATATACTTTCTTTCAAGAATTTTACTCTTTAATACATTGTACTTTCAAATTTTTCTTAAAGAGGCGAAACGATCGATTCGGTAAAAAGTCAACATTAAAAAAATTAATACAATTATACTTTACACATTTTCTACATTGCAGATTATCAGACATTAAGTATCCTGAAGTCATCTATTATCTAACGATAATAAGGATAAGGAACATATATGACGATAATAGGAAACTTTCTACAAAAAGTTGAGGAAAGTTAGTATTTAGCAAATATTCGTGAGGCGATCGATTTTACGTTTACTCGTGCAATTTAAAAATGAAAGGACATAATAAAAGACCAATGCCCTATCACTGTTAAATCATACTCATGCCTCTATTAGCCACTTTGGAAAAAAAAACGAGAGAACACAAGCAAAACTCAAAAGAGAACACCGTATAAATATAAAAGAGGCCATGAGAATAGAGAAGGACACAGATACAGGTCGCGTCCGTTGCAGCTCGTCGCTTTCCACTTCCATTTGAATAAAAGCAACGATAAGCACATCCTTAGAGTCGCTCGCAGTTCTGAATTGTTTCCGCTTCTTAAACCCCCGACAAATTTATTATAATAACTACCCTTAGAGTCGGCGGATCTCGCAGCTCGCTCCAATCTTCGTCTCTCACCGCGACCGCCACCAGGTTCCGCAGTCGCCTCTTCGTTTCTATCCACCACTCTCGTTCTGCTTCTTGGCCTGCGCACCAGTCGCTACCACTCCTTCGTCTACCCTGAACCTCCTTGTGCATCCCCTTCGTTACCCGTTGCCCTCTCCCACGCCACCGCCTTCGGTGTTTTCTCTCGCGAGGAGAAACTCCTTTTTCTCCGTAGTCGCTGGGCGAAAGGAAGGATCGTTTCCGCGAATAATGTGTTCCTCCTCCACCACGTGGCGAGGAAGCTCGGGATAACGGAGACCGAAGAGAACATCAGTTGCAATATTTTCAGCGCGAACAACGACGTCAGGATTTCGGACGTTTTCTCTCCACGCAAATATGCCGAGCTGGTTTACGTCCCAGAGGCAGTTAATCATTTTACGATAATTACACGCTTTAAAGCCAGATGGATTTTCTCTTATTAATCCAACACGCTCGGTTAAGATTGCAGTCTGCAGAAATTGAGCAAACGTTTCGTAAACACGCTGTTAATGTACTGAAAATATTAAGAAAAAAGTTAAATTCGTATTAACTTATATATTTTTATGTTATATAAATTTAAAAAATAAATATTTGTTATAACGGTAAAATTTAAAAAATTGACTTTTTTTTAATGTACAGGTGTTCCAAAACTCGCAATAAATATTTTAAAGACAGATTCTTTGTAATATTTTAAGACAAACCGTCTAATACGAAAATGCTGAGGCATTTTAATTTTCAAATGGGAAAAGTTTAAAAATGAAGAGAGGCAAAAATTTTATACGCTCAATGGCAAGATGATCAGCGTAGAGATGTTGAATTTTATTATTGTCAAAGGTATAAAGTTCAAAAAAGCATCTTTACATTGACCATCTTGTCATTCTTAAACGCGCAAAATTCTAGCCCTGTCATTTGTAATGTTTAAATTCTTTTTATTTAAAATCTATCTTGGCCTCGGCATTTTCGTATTAGACTTTTCATCTTAAAATGTTACAAAGAATCTATCTTTGAAATATTTATTATCAATTTTTAGAACCTCCTGTATAATATCTAAATACAGCATATTTTTATGAAAAATATTTTTGCGAAACGTAATACCACGCATTAATTAATAATTATATGGAACTATTAATGGAATTACAATTAGCAAATGTAAATTAAATATTATCAATGTAACCATTTAATAACGAGAAACATCGAGGATTATTTATAAGAAATTTTCTCACACTAACATCAGCAAAGAAATAACCTATGCTTTAGCGAAGAAACTGCTATCGTATCTTAACACAACTTAAGCAGACGCTTGTAGTTTGCTCTCAGTATTGTCCGCTGTTCCGTCGTGTTACAAAGTCTGTAAATAGGCGTTTGGCCTGACGCATGTATTTTTCCATTCTGCATTATGGAACCACGGCCGCTAAAAACAACGTCGCGAAATTGTATAGAGAAGGAAGGGAACGAAGTGAAGGAAGACAATAGTAAAGAAGACGAACGGGAAGAAGAACGGGAAGGAAGAAAAGAGGTCGGGGCGAGTGGTGGCTTTGCCTCAACCCGTGGTATTTACGACGTCATTTCCTGACTGTCAATAATTTCCCTAGGGGATGCGAAAGACACTACGCATTGCCTCTTGCGTGTCTCCACCGCGCATCTTTGGACGCACGTCGCGCTCCTCCATTCGCCACCTAAACCGCCTCGCTATCCACCTACCTCGGCTCGCACCACCTTTTTCATCTCTTTGCAAATTGAAAAGACGCCGGCGAGCGAGACATCGGCCGGAGACGACGGCGCAAAGCCCACAAGCCTGCCAAATTGTAATATCGCATAGAGGAGAGAAACATATAAACTTGAAAAAGAAATGAGAAATTATGTATTTTCGATAATTCATTTCTGTACATATACCGACTTTCCTTAAACCAATTTCGACGTTTAAATATCGAGCAAAAATTGCGAACAGTCACTACTTCAATCAATCCATAAACTTTCGAATTAATGATAATCTTATTAACTCTAGATTTAATTATCCATCTCGATTATATCTTATCAAATAATTCATGTAAAAATTACACATTGGTAATTATAATTAATATAATAGTTTAAACAAGTTATATATCTCATACATTTAAATTTTTCAATATGAATACGAAACAGTTCTACAGAAACAAGTCCATTAAATTCTATATTAAATATAGTGTTTCGAAAGACAAGAAAAAGAGAGTCTAGTATCACGTAAAGAATGTACTCACAATCAGTTATTAATTGAAAAAATAAAAATATATACAGATATATTTTTTAACATACACACATATTTTCTTATACCATTTATATTATTTTCATTTCCATTTTTTTATGACTCAATCTTTCCAAAAATAAAAATTAATGTAGAAACACATGGTCTCATCGTTAATATAACGAATCATTTCTCTCCACATTTTTTTTATCTCATAATAATTATACGATAACTGTACTTAACTGATCGACCAGTCTGTACGGATCAATTATTATGCTGCGAGCCCCTTTAAAAACAGTTAAACCCGGAGAAACTGCAGCCTCAAGAACCAAGGTAGCGTCGCCTAATGAAGCATCTCCTTTAACTAATTTACAATCAGCGCTTCTTCCTATACCGACGTCGACGTGGACGCCAAATGAGATGCCGGAGGGGTGCACGGGGAATAAGTATCTAAGTTCCGTACTTTCTCTGTCTCGAGGCTATCGCCGTCTTCATGACCCAGAACTCTTTAATTTTCATCGATACTGTAGCATCCTCTTTAACTCATTAGACTCAATCAATTATACAGGCGTACGGTTACAGCAGTCTCCTTTCCCTTTCTCATTCTCGCCCTCTCCCTCTCTCTCACCCAATCTCTGTCGTCCCTCCATGTCGTCCTGCTCAACAACCCCCGTCTTAATCCCTCGACCGAGACCCCGAATGGTATCCCGAGATACCAGGGTTTACTAAGGTAAACCTCTTAACGTTCCGATGCCAGTAGAAGTCAAGGTCGCAGGACACGTGACATGGCACATTGTTATCCATTGAATTTTGGAGAACGTGATGAACGGTGTTGGTTCTGCACACACATGGTTCACACCTACCTGAAACAGAGTGATAAAAATACGTTAGACTAACTCGTAAAAAGTATTATATGTGTAATTATAAATTATATAATTATTAAATATAAGAGATAAGATTATATAATTATTATAATTTATATAAGTATCGTGTACAGCAGAGAGAGACAGCAAGATATTACAAGATTTACGAATTTACTTAATATCCAACTTATAAAATATTTTCAATAATAATTTCAATAACTTTCAATATTAAGTTCTATGAGTTCATATATTGTGTTTAATATAATGTATGAACATTTTTCATCGCGTTGAAATTCATAAAAATAATTCGATAAAAAAACTCTAAACTAGTCTCATAATAGATTATAATTGTAATGCAGATATTCATACATCTAAAAATACAATAAAAAAGTTCTTTTTTTCAAATTATTATATATAGCGATGATCAATTTCTATTGTAATTGGAATTAAAAAATTAATAGAAGGTCGAGTGGTTTTTCCTTAACAAAGGCTCATCTCAAATATAATGCGCAAACAGACACGTGAATGCGTTACAGCAGGGTGGGTCATAATGTCGTACGATAAACTGCGGATAGCGCGAGTCGTCTGGTGTGTTAGCCGGCAGTTAAAACCTTATCATCATACATCTTGTGTTATTCATCAAGGCGTGACGAGTGGGTGGAATTTTTATGTCTTCGTTCCCGGCAATGTTTCCTCCCCCTCCCAAAATCGCTTAAATAAAACTCGATAAAGTTAACGCTAAAATACCGTCGGTATAGCTAGCCATTACGATTGACTTAATGCAATCGGACTTTTCAAGCATCGTTGCAATGCCGACGAGCTAGGTATATCTGATCAAACAAATTGATTTAAGTAGTAATATCGATTTCATATGCGGCTGCGTGGGACGATAATAGCCATATATGTGTTTTTGCTCGATGAATTAAATGTACTTAAAGAACGAGTAATATACTGATACTTATGTATAGAAAGAAAATAAACGCGATTACTTCAGAATAATCACATTTTATAAAAATTATAACATTATTAATCTTTAGTACACTTCTTAGTTTTGCACCCTTATTACACATATTCGATCATTCATGTTCTGGATTAATTTCATCACTTTTACAAGTACAATATATAAAAATTATTAAACGATTTTTACACATATTTTAACATCTCTAGAAAGTATTTGTAAAGTTGTATATTTATAACAAATTGTATATAAATTGTTATAAATATAATTAACAAAACGAGAAAAATGCACATTTTTCATTCTGAAACAAAAATGTTTAAAGGAAAAATAAGTTCCAATATCTTAAAGTTGACATTTTAAACTACAAAAGAAAAAATAGTTCGACCATCCAAAAAATTTTGTTATTATTTAGAAAATAATGTTTTTTTAATATGCATGAATAGCTATAAAGTAAAGATATATTTGAAACAATGCATTTTATTACTGCTATTGTGTTAAAAAAATATTATAATTTATTAGGAAAATATTACATTACACACGACAATAATATATAATTTTACAGACATTTAACACAAGAGTGCCAAAAACCATCGTATTTATGGGCTAATATGTTGTTTTAAATTCTTTTTTTAATAATTCGGAAAATATTCCCGTAATACAAACGAGAATTAAAAAATTAAAGAAAAAAAAATTTTTTTTAGTTACAAAAATATACGTTCTATACACACGATAAGTCATTTGATACGAATGACCCAAAAATGTATAGAGTTAGTAGAGCTATTATATTATAACAAGTTATACTATAAATAACTAATTAAGAATAAATAGAAATTATAGATGTACCGACAAATTGTTCTATAAATTACTTAATAAAAGCATAGGTAATGACATACATTTGTGCTATAATTGAAATCAAATGAATGAATTTAAATTATATGCTGGTATAAATTAATGATTTTCAATTCAAATTTGAAGATTAATGTAAAATAGTGCAGGAAATTAATAAAAAAAAAACGAAATCTAATAATTGACAAAGATAATTATCTTTTAATATTCTGTATCTCCATCCACAATATACTTTAAATATACTGAAAAAAATTTACTATATCTTAATAAATATTTTTTTAATATTTGCAAGTAAACATTATTTACTGTAAGTAAATAAATATTTATTCAATAAAAAAATATGATAGTTAAATCAAATTAATGATTCTTGTATCAAATAAATACATATTAACATTTAGTAAATATTTGTAAGTAAATTTTCTAACTATTAGATTATCTAACTCTTTTTTCCGAATAACAATGTTCAAATGATTATAATTCTGCGAAAAAAAATCATAGAGACCTCGATCAATCCGCGTTGTTCTCGTCTCGAAAAGCCCTTTCGAACGAGCCCTTCACTCGACCTCACGTGCCATTTAAGATTTTCAGGCCTCCTCCCTCCTCCCCCCGGAAATGTTAAGGTGGGTATTTTTTCAATGATAGATTTTACAATCCCTTTAAATTTTAATATCTATATCTCGAACCAGAAATTTTTCAGGTGGCTCGGGACTTTTGGCAGGCACTGCATGTATACTGATTGTTTATATATCATGCAGATATCATGGCAAAACATATAGGACAATTGCTGAATGCGTATCACTTAAATAATTTCTTATTACATTCTTAT
>Ga0157362_1000777_pt1 | contig 11878 bp, 3 predicted proteins | sample AttlaeALBM3_FD_111480 | JGI IMG/M metagenome (GOLD analysis project Ga0157362, IMG submission 111480) | Fungus gardens microbial communities from leaf cutter ant in Ribeirão Preto, State of São Paulo, Brazil - Atta laevigata ALBM3 | ecosystem: Host-associated > Fungi > Mycelium > Unclassified ... | reverse complement strand
CTAAAAAATTATTAATAAAATAATTTTTATTAAAGCAACGTAATTTTTAAACAAAAAAATATATATTTCACTATATTTTATATATATGCTATATAATTTACATAATGCTGTTCTTTTATGTCAAAACGGAATAAAGGAGATATTTCACGCGAAGCGAGATCCATTTCATCTCTCCTCCCTCTGCCTAGGGAAAAGTCATTCGCCTCTGGGGAAAATATTCTAGTGGAAAGTCGAACGCCTCTAAACAGGGAGAAAAGGGGATAGACCTCGCTTTGCGTGAAAAGTTGAACGTCCCTTGGGGGCAAAGGGGAAGTGGTGTGATGGACCTCGCTTCCGTGAAAAGTCGGATCTCTACCTAAATATACTGTATATCTATATATACCTATGTACATATGATGTACAAATTATTAACGAATTCGATTGGACGCATTCAGTACGCACTGGTGTACATTAAAGCCATTGTATACAGGTTGATATAAAAATGTGTATTTAATATAAAAAAACAGATAGAAAGACAGAAAAACAGATTAAATCGCCAAATCTTCTATTCATTTTATTATATTATTAAGAAAAATGTGTATTTTATAATTCGAAATATTTGCATTTTACTTTTACACTAAAATAAAATCAGTACAACGGTTTAATATGGATTTAATGTATACTAGTGCGCTCAACCGAATTCGCTATATGATCTTTAACATTAATAAAAGTTAGTCAAATTTACATATATTAAAATATGTATTATATTTACGGACATTATATTTTTCTTATTAATTAATTTTATCCTATATCCTTATATACGCATACACATCCATACATTACTTATAATTTAAACTCTTACAAAATTAATTAGAAAGAATCAGACTGTTAAATCTACAAAATTTATTTTAAAATTTAATTTAAATATAAAAAGAGACTCCTGAAAGACTCCTTAATTAATCTTTTAATACAGTTTAATGGAAACTGAGAAAATTTGTTTAACACTCAATATGTTAATCGTTACCTTCTAGCCAATCGGATTAGATGCTTTGTACGTGAGAATCATACGTATGCGTGCATAAGAAACGTTTTCAAGGGAGGGTGCTGCACGCTCCTGGGGGGTAGGACACGCGAGGAGGCGTGGCGATAAAAGCGGAAGTTAAATCGTTAAATTTCGCTTAGTTTTTTTCCATGAGTTTCGCAAGGCTGGCCTCGTGGAAAAATTTATTCGAGACCTGCCGATTTTCCAAATATAAATATTATTTTTTAACATCTTTGCAGTGTAGTAATTATTAAAAATACTATTTTGTTTAAAGTATCTCTATTTAGATAATTAATATAAGAAAAATATAAGATAATAATAAAGAGAAATAAAAAATATAAGATAATGTAAGAAAAATAAAAAAAAACACATTTTACTAATTATAACGCTCGATTATAAATACATATAACATATGTCTCTCTTTTATCTTTATATTAATACATATGCTTCTTTTAATTTCAGCGAAGGTAGAGAAAAAGTACGTGTCTCGTTGTTAGGTCCACAACCATCGCCGGCGACGCCAGGTGTTCTCTTGCTAGAGCCGATCACGCATTCGACAGGACTCCCGATAAACATGGCCAACAATCCCACGGAACTTCTGACTACGCACACTGAGCACACCACGCCTGCCTACCATACGCAAATCAGGTAAGACAAAATCTAGTCTTACAAATAAAAACTTAATCAATTGTCAGAGATTATGAGATAAATTAGAACATCGCCAAATATTGAAGAAATTCCAATTAAGAATCATTTTGAAAAGAAATGTGCCCCACGCGACCTAATGAGCTTCTGATGCTTTCTTCATGAACGCAAAACTTACAAAATTATTGGAAAGTAAATTAAGCATCAGAACAGGGAAGAGACGTTCGAAAATCATTGAAGATGGCAAACATCATCTCCAGAAAGGATATCTTAATTGTTCGTCTCGTTGCGATGAATTTTTTGATGATTTTTATCATCTTTCGAGGCATTATTTTGTCGAATAAAAAAATCTTACAATGATTAGATAATAAAGGAATAAAAAGGAGAGCAAAAATTATGAGAAATGAGAGACACTGTCTCCAGAATAATTAGCCTCTCATGCACGATTCGCGACCCTTGATGATCTTAATGGGCCGGAAGTGACGTTCTTTTCTCTCTCGGCTCCACCATGCCCCTCTATGTCTCTATCGACGTATTACCGCACTACCGAACTGTTTACGATGATTCTCCGTGGTTACTGCCTGTTCGTGGTACAGTGTAACTATTACGCATTAAAATTGTCTCTACCGCTGTCGACATTATGGCATGCCGTCTGGCCCGCACATATTACATGCAAATTCCTCAACGATTTCCTTTTGTTAAAAAAGAGATAATATATGAGTTAAACAATAGGTAAAGATGGTGAGCACCTATATTTAATAGGTGTTCACACCATATTAAATATAAATTCTAATTAATTATGTATACATATTTAATTATATTTGTATGTAACACATATATATACAATACTGATATACATATAATTTTGACCTAAAGTTAAATTTTCTTACAAACTTTGTAAAATCTTCAAATCTTTTTCAAATAATTCGGATATTGTGTAAAAATTATATTTATTCCAAAACTTCGTTATCCTATGTGGATGTTATCTCTTGCGTTTATTCTTTGCAGTATCTTAGCGAATTCTCATTCAGTTCTTATGTAATTCATCGAAATGGACGCTGAAATGAAAGAGGAAGAAGCGTCAAAAGAATCAGTCGAATTACTATTCTGTTGTCGATTTAAACTTTTTTCCTATGCAACTTTAAGATCGCTATTTTATTTGTACATTTTTGTTGTACGACAAATTTTTCAAGCCTGTTGATTGGCTATAAGATAGAAAATCCTCTCACACATTGTTGTTGTATGATAAAAATGCATAAAATAGCATCTAATATCTTGACACTCGATTGATTGCCGCACGGTTCTACAGCGCATTATATTTATAAAAAATTAGCAAATAAAGAGCATTACATTTTTTGCCTGCAGCGAATTTGATTTGCGATGGAAGATTCAAGTTAATAGGAGTATAATAAACGTTATTACTCAGTAGAATGTTACGTAAAATCGTGCATATGTCGTACGAAGTCTCTAATTGCTAATGCAAGCGAACATACGTCGTGTTTGCGACGAAACCTATCTACATGAAATCATAGTATGTGTAAAATTCCTCAACGAATCTGTAATTTATATAATTATAGATTTATTGAAGAATTTGTGTATTCATATAATTCACAATACTGCAATCATACATTACAGTAATTGCAAAAATTGATTTAAATTGAAATTTACATTTGCATAATTTTTATATATATTCCAGCGAATACTTTTGTGTTTATAGAAATTAATGAAAAAAGTTAGTTTTATACAAAATTTCTCGTTAAATATCTAAAAATTTTAAGGATTTAATAGAATTTTTACTTCTTTTCTTTGCATGACAGAGATTGACCGATATTCATATAAGCTATTCGTATAAGTTTTATTGAACATTTTATCATACGATTTCAATAATATAACGAGTTCAAATATCGAAACTTTAAAAGTCGAGAAAATATAAAGAAAAACTTGGATCGGAAAAGCTCCGGTTTTGAATTTTCGTCGAGAAATCTGTAGACGAGAAGAATACGCAAATCCATACCATACGCAAATCGACACCAGTACATCCAGAATGCATCCTTCCACTCACTCTATCCACCAGCGTTACTATTACCCAATTCTCACGTATACATCGCAGTTTCTTCATCCATTCATACACACGCCTTATATCCTCGCGGTGCATATAATCGGTCCGAGCTCAAGTTAGTTCTCCACCGCCGCCATCGCCACCATCATCACCTCCACCACCACTACCGTCAGAGCACCACCAGTACCACCACCATCTCAATGCACTAGCTTCGCCAAATATCGCTGATACCAACGCAGCAGCGCCCGGTACCGGCACTGCTCCGGCACTCCGTTCCTGATGCGCGCAAGTACCGAAGAGAAGGGAGCAAGAAAGAAGGTGAGGGGCGCGAGAACGGAGGACGGCAGAGATCGATATAGCGTGGGTGGATGTGCAGAGGTGCGGTGAGGCCGCTGCCGCCAGTCGTGCTGTCGGCTGCATCGACGAACATTCGCGCGCGCTCTCTTTTTCTCTCTCTCTCTCTGTCTCTCTCCATCTTTGTAGTATCCCCTTCTCGTTGGTCAGTCTCTTTTCCTCCTCCATTCTGTATCTCCTTCATTCTCTTGTGCCTTTTTCTCCCTTTCTAGCCCTTCGTGTTATCCCGCATGACATCGAATGCAGCCGATCGCGAGCAACGTCGATCCTCAGGATCGCATCCCCGATGATACAGTGATAACGCGATCACAACAGTGTGAGGTATAAGGCCGATGATATGGCACAGTGAACAGTGCGGTGATTCCTGCGTGTAGATCTCTATTGATTGGAATTAATCCCCCGGTCAGGCTCAACGAGTGAGTCAGAAGGATAAATCAAGATCCATCTCTCGATCGTTTAATTTTTGAAATCTGTGTTCTTCTTCTCTTTCTCTCTCTTCCCCTCCCCTTCTCTCTCTCTTTCTTTCTTTTTTTTCAACACGTGCGTGGGCGAGGATGCGTGTCACGCGCGATTTTTCTCGGGGCTACGCTGGGAAAATTTACTGTAACTTGTTGTAATCCTCTAATGGCCACGCGATCTGACCGCAATCTGTGACGCAAAACGCGCGACACGACCTCGCAAATAACGAATGCAGTGCTCTAGTGAAACCAGTGTTTTTCTTCTATTGCGTATACTATTTTACGTACTCCCCACGGAGTATGTAAAATACAATCCTTAATCGCTGCAAGGTCCTTGTTGAATAAGTGGAAATCGTAGGATTGCGAAACGCGATGAAGGACTTCGGACATGATGCTCATGAGTCAGAAGAGTTTTTCACCTCTGTTTTTTTTTTGATATTTTACTTCTTAATAATAATTTAACCGCAAATTGATCTCTTATCTTCACAAAAAACTGACGTAATTTTGTGCTTCTGTACATATAATGTTTAATTCTTGCAAATCGTCTTATACTGGTAAAGAGACCGAAAAATATACGAAGAAAAACTCACGCGTATAAATCGACTCTCCTCCCTCTCCGAAAGAAAGAAAAATAATAAACCGTTTGCAATTATTAACTTTTCCGCGTGCCATCTTGCTTTCATCTGTATATTTCTAGCGGCCTATACTTATTACGCGTCTATGCCATTTTCTCTGTTTTAGCTATGTTATATAAATTTTCTTATTTTCTTTATATATTAGGTATAGTAAAAAGAAATCCATTATTTTTCCATTCAATTTCATGCAAAAATAATGGATTTCTTTTTACTACACCCATAATTTCGCAGTAACTATTTCAATATTCAATCATTCCAACTGAATGTATAACTGAATGTATCTTATTCGTGGGAGGTTAAAGGTCAATGCTCGACTTATTTTTTAAATTGGCTTCGAAATAAAAAAGCCGCAATTTTTACGAACATACTTTCCACTTCATATCGTAGAAGCTGCGAGACTCGCGAAACGAAATTTTTTTTAATTCAAATGCGTCCAAATCGGATCGAAGCGTATCAAAGATTGTGACCAGAGGACTTTGTCTTCGGAAACCATGACCTACCTTAGAAAAGTTTAAAACCTTACGGGATACTCTCCGTCACGATCACCTAATTGTCTAATTAACCGTAGAAATGCATTAACCATATTGTGAATAGTTGCCAAAGCGAACCTTGTTGATCTTGAATTATTAATCTAATGGCATCTAATCATATTAATTTTGTTCATCGTATAATCACTGTGTATTAACATATCGTGGTAATCTCTTCCGTAAAGAATTAAAAATTTATAAAAAATTATAAATTATTATTCATATTAATTCGAAGAAATTATTTTTGATTCGTTACGATAATAAATTTTATTTTACGAATCAGCTCTTAAAGTCTTCTACAATTATGTTCAGAATAACTTTTGGGCACGTAGTTTTATTGCATTTGCTTTCGAGCAACCGTCTCACATTCATAAAGACTAAAAGCATATTTACGAGGGCGTGTCGCGCATAAAACGATGCAACGAGACTTATCTCGAAGAAGTGAGTAGGTTGGGACAATGGCGGCGATCGTGGCGTAAATTTTTCAACGGGTCTTCTTTCTCTCGTCGCATGTGTGAGAAAAATACGTCTACCATAAACTGGGTAATAATAACTCATCCTCATAAATGTATGCGCGCTTCAAGCGGCGCTTGTTAATAATAGATTAATAAATAGATCAGAATGTACCTGTTAATATTCTCGTAAGTAATTGAGCTTCTTTGATTACATATAGTGCAATTTATGTTAATTTAATTAAATTGCTTTATCATTATACTAACGAACCATCATTTTTGATTACTTAATGAGATCTTTTCAAACTGATTTTTCTAATTATATTGTCGAAATGTTTAAAAGTTCCAAAATTAATTGAAATGGATTGACACGATGCGGCGTAGTCGAGCCGTTGAGCCTCATGACATGATTTTTGCCCTCGACCTCCTCATCTGAATAACGCTCATTCTCTATCTCATTGATCTTCATTAAACTTCTTCACGAGAAATTTAGTCGTGCAGGTCCTCGCAGTATCCTCAATTACCAATTACGCGTCGATAAATGCAAATAAACGTTGCTAAATGGATTATATTGCTGCTATAATGATCGCGAGCTATGACAGTAATAGCGTTGAATATTTTATCTACAAAGAATTGAATTTTTTATCACAGATGGAATATTGCCTGTTTGTACCCGTGAGTTTTATAGGTTGTGAACAAAATTCTTAAATGAGTATATTTTGAAGATTTTAAATTAAACAATTTAGAGAATTTTCTGCAATAAAAATTCGATATTTTGTGTTTTTTTTAATTTTCAAAATTAAAAATATCTTAACGAATCTTAATTTGTACATTTGTTAATTTAAAATTTATAGAGACAATTGGTACCATTTTCTCCTTTATAAAATGTCCATTAATTGTTTTGAATTAAATAAAGTCACGACAGATCAATGGGTTCAGGTAGTAAAGGTAGCTTCGAACGCAATAAACTTATCATCGCGATAAACATAGCCATCTCAGTTATCTTGTAATTGAAGGCTAATTGAGTATTGTATCTATTTCTCTCGTATCTTTTTTGTCTCTCTCTCTCTCTCTCTCTCTCTCTCTCTCTCTCTCTCATTCTATAGGTACCATAGATAGCGCAGGAAGCCTGCAGATCTATTCTGCAACTCTTAACGCAGAAGTTTTGTTATCGTTATAATAGCGCTGCGCATTACAATAGACTTGCTGGCTAGTCCAGGTACATGAAGTCGATTACGCAGTCGCACAACAGCTTGATGAATCTGTGACAACACGCGGCGCAACGCATGCATGTATTCCCATGTTACGTGACCTTATAACAGTGGCTCGTATACAGATCACGAAACTAGGTCGGATCCATAATGTATATCTCTCCCTTGTCTTTCATCAACAATTCTCTTTTCCTTGAGATTTCCTGTATGGTTTAAAATTTCGACTATAAATAAGATATTACATTTACTTTAATTTTAGTCATAAATCTAGATTCTATTCTACATAATTGAAAAATTTATGTTATGTTTAACACATTTCATATGCAAACAATCCACTTAAACCTTTGTATTAATTTAACGCGATGTTAGAAAGTGACACAAATATTATGTAAAAAATTAATACAAAAATGTCACACTTCGGAAACAAATTGTGGAAATATATATAATATTAAATAATATATAATATTTCGTCAATGAAATTAACATTTATGAAATTAACAATATGTTACATTAATACATTTTATTTATTTATATCTCAGAATGTATATTTTAAAACTACTACCTACGTTCTTATATTATTCGTTTTCTCACTCATAAATTGTATTATTTTATATTTTATTTGATACAAAGAAATATTGAATTAATTTATTATAACAAAATATTCAAATAATAATTACATTATGTTAAAAATTCAACATAAAAATTTTAAGAGCCATAATATTCATACAACTACGGTTCTGTGTCGTAACTGTATCATATAAAAAAATCATATAATTTCATTTTAAAAAAGTGGAGGTGACCTTTATAACTTTTGGCACTTCCATCTAGAAAAAAGCAACGTAACCAAAATACGTCTCCCTTGAATCGAATTACTTTTATCTGACTAAACTTTTTTTCAATTTCATATACATGTCTCATTCTCGAGATATTTTAATGCATTAATTAAAATAAAACATCCAGTATATCTATGCGAGATCAGCCGTGACCTATATTTGTACCCAGTCATAACCCCCATAATCAATTGGGCGCGAAGGGAAAAGCAGCATTATGTACTCTGTAAGAGCTAGGGTACACGTCATTAAACGATAAGCAAGGCAGGCAGACAGCTAAGCAGGGCGAGTCCGTGCCGGTCGTTACTTGGGAATCTAAAAATGTCAAATGGCTCGATATAATATATAGTCAATCGTGAGTGCAACATTGTCCTCCGCTTTCAGTCCGCCTTTGACCCTTTAACTCTTCGAGATGGTACACCTCGCACTAACTTTCACGCACTTTTTCACAAGTTATATTCAGGCGGAGTCTATCCGTTGACGATTAGGGACACATAGAGATGTCATAAGTCAAGAAAAGATATTATTTCGGCGATATTTCGCCGGGTGATAGGAACAGGAAAGTTTATATGTACATGAGAAAGTTCACAACATTGAAAACATATTCTAAGAGAGAATTTCTTTACTTATTTTTATTCCTTATTTATTTATTTGAAAATATTAATCAATATATGTGTGATTTCAATTTAATATATTATTCGTATTTGAAAAGTGGAAGTTAATTCAATAGGAAAACAACAATGAAGATTTACACACATATGTATATCTTATTATATTTTCTCTCGTTAGTTTTTTGATGCTGTCTGCAGTACTTCATATAATATTTATAATAAAGTAAATTATTTTAAATTATTTCCTTTGAAATTGTAAATACTACAATTTTATCATTCATTTTCTATTATATTTTTAATCCACTTTCTAGATGATATCTCTCTATAAATTAACGTAAATGTTAAATATTTATAGAGGTGCTAATATAATACTTTCCATTTTATATCAATTAAACACCCAGTATGTTTGTAATCATTCAAAATGTATGTTCGTGTATAGTTACTACTCGAGAACTTGGGAAAAGTATTTCAATGATGAATTCAATGAGTAATGAAGATAAGTGGAGTGTCCCTGCATATGAAAGGCGCGCATGCGTTAATTGGTTGACAGAGTTCCATTTACAAAGAAGAAGTCTCTGTGCGTGTTACGCATCGCCGGAAATGAATGAATCTTAAATGAGTTACGGACAATCCCTCCAAAGACTCTTGAAGAAAAAACGCTCGCTTTCTGCATCCTTATCTTATTATTCAAACTTCATTTTTCTTCGTAGCTTTGTAATAAAAAATAAATCATAACCGATCTTTATCCAAATGTAATCGTCAAATTCTTATTTAAATTACTTCGAAATTTATCTTGATTTCTGCAATTTGTGATTCGCGTGCCGTATCGCCAAGAAGTCATTGAAGTCGTACGTAAACAGTGCCAAATCGATACTGCTCGTGTTCCGCTAGGCAACTAGTTGCACAACCAAGTCCATAATCCTGGAACGTTCGTGTTTTTATTCTCTTTCTTTTTTAACATAAGGTCTTTCATTTAATATATATTGACTGCAGTCAATCGATTGTCTTCTTCGATTATTATTTTTACCCTCTGTACTTATTAAAAGAAAATTTTTTTTTATTTTTGTTTATTCAATATCGAATATTATTTCGTCGAATATTTTTCGTTTATTCAATGATTATTGAATATTATGTTTATTATATTTATTCTACAATGTGTTTTAATTTTTGATTTCATTTCGTATGAGAACGGTGAAATGGAGATTTGAACCTCCTTAAATGTACCAAAAGCGCGAGTAGAATGCGATCTACTTCAAGCTGCTGACTCAACGTGTAAATTTCCGGGCTATTTTTAAGCCGCTGTGCGCATCCTCGAAAATACCGTCACAAGCGAATTACGGAGTTTTTGCAATATCGTGTACTCAGATACACGCTAAAGTTACATTATTTAGTGGAAAGTCGAACTGCGCATACACATGATCCTTCAAAAAATGATTTCTGCTAACGAATGCATGTGCGGAATACGCATGATATCCTAACTAGGCGCGACGGCCATGATGCCGAAGAGAAGAGAAAATGGGTCACAGACTTTCCTGAAATAGGTCGCTTCTTGATACAAGTCAGCCGGGCTTTCACATGACGGAAGCAAATCCTGGCTTATCCGCGTTAAGCTTGCAAGGTCTGTTTGACGATTGAGCTTCTGTCATATAAAAATGAGAATCTCGGAAACGCCTCAAATAAATAAAATAATGTTAGCTGCTTACAAATAAAAAAATTTGATATTAAAATGATATTAAAAATTATATACACATAATAATTATAAATATCATGATGTGAATTGTGATTTTTTTTTACTTCTACATAACTAATTATGTTATTTGAGATGTTTATATTATAAAAATGAAAAATGCAATCATGAAAAAATTTTGTAAGCTTCTAATGCATACATGATTCACTAACAACGCGAGTATAAAAATAAAAAAATCGATTTAAGATAAAACCACCCAAGAATACACATTTTTTTCTTTTATGTTGTATAATTTGTAAAAGAATCCGAATTTGAGCATTAAAATGCTTAAATTATTTCTTGTAGTAGTAAAAAAGTTACCGAAATTGTACCGACTCCTACATCCCACTACCTCGCTTAGAAATTCAATTATTGTACTTACATACTTTCTTACGGATTATTTAAGAACTATATATGGTACTGCAACGCTGCTGCGTTACACTCATGTCATGAAGCGCAAGAAGTCATAAGTATTGTTATTTACATAAATGAAAAAATCGTATTATTAATAGTATTATTTTTCAACATATTTCATAGCAGAATTACAGAAAATATAAGTTAGCCTAAGTCTTGATCATTTGTCGTGATTAGAATATTATTAAAATTTAATGAAATTTAATTATTATTAAACATGATAAAATTTTTAACATAAAATATGATAAAAAATTCTCTCCGTGTATTTACAACTATACATAGTGAATCACAGAAAGGTTACAACACTTTTTTCAGAACGAAGTACTCACTGGAGCGATTGATTTTTACTTATGGATCTAACCAGTTACGTTCAGCCGATGAGCAAAGCTGAGTTCCGAAAAAAGTGTTGTAACCATTCTATGACCTACTGTACATATAGATACACTACCGTTCATACATTTGCAATATTCTTGCACGAAAAGTATAATGTTTAAAGTATTTTAATGATAAAAATCATAAGAAAATTTTAAAAAATGCATTTTAAAGAGAAAAGAGCTTTATCTTAAATTTGAATTTTATCTCTATACATTTCATTTCCAAATTATATAAAATTAAAAATTGATATTTTTTGAGACTTTTTATTATTTTTTAAGATTGTACCTGAATGAAACATCATTGAATAAAATTTTACAAATAAACACTTTTAAATAGAGTTTTTAAGTTCTTCAAAATGCTTTTTCAAAAATTGGTACGATGTTTTTTCGTAAAAATATTAAATTTTTTTCGTTATATAAAATTTTTCATTGTGCAAAAATTTTTTCTAAAATATTTTTTAACTTCGAAATTAAAAAGTTAAAAGAGAAAAATATCATTATAACGTTTATGCTTCATATATTGTAATTTTTTAAAAATCTTTTTCCAACCATTAATAATTT
>Ga0157362_1000776_pt1 | contig 11885 bp, 4 predicted proteins | sample AttlaeALBM3_FD_111480 | JGI IMG/M metagenome (GOLD analysis project Ga0157362, IMG submission 111480) | Fungus gardens microbial communities from leaf cutter ant in Ribeirão Preto, State of São Paulo, Brazil - Atta laevigata ALBM3 | ecosystem: Host-associated > Fungi > Mycelium > Unclassified ... | reverse complement strand
CAGCCTCAGGATGACGCGTTCGGCATGGACCACTCCAGACCAGCGAGTCTGCTGGCTCAGGTGATGGGATCTAATGCCAGCCATGTCCGTGGCCGTGGACGGCCACGTTGGCGATCTGGGGCTCGTAATGCGGCGCCGGGATGTAATGATCGACTCCCACCAAGTGCGGGTGCCCTATATGAGTTCCAGAGTAGTGAAGGCGGGTGGTGTGGTCGTTACCGTGGAGGGCGAGCGGGAGAGTTTTGGGGGCCGGAATGGCGGGTTGCCCATTGACATGGATGTGCTCCGCATAGTGGCCCTAAATATAAAAGAAGACAAAATGTTTTATTAATCACTAAAACTACTCTCACTTATCCATGCTATTACGTAATTGAAGCGATCAGAAAATCTAATAATCTCAAAAAATTTCCAGGAAACATAGTCTCCCATTATGAAATTGCGAGTGAATGCAAGAGAGTATTATAGCTTGGATAATAGGAACTTCGGGACGGAAATTGCACAAACGAGCGTGATCAATTTGATACAATTGCGGCTGGGTTTCGACATGGATAATAGATTTAATTAAGCAGAAAATTTAATGATAAGTCTAGGATTATATAGATACTGATATTCTTCAGCTGTACTTTACGCTTAATTATTTTAAAACATTTCTATTAATTTCATATTAATTTTTAATATTTTAATATTTTGTTAGAAAATAGTTATATTATGTAATTGTTTGCTAGATAATTATAATATAAAATTATACATTCTCTATAATAGATTATTTCTTGATAGTACGTAATTTGTAACTTATAAACGGCGTATTAACTTAGAATTCGATAAAATAATAATATCCAAATAAAGAGAAAAGTTACAGAATATTGTTAGAACTAAACTTTTTAAAATAATAATTATAAAATACTTACAGCACTGGCAACCGCCACAATGGCGAACAGAACAATCTGTAACAAGAGAACACACAATGTTTAATATAATAATAAAACATAATACATTCAAAACTTTAAACAAGTTCTAATTTAAAAAATTAACTCTACTTAAAATAATATAACAATAAATAAATAAATAAATAAATAAAAAGAAAGAATAATATATAAATAAACACCAGACAAATAAAAACTCAGAAGAAATACAAGTAAAATAAAATATGTCAAATAAAAGATATACAATTTTTAACACGCTACATTAAATAAGATAAAATTAGTTAAATAATTAAGTATACACAAGATTTAATATTTTTCTTTACATAAATATAACGTAATTCTATATACAGATAAAAGCATGTAAGCTGAAGATAATCAATGCGGCGAAGTCGTTGCAAGTGAAGGGAAAAACTTACGAAGAACTTCATGGTGGCGAGCGATGGTTTTTCTTGCGTTATACGAGCAAGCACTATGTCTAAGGGGCGACGCGGTATGCTTTTATAGCAGGTCCCTGCCCAAGTCCAGGCCTACTCTCAGGGCATTAGGCGGGGGCACGTCGCACAGACCCCTTTCACTAACCATGCGACCGACACCCTTTCGGGCCCCCTTGTTAGGTGTCCACCCAACCGCGACGTCACACCTTGTCACGCTTCCAATATTTTCGATATCAATGATGGTGTCACCCTTAAAGATATCTGATGCAGAAGATCATGAGATGTGGACCATCAAATAGACGATTATCGTTAATCTTACACAATAATCGGTAAGTGGGTGTGTATATGTAAATGTGAATGTTAGATAAAATATGCTTTACTTGAATAAAGAATGGCGTGTTAGATCGCAATGATAAATTACAATGATTAGATCGAATAATTCACGCAATCGCTAAGATTTTTTTCTTTAAGGAATTACGGCGTTTCTCATAAGATTCCCGTAGAAGAATTGATTTAGACTGATTGGGATAAACTTATCTATGTGTGTATATACATATAACTTAATTTTCAAATTATTTCTGCATTAGCTCTACATTAATTTTTGTCTAATTTTAATTATAAAATTTATTTATCCTTTATGCAATTTATCAAAATTTTCTAAGAAGAAAATTAATTTGTATTATTATTTTGTTTATTATAGGTTTTATTATATGATTACAGAGAACATAATTTTAAAACATATTAGATGTGGGAAAAAGTTCGTGGCGTTTTTCCCATTAAAAGGCATTTAAAAAACGCCACGAACTTTTTCCCACACCTAATATATGTATAAATATTATATAAGATACATAAGTTTCATTATTTCTCAGCAATATTTTTTAATTGTAATGCTTTAATCAATTGTAATGCTTAACAGTTATAATGATTTAACAATTGTAATGCTTTAATTGTAATTAAGTTTCATTTTTTAATTATCTAGTTATATTTAAGCAACATTTATACAATATATATGCATACACGATTATTAATAATTTATTAAATGCAAAAATCAAGAATAAATTTAAAATGAGAAACAAAAAATTATATATTGCATTCTTTTAGCTACAGATAAGCTTCTATTATTAGCGCATTCTTCTTGCAACATAAAATTGTTATTATTTTCTTACATTTATTATAACAAAATTTATGCGTCGAGATGTATTGAAATTAATATTAAATTAACTTATTTTATTATAACAGCTACTAAATATAATAATTATTTTATATCATTAAAACGAATTCTTTGCTATATAGCAAAAATTTTTAACTAATAATTTAATTTTAATTAATTAATCCTGTTTACAAAGTGGCCTAGTTTATAAGCAGTACAGGAAAACTTTCATAAACTTTAAATGCAACCTCGTACAATGTATTAACTTGTAAACAAGTGCCTGTATCTTGTTACACTTGATTGATCTTGTGGAGACTTGATAATGTAGCTTGAAAAAAGCTGAGATGAAAATTGTAGAACGGTGTAACATGTACTCATTTAATAATATGTTACACAATTTATGTTCTTACATACACTTTACACGTAATCATATTGGAATTTATTTCTTCCGACTTAGTTATCGTAACTAATCGTTATCACTCTTTTCGAGAGTAGAAAAAAAGAAATGAAAAAAAAAAGAAAAAAAAATAAGTTAATAAAAATAAGTATAAAAATAAAAATAAAACGAAGTTAGAATGTAAACAAAAAAGAATGGATCTGGGTCATGAATAAACGACAACGTAATTTCTGTTTTATCACAAGACGTACACATTAACTTTTATTAGAAAATAAATAAAAGTGTTGGTGCGGTGAAGAAAAATAGGACGGGATCCGAGAAATGAGGGGGAAAGGGAAAACGCTCTCTTTGATGTTATGATGTCTTCTTCAATATCACAATTGCCGCACGAGAATTTCGGTGTTGGGAAAGATGAAGGAACAGAAAAAGATGCGGATATTCGTGTCCATGTATATTTGTGTAAGGCATGTCATATGTAGTTCTAAAGGTAAAATCAAGACGGATTTGTTTTATTCTTAAGTTTGGCTGCCTGGTCTGCGATCCGTGAGTGGTCCATGATTTTTCGTTTCTTCTAAAGGTTTCAAAATTTGATTTGTCTTCAATTGAAATTATTTGGATTTGCGAAAAATCAAATATATATATATATATATATCGTCGACAAAAGTTGTCTGCTGTCATTATTTTGATCAATAAAATTGGAGATGAGTGCCATTCCAGTATAGACCACTCTAGATCAATGGGTTTAATCAAGAGGCATCGTCATACAGGATCCTTAATCCCAGCCGTGTTTAGTCTTTATGATGGAGATTTCAGGTTCCGGGGCGGGGGCGTAATGCTCAACGCCGACGAGATGTGGATGCGATACATGAGGACCATCATAATGTAGTCTATTGACGTGGTCGTTTCCCTTAATATGCAGGGGACCCGGATGTGGAGGCGGAATGGCGGGCTGCTGGGGGATGTAATGCGCGTGGTAGACTTGCTGTAAATAATAATAAAATGATATTATCATTATGCTCAAAATAATTATTAGACGCTTTCTGAATATTGCTTTTTTCTGTAAATGTTAGGATAATTATACAATTCATAAAATAGAAATAATCAATTATATCAAATAATAAAAACAATATATGGATTAAAAGTATGAAGAATTAAAATATGTTAAATAAAAAATAAAAATGAATATTATGTATTAATTATATGTTAAATGTGTATTATAAATAATGTAAGAATATTCATTTATACAATTTTATTCGAGATGCGATCGATCCATAAAGTATTAGCTCTAGAATTATTTTATTTATTTTATTTATTATTATTTATTTATTTATTTTATTTATTATTATTTTGCAAAAAAATATTACAATTGATTGAAAGCAATTTATACCTAATAATATTAAAAATAAGTTATAAAAAAATTAATGTTAAAACTATTAAATTAATTTTTATTTTATTCAAATTAAATTATTATAATCAATATATAATAACTAAATTATTATAATTAATAACAATAAATTTGTTTTAAGAAACAAAATAATAAAGTTTAATTAAAAATTTTATATTATGTATTTATGTGTGTTATGTTTTTTATGTAATTATAATTAATTTTGTAAATTTATAATAATATAAAGATAAAGACAATAATTATTTTTTTTTAATGCAAAAAATTTTATAAAGGACATTTTACTTTCTTCAATAAAATATCAGTTATAATCAAATTTCTAAGTAGTTGTGCAAACGAATAGAACAAAGGTAATCCAAGTTGCTTATCATTAATTATGCAACGAGAACTTGAAGGCGGAACAAGCGTTACATAACGACTTGCTGCACCGATTATTTCGGTGCAATTGAGTCGGGTTTCGTCACCGACTCTTTATAGGTCTTCGATTAAGTAGGAAATCCAATTAGTTAACGATCACGGACACCTATTTCATTGCCTGTTTAGCTGCAACGTATAGCAAGAAAGATACGTAACTACTGATCAGATCTAATAACGTAATGTAACATTAGAAATCAGCCGATCATTAAACGGAAGAGAAGGCACAATCAACGACACGAAGTAACAATTTCTGCTCGATATCTCGTTTGACATTTTCCGAAAACTATTATTACTTATCTATCGTTTGTAATTATGTAATTATAGTACTTGTTTTAGATATCTTAAGCCATACTCGCTGAAGATTAATATCTTATCAAATAGCAAATATTTTTCAACCATAATAAACCATAATTAATATTTATTACTTAATCATTGTATTAATTCACCTAATCGAATTTTCAAAATTGATTAAAAATATATTTACTTGAATTAATATCAAATGTACATTGAATGTTAAGTATCTTTTTAAATTATGAATACTTTAACAATATTTTTCCATCCTCATTATTACAGCGACTTTATTTTAACATTCTCCATTATCTTGGTGCATTACCTTCATCGCGCAATAAATTATCTAGTCAGTTAAGGCCCTGCTAAACTCACAGAGGTAACTAGATATCTATCGCGTAATATAATATGGACTTCTCGATGAATAATTTTCTACCACCATTACCTTGCCGTGCGCTATGGGAGCTTCGACCTTGACGATTTTGGGCGCGGGTGCGACCCAAGGCTGAGGCCCGTGCACCACTGGAGAAGCGTGCACCACAGGAGCCTCCCAGGGCTGCGCGATCTGAGATGCGTCAAACAGTCTTTTTCATATAATCGGAATCAATCGCCTCGATAACACGGGTGTTACGTGAAATTACTTTCCCGCCGAGTACGTCTAAAGATACTCGGTTGTCAGAAGAGAAATAGAACGAGCCTCCGTAGTCCGTATGACGTTGATCAATCAGCGATGGTGTTTTAAGAAATGAGGAGTTATTACAGATTGAGAAAATTACGAAGAATAGAAGAAATTACAAGAATAATGTTTGATATAGAAACATCCGCAAAGACGAGAAGAAAGATTTTGTTATTAAATGTTTAGAGTTACTAGAGTTGTTCCATACATTTATTGATCAGTATTAAATAATTAAATCTTACAGAGAAGAAGTTCAAGTAAAAACAAAATTGAAATGTCAAAATATAAGAAGTTAGACAAAATCAGTCATGCTTGATGAACGGCAATAATGATAGCGATGACTTACTTTTGAGAGATTAATTTCAAACTGAGAGATTAAAAAACTACAAATTTGAAAATGGCTGATTAAGAAGAAATAATTATACAGATACCTTGTTAAAGTGTATTTTCTCATCAAGATTTGAGTTGCTCGAATATTCGGGTAATAAAGAATTTTAGTTATTTAAGAAGAAACAATCATCGAGAGTTGCTAAAAATTAATAATAAGAATGAAATAATTAAAGTTTGATTAATCACAAAGGTAAAATTCAGAGAAATAGTAGTAACGTTGACAGATAATTTACATGGTGTTATTACAATTAGTGTTACTATATGTTTTCGTACACAACAAAGAGAAATAATAACATAAATTATAAAATTTATGTAAATGTGAACTTCTTTGAATGATGATTATGAAGTACTTGCCTCATATCCGGCGCTGACGACTGCCACAACAGCAAACAAAACAATCTGTAACAATACAGCAATATAATGTTGCGCGATGTAATGCACACGCACAATAGCAACATATAATCATATTAGATATATATATTCACAATGTATTCAAAATATGTTTATGTCATAATATAATGAAAAATATAAAAATCAACTAATCAATTTAGTTCAATTATATATTTTAAATACTGTAAATGTGAAATATAACTGAAAAATTTTCTCTTTTCATATAATAATAGAAATATTTTCACACAATGATTTCATATTAAAATATTCAATGTGAACCATAATTATTAATAATTTAAATTTAATGTAATCAAATTAACAATATAGATTAATATGCGTGTAATAATAAAATAATTAATATTTTAAATTATAACTTACATTATATATATATATATATATATATTAAATTTTCTTTATTTTTTTATTTAATTTTGTAATGTTAATCTATTAAAATATCTAAATCATAATTTTATAACGTAAAATAAAGTAGTTGTGATCTACATCGTAATGCAAAACAAATATAGTAGAAATTCTAAGCAAATGCAGAACTTGTGCAACACTGCGTAACAGAATCCCCAATCGCAAAGGGAATCATTCTCGGGTCACAACGATTTAACTTTTACTTCCTCACGTTATTGCGAGGAGAAACTTACGAAGAACTTCATGGTGTGTGATTACAGTTTTTCTTGTGCGCTACGCGGGAAAACACTACGTGTCCGAGGGACAACGCAGTATGCTTTTATAGCTGAGTCCTGCCCAGTTCCAGGGGGACCCAGGGATGAGGCGGGGGTACCGACTGTTGCACTGCTTTGGATGCGGACCCCTTTCACCAATCGCGCGACCCTTTCGGATCCCTTATTGGGAGCTTGGTTCCAATCGATCACGATTTGTGTATAACTTCCGGTACCAAAACGACGTTCTTAAAGATGCTCAAGAATTTCAAGGGTACTTGAAATAAAATGCGCATATCGTCTGATTCATACGAAAAAGCAGATCGTTCGAACAAAGAACGTAGATTATGACACAAGATAACGACTATCAAATCCATCGATAGTTTATAAATTTGAAAATAAATAACGAATTCTTTTATTTTGTAAGATTACGTGGGAAAGTAGATTTACATAAAACTAAATTATTACGTTTCGTAAGACATGAGCAAATAGATATATGCGTATAAAGGAAAGTAAAACTGGACTATATACTCACCTGGTGACTCCACTTTAACTTTTAAATGTTTCCAAAGTCAAAAAAAGATTTTTATTTACAATTAGAAAGTTGTATTTTCGTGAAAATCTATATATAAAACTGCATTTCTACTGCATTAGTTTATCACATATTACCATAAATATTTTTAATAATCATACGATTATATTAAAAAATAAATTTGTTTTCTACTATATTCCTTTTGATATTAGACTTTGTCTATTCCTAAGACAGATCACCTTGTACGAACGAATTGCATAACTTTGACAAACGGCGCCACGACATATTCACAATTGTCTTAATAAGCACTGCTGATTTCTGATTCTCGTCTAAGATCGATCATTCCAGATCCAGAAATCACGATGTTAAATCACAGCGGTTACTAACCAACCCAGCATGTAACAAGTAACGTTCGCAAGGAGTTCGTGTATTGCAGGTGCGCTGGGCGTAACGCGTGCTGATGGAATCGACTGATTAGGATGTAACATTCTAAGAAAATGCAGAGGCAGGTTTATGAGAAAGAAAATGTTCGGGCGTTTTTTTTCTTTGCGACTTGCGTAAAAGACGTACTCTGTGTAATACTAAAACAATTAATCCTATCTTTTTGCGCGATACCTCGCTGTAATTATCTCAAATAAGACATACGGCTCGCGTAATAGCTTGCAATTACGTTATAATTCTCCTAAAACAGAAAATACGACACCCGTGTGTCTTTTCTCAGATTTTTCACAACGGGAAATAGCGTTTAAGGAAAATTTGCTTTAACAGAATCTCAATTAAGGCGAATTCGACAGGGAACTGAGGAACAATAAGTTTCCGCAACATCAAACATTCGCTCATACTCTATTATGATCAATTTCGCAATTACATCCAGTAAATAAAGCTCATACATTGTGGAAAAGAGAATGACAATAAAACATGCAAAAAATCGTAATGAGAATCGATTTTTCATTTCGATTGCAACGTTACGTTAAAGTTGACGTTACAAGTTGCTTCGTGTTCCGCCGTTTTCTTCGTGAAATCGTAATTAAATCTTTTTTTCTTTTCTATAATATGAAATTCTCTCCATTTATGTTAAATTAATTTATACGGAATATAGTAGTGTTCAACATGGCATATATTTATTTCACGACGACGAATTTCCGTTCATTCTTCATTCGACTCGATTAATTTCGTTCTATATGTATATATTAATTCCGTAATAGCGAAATCTATGTTTCTTTAATAATAGCGTTTAATAGCGCGCGAGGAAAACCGTGTGATCTTTTTCTTCTAGTCATTCGTTTCATGCCTCGGATCTCGGCCTCGTGTTGAAATCTCTCTGTTACGCTGAGAAATTGCACGTACGATTAACAATAAAACTTTTTAGAATTATTTTTGCTCGTTAAAAATTAATTAGGTAATATATATAATAATGTACAAATAAAGATCATTTTTTTACGGATGCAATAATTTTTTTTTATAATTTCTAATAGAATCTGAAAACAGAATTATATCATTTTGTTTATCCTCATATAGATTTAACAAAAATTATTTTTAAAATAATTTTGTGAACGTAGATATTTTTAGAAATATTATTAACATATTTAATACATAAAAAACGATATTGAATTAATTAAATGCTCGATTGATATTTCATATTTTTCTAAAAAGAATCAAATTTTTAATTAAATTTTCTTTTAATTCATATTTTATATTTTAACGTTCAATAAATAACGTACAGTAATAATTATTTCCTTTTACTACAATTTCTCTGAAACAAAGACATTCTCTAATCATTGTGAAATTATAAACACATTTCATGTGCAGTAGCTTTGTCTCTTAATTTTTAATACACAGCAATTCCAGCAATTTTCCCTCCGTGCGTCATTCACTCTCGGGTCTAATAGATGCGCGCTTTACGAGCAGCGTTAATTTCGCAACAAGTGCTGACTACTGAAGGTGGTTATAGCCATGAACGCATTTAGTTCTGGGTCACATTTAAGTACATCTGACTCCCTCTCATTTCTTTTCTTTTTTCTTCTCTCTCATTCTTTTCGAAAGCACGAAATAGCATAGTGCGATTTTTGCGAGCGCGAAATCGTCGTTTCCGAGCAGTGGAAGTGAATGCCCCTACGTTTCTTCGTCGTCGGCCGCGCTTTTTCAGACCGATTAACAATTACCTGCTAGGACTGTGGCCGACGGTCGCCTACTTAGGTCAGTATAAAAGCCGAGCGCGATACTCGCTACGCGATTTACGCAACCCTGACCAAGCACGATTCGTTGCATTTATCACAAGTGTATATGCGCGGAACAACCCCACGTGGATGTAGATATGTCGTGCAGCGGAATCGTTGCAAAACTTGGAAAGTTTAACGATTCTCATTATTTTGTAATGTCTCACGCTCGCTCTGTTTGGATCAGATGAACAAGAGACGGAAAGAGAGAAGGAGACGGATGTGTATTTGTCGATGCAGCGGGAGTACAAGAAATATTAATGCAACGCTCACGTTGCATCGCTCACGTAGCAGTGCCCGAGGGAATTTTCACGAACGAGAAAGCTTTAAACAAATCTTTTAATATTTCAGAAACACTGTAAGGATAAAAGAGAGCAATTCGTAGTAATATTTTGTAACTTTGTGCTGTGGATAACATATTTTGTACGTAAAACATTAACAAAATTGATCTTGCTTATATTTTTTTTACACTTTTTACACTTAAAATGAGGTAGATATATATTTGGCACTAAAAAGAGAGAAAACGAAGATGATGAGTGTAAGCAACAGATCTAATGATATGAATGAAAAAATGTGGAGTAAAAAAGCGAAATAATAAATACGTAAAAGTATATAAGAAATAACACGAAAATATGTCGCCGTGAGTTTTACTTTATCGTGTATAATTTTGTGCGATTACGTTATATCGCGTGGTTTCTTATTAGTTGCAGGTACAATCTATGCAGCTTGATTAGATAATTGACATATGTGGGTAAAATCTAAAAAAAAAAAATAAAAAATTCACGTTCCCCATTCGCTTATGCACCACTGCACCGTTCAAACGCGCTTTCCCCCGCGGAAAACGCATTTTGCTGCAATTCGTGCATCGCTGCACTCAATAAACCAATCTCCTGCACGTGAAACAATTTTCGCTTGTAATACATAATTCGCTTGTAATACGTTAATCGGATCATTATTTTCTATGTTAATATTTATTATTTATTTTTGTAATTCAAAAAAAATATTTATTTAAAAAAATATATGTCAAAACGGATAAGAAAATATTAGAAAATCTAGAATTTTTGAAAATACCATCTCTTAAAGTCTAAAGTTACTTCATGAACAATGTCATTTTCTCATGCTCTCTTTCTGAGGAATAATTACGCATTTAGCAAAAAGACAAGTACAAAGTCTTTCCGGTCTCCGCAATAGAAGCGATTATATGCGGCAGCAACTAATTAGCTATTCTCATATATTATCTCTTCCTGTACGCCGAAAGTCAAACGTGAAAACGCAATCAACTAGCAAAACATAACTCTAAGTCTAGATAAAATGAATGTCGCAATTTGTAATTAATAAACACGCGAATGAATCATTTATCAGCAAATCATAATTTACGCATCCGACCATGGAAATTGAGACTGAAACAAATGAATAACGAGCAATGAATGAACAAGTAAATATGCGAATATGCGAAAATATCGCTTTATATCTTGTTCTTTATAGCTCGTTCTTCCAATTTCCACGGATGCAATCTCGATGCATGGCTGTTCGAATTTCGCTCGTTATTAATCGCCACATTTACGACACTCTTGTGTAATGTTACATTGTGTTCTCCTTGTAGTAACGCCGCTGTTCTATTGCACAGAGAAGCGATTTCGCATGATAGCGCGAATGCGATCACGTACCAAAACGAGAATACTCGCGAATAATTGCTGATGAGAAAAAATCGTTTAGACAAGTGAGATTCTTTACGTAAGATTAACTCGTATTACATAAGGAACTTTCATTGTAATAGATCACGGTATAAGAAATGGAGATTCATCACTTTTAATTACAGTAAATTGTACATGATTTAGTTTCATAGCAGAAAATACAAAAAAAGTACTTATATATTTTTTCAGAATATGTTTTTTTTCAAGTTTTGTTACGTTATATGTTACTACATTAACTTTTAAATTTAAAAGTCAATTGATACATATTTTATAATATACAAATTATTAATTTATATACTTATTTT
>Ga0157362_1000775_pt1 | contig 11889 bp, 10 predicted proteins | sample AttlaeALBM3_FD_111480 | JGI IMG/M metagenome (GOLD analysis project Ga0157362, IMG submission 111480) | Fungus gardens microbial communities from leaf cutter ant in Ribeirão Preto, State of São Paulo, Brazil - Atta laevigata ALBM3 | ecosystem: Host-associated > Fungi > Mycelium > Unclassified ... | reverse complement strand
CCAGTCGCTATGGACACTTACATCAGGACAATAATAACTACTCTACCAGATATGGTTATGTAGTACTGTGATGGAGACCCGAACTAGAGGGAAGGGAACTATAGACCACAGACTCCGAGGATCCGTGGGAACACTAGATGATGTGAACCCTACCAGGTTATCTAAGCGATCTTAGGGTTGTCCCCTTATAGCTTGCTATTCATAGTTCCCTTCTCTCTTGTTCTCATTGCCATGGTTAGTACTACATAGCCTTATTAGGTATAGTAGTTATTAGTGTCCTGATCTGTGTTCCCTTAGCGACCGGCGCACAGACCAGCTAGTCTAGTATATATAGCTAACAATGTATGGTAGAATACCTTACCTCAATATTGATTAGAGCTCCTGGGCTATTTATCGCTCTTGCTTAAGACATCTCTGTTAGGGTAACTACTCAAGGCGATCACTCCTGAAGCTAGGTAAGAGTCCTGGAAGCTTAGTTGAGATTCAAGTGAGGTACATCTACAACACCTGCTAGTATATATAGCCTACACTAGACGATCTCACACACTATCACATGGGTGTGTGGATCAGTAACCATAATGTCCTAATAATAGAATAGAAGGCTCGCACCACACGACACAGACAGAGAGAAGACAGGAACTATGGGAATGTGTATACGTACTGTCAACGGGCCACTAATAGAACAGGCCCTCAATAGTGACTAAGCATCACCCTAGATGTCCCCTTACAATCTCTTCTACTAATGTCAAGTGTGTTCTGGGTTGCCTCTGAGTAGCCCCTTACACTTCCCCTATGTGTCATATTCCAGAAATATAATAATTATGTAATTTATTTCTTCTAATAATTCTCCTAAAATTAATAATAGTAGGATAGCATAGTAGACTACTCTCCTCCTATTCTGGACTTTCTATAAGTACTGTGTAGTTACAGTGTAATTTCTCAGTCTGTAAATTAACATCATCTGGTCCTAATGCTTCCTTGTCCACTCTGAATTCCTATTTCACCTCCCTAAGGACCTCTTCTCTGACGACTTTCCTCTACTCCAAAATACACAACCACCTCACAACTGGAGACTAGGATGCAATACATAAGTTGAAGCCAAGGTTGTTCATTAAGTCGTACTCCGCTCCGACATCTTTCACTTGTTGCTAGAGTCTTCTTTTGGGGTTTATCCTACTGCTAAGTAATATTCCTCTTTGACATAGCACATTACTCTATTCTGGAGTATGCTTTTATCTATTACTCCACTCCTCCGTCCTCTGAAATTCCATCCTTGACACCATGCCCTTCTACTGGAGTATCATGATGCAACTATATTACTTTGCTCCTAAGTTCCCTTTCTGGCACATATATTCTTCCCTCCTTCATTATTATTCTGTCCTCTATTTCCTATTCTTCATCCCTTAATGTTTTTATTCCAGTTTTCTTTAGTTCTTCTACTGCTTTCACTACCTTTTCATCTCCTTCCTGTGCCTTTCTAATCCTATCCTTCAGATTTTCTTCTTTTACCATTATTTCTGCTCCTCTGATCCATTCTGGCTTTACTAACTTTTGATTCTCATTATCCCTTTCTACTCCTTCTTGCCAGTCTGGTCTTCTGCTTAGTTCATCCGCCTTTCCCATGCTTTTCTCTGGAACGTGCTTTAATCCAAAATTAAATCGTGATAGGTATAAGGTCTATCTTGCTTGTCTATGGTTTAATTTTTGGCTTGTCATAAAATACTAGAGGTTTTTATGGTCTGTCCAGATTTCAAATTCGAGCTTTGCTCCCTCCAAATAGTGCCTCCATGCTTCTAAGCACCTAATCACTGCTAGCATCTTTTTGTCATGAATTTCGTAATTCTGTTCTGTGGCATTCAATGATTTAGAAATGAAGACCACCAGCCTCCACTTTCCATCCTCACACTTTGTAGACAACACTCCTCCTGTTGCATAGTCCAAGGCATCCGCCTCTACTCTCATCTCTCTATCGATATCTAGGATAGCCAAGACAAGTTCTGTGGTAAATACCACCTTTAGTTTCCCAAACACTTTCTCCTGTTCCGGTTCCTACTTTCATTTCTGCTCTTTTCTGACCAGCACATGTAGTGGTGCTGTGATTCTAGCAAAGTTTTTTATGAACCTCCTATAATAGTTGGTGAGGCCTAGGAATTTCTGCACTTCTTTGACGTTTCTAGGTGTTGGCCAGTTGAGGACTCCTTCTACCTTCTCTTTCTGCATCTTTACTCCCTTTGGACCTATTACTACTCCCAGGAATTCCACTTCTTTCACTTTCCACTTGTACTTCTCTAGCTTTACAAACAGATTGTTCTCCTCTAGTCTTTTTAACACCTCCTCTACCAACTCATTGTGCCCTTCCTCTGTGTCTGTAGCTACTAGGATATCGTCAATGAATGTTGCTTTATCTCCTTGATTTATGAGATCTCAGAACAGATTGTTCATCATCATTTGGAAAGTAGCAGAGGAGTTAGTTAACTCAAAATACATGACTGTGTGTAAGGGGACATCTAGGGTTGTGCTTAGTAAGTTCTGAGGGTCTGTTCTATTAGTGGCCCAGTGACAGATCATGTATCGCACTCCCACCGTTCCTGAGTCTTCCCTGTCTGTGTCACACGGTGCGATGCCTTCTAATTTATAATTGGACAATTGTGATTACTAATCTATGTACATGTGACTGTGCGTGTGATCGTCTAGTATAGAGTATATATACTAGCAAGCTGTCGTAGATATACTTCACTTGAATCTCAACTTAGCTTCCAGGACTATCCACTAGCTTGAAAGGTGATTGCCACTGAGTAATTCCCTTATACTGTGGGTTCATATGCTCCAATGTGCGTTGTGAACGCTGCCTTCTATTCATCTCCTTTCTTGATCCTAACATTGTTATATCCCCACCTCAGATCTAGCTTTGTAAACACTTTCCTCTTTTCTACTCCATCTAGTATATCTGCAATGAGGGGTAAGGGGTATCTATTCTTTATTGTCCACTGGTTTATATGACAATAGTCTTGTACCATTCTTCGTGTTCCATCCTTTTTTGCTATAAAATGTACTGGTGATGTCTGGGGCAACTTAGAAGGTCGAATATATCCCTTTCTCAACTGGTCTTCCACAAATGCTTATACCTTCTTTCTCTTCTTTCTTGACAATGAGTACACCTTCTCTTTTCTTGGCGCGAAGCCTTCTTTCAACTCTATTGCATAGTCCCAGGCCTTTCGCACTGGCATCCTCTCTGACTCTTTCTTTCCAAATACTTTCTTCCATCTCCAAAACCTTTTGGGTACTAATTTCCTTAGCACCTCCTCATCTTCATTTTTTTCTGCTTTCTTTACTTCCTTTCTCTCTCCTTTTTGTTTCTTTCTTTTCACATATAGGTGGACAACGTGTCATCCTCACTTCCCCCTTTTTCCAATCTATTTCTAGATTATGGACAACCAACCATGGCATTCCTAATATCACCTCTGTTTTTCCTAGGTTACACACATTTATCCTGACTCTCTCCACATGTCCCTTAAAGAACATATTGCACTCTATCTGTCCTATCTATATTTCTAACCAAAAGCGGGTTTTTTAACTCTTTTATCTTGAACTCTTTTTTTTTAGCGAAGGCTGTATCCATGAATAAGCCTGTTGCTCTACTATCTAACAATGCCTTTACTGCTACCCTCTCATGGTTTTCCAGCTTTTTTAGCTCCACTTTCATTTACACTTCCCATAGTAGTTGTAGTATATACTGCACATCTCTTACTCTCTTAGTGGTATTGGAAAGATTTAATTTATTGTCTAATTTTTCTGGGCGCAATACACTGTACAGGTTATTGGAGGCCAGCTGAGAGCTTACTGTCCTCTATTGTCTTTCGCCAACTCTTGTAACATTTCTACTACTCTTTTCTTTTTCTATCTCTTCCAATAATTTTTGGCCATATGGCCCCACTTTCTGCACACATAGCAAGTTCTGTCTTCTCCCCTTCCTTTGTCCATATCTATTGCATTTTGGTCTCTCCTTGGACCCGTTTGGTTTTGACTGGGTATACTCGGCCCCTGGTATTCTCTACTATTGTTTCCAGCCCTCTACGTAATTTGTCCCTCTCTTCCTCCATACGATCCTCCCCTATATCCTCCTCTTGGCTGCACATTTCCCCCTGGGCATGCCATATTTCTTTCCAATATTCTCTCTTCTGCTCTGCTCTGCCTCTGATTTTTGTCTAATCTTACTGCTCTCTCTTGCCACTCTCCAATGGTAGTCAGTGGTTCCTCTGCATCAGCTAACTTTCTTCTGATGGCCTCGTTTAACCCCCTCTTGAATTTTTCTATAAGGGGCTTTCCTTCATAGCCGCTCCCCCTGGCGACCTTTTTGAACTCCTGCATATACTCATCGCAGATCCTTCCTCCTTGCTCTATTATTCACAGCTGCTCTATCTTCCTTTCCTCCTCTGACGTTTCTCCAAAATCATTTCTTATTTTGGTAAATAGTTTCTCTACAGTATCTACTTCTGACTCTCCCTTGGTCAGCTCATCTAACAGATTATCCTTCCATGCTTCTACTACTTCTCCTTGCATGTATGATAATACCCAGGCTACCTGGGTTGTTGCCGCCTTGTCTGTCATCTTCATTCTCAGATATAAGTAAGCTACATTAATGAACATGCTTACTTCCTCCATCTTTTTCCCAAACACTTGAGGTTTGCAACTTCTACTCTACTCTCCTGTTGGTGAAGGAGCATGGTATTAACCTGCTGGTGTAGGGTGGTGACCATAGCGAGGAGTTGCTCCTCTCTGGTAGGTAGTAGCTGCTGGTGAGGGATAAGTACTGGAGATATTTTCCCTTGTTGCTGTTGTTATTGTTGAGACATGTCGTATGATGGCAGTGGTGGTGATGGTGATAGGGATAATTAATATTTGGAGCTTGTAGGCAATACTTCTTCTTCCAGGGTGACTACTTAAGGCTATGTCTAATAGGGTGCAAAATTTTCACCTGTGTCACAAACTTCATTTGACCATATCTCCATTAATTCTTTGATGATTCTCACAGTCTCAATGGCACCCAAAAGCCCTTGAAAAGACCTTTCAATTGATACCAGTTATGTCTCAAAGCAATCAATAATGGCCAAGATATTAGGCAGATCAACAGGTAACCACTATGGTACTGTTTATTTAATCACCAATATCTTGGAAACCACCATGATCTAAGCTTCGGTTCTAGGCTCAGCAGAAGCCCTCTTCATACTGCTCAGAATGAGCCTAAAACAACCTCAAGACAATCAATATCAGTGGAGATATGAAGGCCTCAATATTTGCACATGGACTTCATTAATTACCCATCAATAGTCATCTGTCCTTTTCTTAGAACAAAGGACAGCCTCCATATGGTTAAGTTATCACTATTTCTAGCACAAAGGCACTACCATATGTAGAATAATAGGTAGTGGCATGTGATGATCTGTCCTAGTGCACAGACTATCACTTTTTTGTATATAAGGACTTTCTGTCTGAGGATTAGACCTCAGACTTAACAACATCTTTTGTCACTTGTCTAACTTCACATTTTTGAACTCTTTAAAGTATCAAAGCACCCATCACAAATAGTAAGTGACCATTTGTGATAAGAAGACATGGAATTCCCCATCACTACTAGAATAATCATTATATTGATAGATTTATGACTGGGTTTATTATTTTCTCTATTTTTCATATATTTCTTTAAACATATACAAAACTCCATTTAGAGCAATCAGATTAGTGATTAAGGTGCTTTGACTTAAGACTAAGTCAAAAACAAAGAGATAAGTAACTTAGCCACAGAAGCAATATCATAGAAGCTCTAAGACAGAGCTTAGTATTACTAGGGAGTTGAGTTATATGAGGAGAATTCAAAGTCTCATATCTGATCACATAGCCAAAAAAGGTTACTGTAAGGACAACTTTGAAACAGAAAGTTAAGGTAATACCAGATAAGTAAGACTCAGGATCAAAGCTAGAACAGTAGACTAGAATTGAGAATCAGATTTCAAACTTCACTACTATAATAGTGATGGGGATCAAAAGGTTTGATCACAAACAAAAGTGAAAACAAGTAAAAGAAACAGAATCTCTAAAATGTTTTACAATTGTGTACTAACAAGTAGGCACTGTCATGACTTGGCAAAACAGCTAAGTTAATATTTATATTTCTTTTCTTTTTCTTTTCTTTTAGTTTCTGATTATTATTTTTCTTCTTCTTTTTCTTTTCTTTTCTTTTCTTATTGATGGATGCACAAGAAGAAAGTGACTCATAAAGAAAGCATAGGATAAAAGGAAGGGTTACTCTTCATGTATAAATAGTATACAGAATCTAATGGGAACTCTATCGAGTTCTCTTTGTCAATCGCTGAACAAAAAGCAGTTGGCTTTATTCCGGCTTGGATTTTAGAAACCTTACAGGTACTAGGAAGATGATCAAATAAGAAAGAGAGCTTGTAAAAGGGAAAAAATAGGAGAAAAAACTCAAATAACCAAAAGAAGTTGAAGTAATATTTTTAAGAATTCACTCAAGGCTGCTCTCATTGTAATGGGATCTCTAAGGCACATGCTGATAGGGATCAAAGGGAATTGATCACAAAACAAAGGTGATAACAAATAAAAGTAATAGAATCTCCAAGATATTTCACAATTGTGCACTAAACAAGTAAGCACTGGAAAAATGATCAAATAAAGAAAAGAGCTTTTTAAAAAGGGGAAAATGGGGGAGAAAACTCAAATAACCAAAAAAAACTGTAATAATGTTTTTAAGAATCTGCTTGAGGTCAATTTCACCATAATTGGATTTCTAAGATATGTGTTTATCTCACACCATGACACTACTGCCCTTATCTAGTCTAGTAGTCTGGCTCACCATTAATACAACAGATCTACCTAGAACTCCTGTGCCATTGTATAGGCTCTTCTTTAGCTGACTGTACAACTAGAAGCCTACTGTTATGAGAGCTTCAAAAAGAAACTAACTTCCCACACATTTGAACACCTGATCTATAACCTCAAGTCATACAATGGGATTGAGATATAAATAGCATGGGAGCTTAGATAATCAGATCATGTGACCATGTCAGGTGATCATAGAACATTCTGGAAGGACATATGATCATGGACTAGTAGTCATACAGCCACTGTAAAATAGTATAAGTAGTAGACTAATTCAATGAAGAACTCCATCGAGTTCTTTCTGAACATCTATCTAGGGTGATCACTAAGAGCTATCACAGCCCATCGATAACACCTACTCCAAAAAACATGTAACGAATGGTTAGCTTCTAGCATAAGCAAATGCCCAAGTCTGTTGGGGCTTGAATTCCCATTTGAGGGAGAGGGTTTAGTAGTTTTTAGAAAATAAAGAAGAAAACTCAGAAAATAGAGACTATCACAAATGGTCACTTACTATTTGTGATGGGTGTTTTGATACTTTAAATAGTTCAAAAATGCAAAGTTAAACAAGTAACAAAAGATGTTGTTAAGTCTGAGATCTAATCCTCAGACTATGAGTTCTTATATACATGAGAGTAATGGTCTGTGTACTAGAACAGATCATCACATGCTACTACCTATTGTTTTACATATGGTAGTGCCTTTGTGCTGTAAATAGTGATAACTTAACCTCATGGAGGCTTTCCTTTGTTCTAAGAAAAGGACAGATAACTATTGATGGGTAATTAATGAAGTCCATGTGCAAATATTGAGGCCTTTATATCTCCACTAATATTAATCACCTTGGTACCATTTTAAGCTCATTCTGAGTGGTATGAAGAGGGCTTCTCTGATGCCTAAAAGCGAAGCATAGATCATGGCAGTTTCCGAGATATTGATGATTTAATAAATGGCACCATAGTGATTACTAGTTGATCTGCCTAATATCTCAGCCATTACTGATTGCTTTGGAACATGACTGGTATTAATTGAAAGGTCTTTTCAAGGACTTTCAGGTGCCATTGAGACTGTGGGAATCATCAAAGAACTGATGGAGATATGGCTGAATAAAGTTTGTGACAAAGACTTAATCTGTCATGACTTAGCAAAACAGCTAAGTTATTATCTATATTTCTTTTCTTTTTCTTTTCTTTTTCTTTTATCTTGGACTTACTACACAGAGGAAAGTGTGGGAAAGTGTCACGTCACAAGTGTCACATAGTCATGGTCACATGACAGGAAGTCACAGCGTCACATCACATGATGTCACATGATGTCATATGATGAGTCACATGATAGGCATAGGAAAATAGTGCACAAACCATGTAGTAGTTGTATAAGTAGTGTAGAAAATCTAACAGGAACTCTATCAAGTTCTCTTTGTCAAACGCTGAACAAAGAGACAGTTGGCTTAATTCCAGTCATCGGACTTTAGCTGCTGACATAATCACTCAAATAGCTGTTAAGCTTTAAGGCAACAAAAAGGAATGATAATGGGAATATGATACTTGAGTTCCCTTCTGTGCCCTAGAGTATTTTATTGGGATTACAAAGCAGCAAAACAACAAAGAAAGTGAAACAAAAAAAATCTTTAAATTTCTAAATACAATAAGGTTGAAATGATGAAATAGCATCTCTCCTAACCACTTGGTGACTACTCCTTGCTCTTCTAATCCTACTCCTGGGGCTCTCCTCTGAATGATAAGTGGCTCTCAAGCCTTTTGATAAACTGTAGAGAGAAGTAGTATTCTCAAGTTGTTTTGCTCTCAAGCATGTTATCTTCATCAAACTTCTCTTCTACCTATCTTCCCAACTTTTTTACTCTTTCCACTACATCTTCTATATCCTCTCACTCCTCCAAAATCCAGTTTCCTTCCATTATAGTTACAATACGACTCCACATTGACTCGTCTCTCTTAATCTTGCTATAATTAGCCATCAGTGATGATGGCTCAGAGCTGATGGTAACTTTTCTGAATATAACACTGCCAACTGCTGAGGTATGATGTTACTCTAGTAAAAATTAGTCTTTGAAGTTCATTTCTGCTCTCGAGAGCACTTTAGAAGAGAAATCCATTGTTATGACTTAGCAAAACAGCTAAGTCATTATTTATTTTTCTTTTCTTTTCTTTTCTGGACTTACTACACAAGAATAGAGTACAAGAAAGTATTATGTGACTAAGTGTCATAGAGTCACAGGGTTACAAGTCACAGTCAGGTGACATCACATGACTAAGTCACATAGGAACCATGGGAAGATAGTGCACAGACCATATAGTAGTTGTATAAGTAGTATAAGAAATTTAACAAGAATTCTATTGAGTTCTTCTTGTTAACTCAAATAAGGAGTAGAATTAAGTTGTCATGACTAAGTCCTTACATCTATTATAAATCTGATACAGGGCACCTAGGCAAGCATCTATAAGGTCTCTATAGTGGTAGTTACAGCCACTACTCTGCTACTCAAGCAGTGTACTCAAGTCTATGACTGAGTGTTTAGGGAACATCTTTGGAGGGCCAAACTCATTTCTTGAGCTGGTTATTCTTGTTATTAAAGTAAAAATAGTCACTTATTTCACCTAAATGGTTGTCCAGCATGATAGTGCATTTATCTTGCATCATAACTGTAAGAAAGCTAAACTCCAAGCTGGAATAAAGCCAACTGCTTTTTGTTCAGCGATTGACAAAGAAGACTCAATAGAGTTCCCGTTAGATTTTCCTACACTACTTATACAACTACTACATAGTCTGTGCACTACTTTCCCACACTTATCATGTGACCCATCATGTGACATCATGTGATGTGACTGTGACTTTGTGACACTCATGATGTGATACTTTCCTGCACTCCTCTCTGTATAGTAAGTCCAAGATAAAAGGAAAAAAAAAGAAATATAAATAATGACTTAGCCATTTTGCCAAGTCATGACAATAATACTGTTGCCTTTATCTAGTCTGGTAGCCTGGCTTACTGTTGATATAACAGAACTACCTAGAACTCCTATACCCTTATACAAGCTCTACTTCAGTTGACTGTACAACTGGAAGCCTACTCCAAAAACATGTAGTAAGCTGTTAACTTCTAGCATAAGTGAATGTTTAAGTTCATTGAGGATCAAATTCCCCTCTGAGAGAAGGTTTTTAGTGATCTTTAGAAAATAAAATAAAAGCTTAGAGAAATAGAGACTCAATCACTCAAATAGCTGTTAAGCTCTAGAGTAACAAAAAAGGATGATAATAGGGGTATGATTCTTGATTTCCCTTCTGTTCCCTAAAGTATTTTATTAGGATTACAAAGCAATGATACAACAAAGAAAATGAGACAAGAAAAACTCCAAATTTCCAAAAATAATAAGGCTAGAATAATAAGATGGCACTTCTCCTAAGCATCTAGCAACCACTCTCCACTTCTTTAACCCTACTTCCAGAATCTTCCTCTATATGGTGAATAGTCCTCAAGCTTTTTGATAGGCTAGAGAAAAAGACAACAATCTTAAGTTGTCTTGCTTTTAAGCACATTATCTTCATCAATCCTCTTTTCTACCTCTCTTTTCTACTTCCCTAATCTCTCTACTATCTCTTCTATATCTTCTCACTCTTCTGAGTTCTAGTTTTCTCCCATTGCATTTGCAATACAACTCCCATGAGGACTTATCTTCTCTGTTCTTGCTATAATTAGCCATCAGTGATGATAGCTTAGTTCTGATAGTAACTGTGGTTAATATAGTACTGCTGGCTACTGAAATACAATATTATTCTGTTAAGAGTTAGTCTTCAAAGTTCTTTTCTGCCCTTGAGAACACTCTAGAAGGGAGTTCTGTTATAAATCTGATCTAGGACATCTAAGTAAACATCTATGAGGTCTTTGTAGCAGTAGTCACAGCCACTACTCTGCTACTCAAGTAGTATACTCAAGTCTATGACTGAGTATCTCTGGGGGGCTGAACTTGTCTCTTGAGCTGGTTATTCTTGTTATTATGGTGAAAATTATCACTTCTATCACCTAAATAGCTGTCTAATGTGACAGTAGGGCCCATAACCTTTTATTATGTTAATATCTATAGTTTACAGTAAGCAAAGATTGTAATACAAGAAGTATTATCTCACCTTAGACATTTCAGAATTGAGTAAATGGCTAAGAGAGAATAGTGAGACTGAACTCTATTAAAGTCTACTCTACACTCTTCAGTATTAGCTTGTGGTCCAGGTGACAGATGTCACTATATCAATGATGAGCTGACATTGGTGTTGCAGGATGGAGAAGGAATGAAAGAATGATGGTGTAAGTAGAATAGAGGAGTCAACAGAATACAGAAGAGATTGGACATGTCTATTGTATTAGTTTATTGTAATAGTTTAATTTGTAAAAGGTAGTAGGAGTTGTCAATCTATTGACTATTGAGCTTAATTTGTAAAATTATCCTTAGTTATCTACCACTTAGCATGATGTCTGAGACAATTATTTACTTATACATGGTCTCCTCATGAGACCTTTCTGATAGAGCGCTTAACACTAAGACAATCCCCTTATCTTCAGAATAAACTGTTACTTTGATTATGTACACAAAATTTTATTAAGTTTGTCATCCCCTATATCTTCTTCTGCCCAGTAAATTAACTAACACTACCTTAGGGGATCCTCTTGGAGAAGTAAAGTTTATTGTATCAGTTGTAGCTTTTTTGTTTAAGCAACTCATCATGAGGACCTGTAAGGGGATATCCTAGGGCTATGCTTAGTGACGTGAGTAAGGTTCCCACCTAGAGCCATCATCTCTCAGATTGCATTCCCACTCTCTCCTTCCTTCTCTCATGGTTGACAATTCGTGTATGCCTGTAAACCTATTATTGGACTTAGTGAGAATGTAGCTCAGGTACCATGAGAACGGTGCCTGACTACCTAGTAGTATAAGTACTAGTCAGTTGTAGTAGATCTACTTCAGCTGAATATCACCT
>Ga0157362_1000774_pt1 | contig 11895 bp, 8 predicted proteins | sample AttlaeALBM3_FD_111480 | JGI IMG/M metagenome (GOLD analysis project Ga0157362, IMG submission 111480) | Fungus gardens microbial communities from leaf cutter ant in Ribeirão Preto, State of São Paulo, Brazil - Atta laevigata ALBM3 | ecosystem: Host-associated > Fungi > Mycelium > Unclassified ... | reverse complement strand
TAATACAATGTTTTACAATGTTTCATAAACAATATGACCACTCTCACAATTGGTCACTGTGGCCAATGTGGCCAATTGTGACAATGTGTATTCTATGGACATCATGGTGGAAGCAGAGAGAAACCTGAGAGAGACCATGCCGGCTTTTTTCCTATTAAACTAACACGAATTCCATCTACTTTCGACGATACGATTTCATTGATAATATCAGAAAATGTACGTAGTCATGTAATTCCCAAATTAAAAATGAATGTAAGTGTACGGGCGATTTCAACAATAACAGGAGAAAAGCCGGCATGTGGAGCTTCTTTTAGGTTTCTTTCTGTTAGAGTGCTTTCTATTTAATATTTTAATGACAAGTCGACACAAGCGTGTCATTCTATCCTTCTTGACATTTAGAATGACAAAGATAGAACGACACTTGTGTCGACTTGTGTCACCAAATGGAAAGCACTCATAGTCGATTATTCTTTTCACATTCGATTGTGATTGATCAATTTCTTAAGACTTAAGGCTGTATGTATATCAATTGTTCACATCACTGATGGGATAATTTAAAATAATATAATCTCATTGGTGAAACAGTGAAAAATTACTAGGAATAAACTAATGTGAGTGGTATGTGCAATTGAACTGTAATGGGACTGCACACCTAATAATTTTTAATAATTTTTAGCATAATTGAGCTCAATGGATATTATTAAGAATATACATTATATACATTTTTCAGAGAAGCCAGAGTAGAAGTTAGAAATTTAAAGTAACCAATTCACGTGAATTCACACAAGCTGAAAATGGCTGGAAACATCACGCGGGTGGTGAGATCTAATTATCTAAAAAAAGGATCGATATTTTGCTGTTTATATCGTCTCTATATTCGTTTCTCTCTCTATTTTCCTCCCTCATTTCCATCATCAATGACAAAACTCGTTTCGAGCGCGAAAATAGACAGAATTAAAGGAAACACCCAAAACACAGCTGAAAAACGTATCTGAGACGTACGGATTGAACCTACGTCAAAATGACGTGTTGTGCGTTATCGCGCGTGTCATCATACGAATTTAAGGTGCGATTTTCTCAATCTACTCAATACTTCGAAGAACACAGGGAACCGAAGGGTAATTGCGGTATAATCGAGAAAATAACCGAGACTGAGTAAATAAGGGAAAAAAAATTCTTTTATGTACTCACGAATAAGCGCGTATATAAGTATTATAATACGTTTACTTGTTGACTTTTGAGTATTTTTTGACAGATCGAACGAAGGCGCTCTCTTCTGTCAGATCGATTTTTCCTTCCGCTATCTCGCTCCAATTTATTTCAGATTGTGCCAAATGCAACACGTAACGTTTCAATGACTTCTAATTTTTAATTGTTTGCGTGGAATTTCTTTTAGGTTTTTTTGGATAAACAATTCTAAATTCATTTCTTAGACGAAGAACTCAGTTGGATTCGTTCATTTTTTCGCTTGGATTTATCACTTAACCTCCATTTCGAATTTGCGTTGAATTGCATTGGAATTGTTCATTGAATAATAAGGTGAATAATGAGGTGTCATATCACAAATTGATAATCTTTACAGCATGTTTCTGCATGTGCAATGCGCAAAAAGCAAAGACTTTTGTACTTTTGCAGTTCTGATGCGTTGCTGTCAGTACCAATATAAGTTGAAGCAACGTTGAGTGCGGTCTGCTGTATGTGTAGATAAAAGTATATAAGCTCCACAATGTGGTCCTTCTTCTCAAGAGATCCTGCCAAGGATTTCCCATATGACATCGGAGAGCCTATTTCTGGTTTGGATAACAAAAGCATTTGGACAATACATAGAGCTAAAAGAAAGGTAATTCAGTTGAATGTAAGAATGACACTAGAAAAGCACTAAAAGATTTAATCTACAATGCTCTTTGTTTCCTAATATTGTTTTATATCTCTTTTTCTCTTTTTCTCAACTATTTTATCGACTTATGTATTTCTTGTTTCTTCCTAAAGTTTGTCAACTTTAAAGTCTAATCTATAATATGTTCTTTGCTGTCTATTTTTTTACTTTTTACCATTTTTTATTTTTTGCCTTTTTGTCTCTCATTCATGTTCTTCATTTTCTATCACCTGAGGTAAAAGTTGATGAACTTCAAAAAGAAACATGTCAATGAAACTGCAAAGAAGCAAAAAAACAAAAGATAAGAAGCAAGAAATGGAAAGCTAGGGTTAGCCTTGATTGCAACACAATGAGTGCTTTCTGTTTAGTGACACAAGTTGACACAAATGTCATTCTCTCTTTCTTGACGTTCAATAAGTAACAAAGACAGAATATTTAAGTCGACTTATATCACCAAATGAAAAGTGTCATATTTTGTCATTTTGTAATTTATAAAATATCCTAATTAATTATGGCAATAGTCAATCTTTCTTCTAATTTATCTGTAAAAATATTATTTTTATCTTCACAAAATCTTCCACAGGGCACCACAATGAGTGAGGATGTTTCAGTTTTTGTCTTTGATGTTAAAAATGGTGGAGAACAGCAACTGGATATTGCCCGTTCGGCTGTAAAAAGACTCAAGACACTCAGACATCCAAGCATACTTGCATATCTTGATAGTCTCGAAGTATGAATTGTATTGGCTTATGCCATGTATTAGCAGTATACTCTTAGTGTAAAAATGTAATCTATGTTTTGTTACTTCAGACTGACAAAATGGTTTACTTAGCCACAGAGCGTGTAGAACCGTTATTTAATCGCTTGACGCAAAAATGTAATTCGGAAAATGAGTCTAAGAAAGAATTGTACTATTCCTGGGGCATATTTCAAATCACAGTATGTATAAATGAAACATTATAGATCACGCCAAAGAATTTTAAGCAACACATGGTATTGAAAGATCTATAATACATGTTATTTCAATTTGATGGCAGAGGGCACTTAACTTCTTAAATAACGATGGGAATTTACGACATAATAATGTCAATCTGTGGACAGTGTTCGTTAACGAAGAGAGCGGTGAATGGAAACTCGGTGGAGTTGAATACATGACAGCTGTGGACACACCATACAATTTTTTACCTTCTAATTTCCAAGTATATCAACCACCAGAAGCTAAAGAAAGTACAAAGCCTACAACTAAATGGTAAATGATTATATTTTATCTAAATTTAATAATAGATGCTTTCCAGCAAGGGACACAAATGACATGATGTTACAATGTAACACAGTGAATCATTATGTCTTGATTGCCAATGTTAAATAAAGATGAAATTATGTTATAATGTGTCTCTTGCTGGAAAGCATCAAATATAATGATAAATGTAGTAGATACAATGAAACGATACAATATAGTAGTAGTTACAAACAAATGAATTTGAATTTAATATTTGTAATATAAAACTAATAAATAAATAAAAAATAGTTCAGTTGATATGTGGGGACTTGGTTGTTTGATATGGGAAACATACAATGGTACCCTCAACACCACTTCGCAACTTAAAATTACAGGTCAAGTAAGTTGTCTGCTTCACATCATATCTTTTTGTCGAAATCTCTTATACGTCTTTATGCATTTATACCTTTTATTTATTTGTTGAAGATTCCGAAACAAATAACGACAGTATATCGAGAATTAACAGGAACTAATCCAGAAGGAAGACCAAATCCCGCAGATGTGATAGCGCGTTGTCGCAGTAACGGCGGTTTTTTTAAGAACAATCTTGTTGATGCCCTTTTATTCCTAGAGGAGATTCAGATGAAGGAAAGAGGAGAGAAAGGACGATTCTTCTCGCAGTTGGCGACACAATTGGATTCGTTTCCCGATGGCGTTGGCAGGTATAAGATTCTGCCGCAATTACTGGCTGCTTTTGAATTTGGAGATGCAGGAAGTGCCGTATTACCGCCGTTGCTGCAACTGGGTTCTCAATTACCAGACGTCGAGTATCAGCGTCGAGTAGTGCCCTGTGTCGTTAAATTATTTGCATCGAATGACAGAGCAACGAGATTACGATTGCTGCAACAATTGGATCGATTCGTCGATCACTTGCAATCAGCTACTGTTAATGAAGCCATTTTTCCTCAGGTAAAAAAAATTTCAATTTTTGGATATTATATTTTATTAATTGTAATTATATTATAATAAAAATATTGTTGTAATTTTATATCTTTAATAATATTATAATATCTTTAATAATATTATAAAATCTATAAAGATAGTGCGTATTGAATTTGAGAAATTTAAGTATTTTGTATCATATAATATTGTATTACTTTAAACAAAAACTAAAATTATTTTATATATTAAATATGTATTTTTTGCAGGTAGCAAGGGGCTTCCTCGATACAAACCCGGCAATTAGGGAAGAAACGATAAGATCGGTCGTACATTTAGCACCAAAGTTAGATTATAATAATCTTAATGTCGAGACTTTAAGATACTTTGCGAAACTTCAGTCAAAAGACGAACAAGGCGGTATTCGCACAAATACCACAGTTTGCCTTGGAAAAATTGCTCAACATCTTCACCCTCAGATAAGGCAGAAGGTATCGTCAATCCTTGTTTAATTTTAACACAATATTCTTTTATTTTTTAGACATCTGCTTATTTCTTAAATTTTTTTAGATTTTTATTATCAAGAGAGAGACCCTTTACATATATTTTAAATATTAATAAGAAATGATAAAACAATTTATAATTAATAAAATAGTACAATTCATAATATGTTTATAAAATGTTATTCTTAAATTACTTAATAAAATTAATTTTAGGTATTAATTGGCGCATTTATTCGTGGAACTCGCGATTGTTTTCCTCCGGCCAGAATTGCGAGTATATTAGCTCTAGCTGCGACACAGCAATATTTCCTTCTGCAGGAAGTCGCAAATCGCATTCTACCGGCTCTATGTCCGCTTACCACAGATGTGGATAAAGGTGTACGAGACAATGCATTCCGTATCATTCGAGGTTTTTTATCAAAGCTTGAGACAGTCTCTGAAGATCCTGGTCTTCGCGAATCAATGGGTGAGTATTACATATAGCATTAGGATTTCATAATTCATATTTTATTTTATTCTTTGAGAACACTTTGAAGAAAAAAAAATTAAATTCTAATGATATTAAAATATTTATAGAGGCGGATGTGAATACTGCAACACCTAGTCTTAGCAATGCCGCAGCGACATGGGCCGGATGGGCCGTTACGGCAGTTACAGCAAAATTCTATCGTAGTCAGTCAGATACGCCAAAATCATCAAATGCTCATAGCACATCCAGAATCTTGTTAAATAAACCTGCTTCCTTAGGTTAGCATTAATTTTCTTTACTTTCATACTCATTTTTTCACTCTATCTAATAATTCGTTTAACAATAAATTTACATATTAATATATTAATAACATTTTTTTATTTAATTATTTTAGAACAAGCTAGCAGCTCTCAGAGTAGCGCTAGCACTACTGCCACGACGAGCAGCGCGACAAGCATGACTTCCCTCGATCCTGATCACGAGCACGATACGCAAAATACTCAAAATACAAATTCCGATTGCGATTGGGATTGTTGGGATGCCGATAATTGGGGAGATATGGAGCAGCAATCCACCGCTACACCATCGGTGCCATTGAATCCAGTCAGTAGTATATCACCATCCGGCCACTCTCCTAAGGCTAATGAACAGTGGACCAGCCTTGAGGAAGAACCGGTTTGTTATTTTTTATGATATTTTTGTGTTACAATCAAGGTTCTTCTTATATCCTATCAAACTTGAAATGTTAATACGAGCAATACGAAACGTGAATAGTCACAAGTTTTAATAATAAGTCTATAATAGCAGAATTCTCTTCGATTAATCTAAGAGTCTATTTTTCGTTTAATAAAAATATTTCAATGTATTAACATTAAATGATAAGCGATTAAAGGAAATAAAGAGTGAATGCTAGGCTAAAAATATATAGTCTTGTTATATAAAATTTATATGATTAACATTTATTAAATATTATTAAATATTATATAACATTAAAAATAATGTTGCCCAAACCAATTTTTGTCGAAGAGAAATTTATTCTGGATTAGTTCAATATTACTGCAACATGCGAATTTTGGAACATCTTATACATATGCTTATGGATATACAACATGAATAAATAATGAGAATTTATTTGATCGTGTGATTTGATATCGTTATCAGAAAAAAACGTTCGGATTGTAGGAAGAAGAAACAATCCAAGGTGTTCAAGACAAAAATTATTCTTCCGAAGTTGGATGGGAAGATTCGGAGTTTCAATCTCTCGAAGATGTTCAGCCCTTAGAGCAACCAAGTATATCTGATTTGATTTCTGAATATACTCGCAAATTTGTTTCATTATATTTTTATTATATAGTATTGAGAAAATTTTTTTTTATTTAGGCGTTCCTAGTGGAAACAATAAATATGAAGAAGCTAGAAGAAAGAGAGAAGAGCGCAAATTGGCCAGGCAAAGACAAATGGAGGCGAAACGAGCAGTGAAATTACGAGCTAATCCAGCTGCGAAAAAGATTTAAGTGAATTAAGTAAATGCGCCGTATGTTAATCATTCTATTGTACATTAAGTAAATTAAATATTACAAGTAATATGATGAAAGTATTTTCTGTAAATCTTATCTAATGTAAGAAAAAGGTTCATCCAAAAACGTTTTCTACAATATTATTTATTAACATTATATGCATGAAAAAATATACATATATATGTTAAGTAAAAGTTAATTATTTTATTTAACAATTATTTTTTTTACCTATACAGTCTATAATGTAATGCGACAGTATATTTTATATGTAGGATCTATTTTTCAAAATTGCACGAACATGCACGCGCGTGCGCGCAAACATTATTATGTAATATTTATGTTAATATATAAAAAAGAATATAAAATAATTTATTTTAGTTCATGCAAACGTTACGTGCGTATGAAAATTGTTTCTCTTATACATAAAAAAGCATATCAATTTTTTCATTTTTTTTTAGTAATGAGATTCTCTTTATAGAGAGAACAAATTACAAGGAATTTATTATCTAAATATCTCTTTTAAACTTAATGTAACTCAGATTGTAATATTTTAGTTTTTCAGTTCATATGCTATACTGTGAACAAGTACTGTAATCAAGTGATTATCGGTACAGATAAAGTCACACTGTATCAGTTACTATAAATGAGACTGTTCAGTGGCATTTTCACCATGGAAGCGCATATTGAGATAATTGGCATTGTTAGTTTCCCGCTTGAAGCCTATGTTCTCGTAAAATGGTACCAAACGATCTACGCAGTCCAAGGATAATTTATAACAACGAAAATAACGAGCTAATTGTACTACGATCGAAACTACTAATTTTCCCAATGATTTCCCTCTGTAATTGTTGTTAACCACTACGTCTTCCAGGCGTCCTCGCTATAAAAAATATATGCACATAGGATTATCCATTTCTTGAAGAATATGCAGAATTACGTACCAAGCTACAATTATGAATAAATTTCTGCTCTACGACTAAAGACGCGCATGCTATCACTTTTCCAGAATTTACATCCTCGATGACGACAACATAGTAACCACCAGCGGTCTTCATACTATAGAATCTATCTAAATACAGAATGAAGAAAGCATAATTAGTTTGACTATTTACAGATCTAATTCCCAATTATAAAGACTTACTTAAGAATTGTTCCTTAGTGACATTTCCAACATCTGTCAATTGTGATAGAAGAACTAAAAAACCTACAAAATTTCATAAATAATTGAATTATTTGCAAGAAAGAGTCAAATAGATTCTATCCATAATGGAAAAAATATTAGAAATAATAATAAATATTAAATATATTAGACAAATAAGAAAATTAGAAATAATTATATTAATAACATACAAATAAAATATGATAATTATAAATTATAATGCTTTATATCTTATTTGTATTATGTAATGTATATTGTATGTTTAATCTCTATTCTCATTTATTTATTTGTCTAATATTTATTCCTAATATCTATCTCTTCATTGTGTGCTGGGCCTTATATTATTATATAAAATATAAAAATATATTTATATAAAAGTTTAACAAGTAATACATGCAATTAAAAAAATGTTTTCTTTCTTCTCTCTCTCTCTCTTTCTCTCTCTTTTTCTATATCTAATAATGAAGAATGAATTAAAATGGACTGAAATTTTTTAGCACATTTTAAGTCTGTTGAATCTAACTGAAAAATTTTTTTTTTATTAAATTGCATTTTCTATTCGGAATTTTGAATTGAACAATATTCACAGAAAAAGCTGATATTATTTTTAGATTGAAAGGCATAAAAATGTGCTTCATGCAATAAATTCTATAATTCTATAAATATAGATATATTCGAATTGAAAAGAATTTCTTTTAATATTCGCAAATGTATATTTCTGAAAATCTGAATCCATTTCAATCTATTCTCATTTATTGGATATGACATCCAATTACCTTTGTCATAATCCGTACTCTTTAGCGGTCTTATAAGTAACCCAGCAACATGCGATATCGGCAATCTATCCAATATAGTGGGATTGAAGAGATTAATTTCATCCTCTTCGATAGATTTTTCCTACGCAATAAAATTAAACGAAGCGATACATTATATTTTCTTTTCCTTTTTCGTAACATTACGCAGCTTTATATATTTTCGTGAATTGATTGTACGGCATCTCTCTTGTTATCAGCTCTTCGTATAGCAATTTAATAATGCGGCAAAGTTTTTCTTCTTAAATACACGGCTTTTTAATTGTTAAAAAATGATAAGATCGATAAATCCCATATTACATGCAAAATCACAGTCTCGCGAGGAAAAGATACTAACGTATGGACACTGTACCTGCGATCTGCTCATGTTTTTTCGCACTCTTTCGCGGCTCACAAGTTAACCTGTTTAACCTTGTCAGTGTTTGCACTGTATAGCTGTATCCTTGTGCGTGCCTGTTCACTCATGGTGGAAGGATTCCACCATGCTGTTCACTGCCTGTCACTTCTCTCAGCTCCTCCAGCTCCTCTCGACATTGTTGTTGTGTTGGTGATGAACACCGATTGCACCTGCTCATGAGCAGGGATATTTGATAAATTCTAGGGTTCTCTACATTATGCGTAACTGGTTTAATAATATTTGTAGTTATAAAATTGATCAATCACAATCATTCTTTTAAGGAATAGCTATGATTGGCTATTTCATATTTTTAAAGTGGACAATCTCATGGATAGTCTTTTGTTTATGGCAACGCCAACATGGCCGCGATCCTGCGAATACGAAAACGATCTTTACTTCGAAGTAAAAATTAATTAATATTTTGAATAACAATCACAAAAAAGTAATTATTTGTGGTAATAAGTAATATTCATTGTTTAAAAAAGAAAACTTAATGATTATATCATGTGAAAGTATTCCTTAGAACGTTTGAATAGCATAATCTACTCTTTGACTTGTTTTTAATGTACGTAATAATTATATAAGATAACATAAATTAAAGCGAATATGAATGTAATGTATATTCCTACAATTTATATGATAGGTCAACGATGAGTTTCAATAAAAGAAAGATATTTGCGTCAGACACATCCGATGAAGATGATAGTTTCAATCATCAACATAGTTCTCTGAGAGTCAACTTGAGTTACAGCAAGAATTTAACAGATTCTGGCAATGGATCTCTCTGGAGAACAGAAATCAAGAATGACCAAGGAGAAATGAACACGGCGCGAACTATTAAAAGATTGTCAAGAAAGAAAAGTATGTATGAGAAGAATCACCAATCTGATTTTAACAACAGAGATATGCAAGCCATAAACGATACAGACAAGTATGCTGTGGATAAAAACAATGATAATTCCATTCGAATCAAGAAGGGAATACAACTGAAACGTCTTACAATAAATTTGGAGGATGTAAGTACCAAAGAACGCTATCTCGAAACAAATTGCAACCGTTTGAAGGATGCAATCTTATCCAAAACTAAACAGATATTTGACAAAGAGAACGAGCTTTCTGTAAAAATTACGAATGTATTGGGAAATAAGAAAATTAGTTTTGCAAGCAGTATTCATAATCGAAACATAGGAAATGAAACAGTTATGCTGGACATGACTGATCTGAAAGAGACAGCTGCCAGGGAACATCAACAATATACTCATAATGAATTCATAGTGAACGATCAGAAAAGAGATGATCAATACTCCAATATTGTTACTACACCATCGAATAATGACAGACAGAGAAGTTTGGAGAAAAATATAGATAAATCTAGATTAACTCAAAGACGATTATTTGTTGAGAAAAATAAGCTGGTAAAAGGGCAAACCAAATGTAAAATTATTGAAGATGTTGTTCTGAAGAAAAATTTTCCATTAGTTTCTCTAAGACAAGCAACTCAAAGCAGTCCTATATTAAGCGGCAGTAACAAAAGATTCAGTTTGGTCAGAAGATCCAAGTTGCATTCTCAAAATAAGATTGAAAACCTGAACAACACATTCTCGACTATACACTCCGTTCAGAATTTCAATATAGAAACACCTGTTGTTTGCTCTACTTTCATTGAGGATAATGCAACGGATGAAAAAGAAATTAATGATGTGGACGCATCTCGTGCTACACATACAACGATTAAAGTAACGTCAATGGAGATGACAGAAGTTCATGGAGGCATTCATATGAGTGAAAAGCGTATATCTGTACAAAATAGGAATTCATATATGAATAACTATAACGAAAACAAAGAAGAGAAATCTAAAAAAGAAAGTATAGAGCGAAACAAAACAGGAATTAGTTCGAGACTAAAAGATGAACTTATAAACAAAATTACTGAAAGTGATGTACTGCAAGCACATGAGCACGACAGTAAAGCTAAATGTCAAAATGAGAAATGTAATATGATGTCTCTGTCTAATAGCAATAATACGATTCGATCATCTTTAAATGTAAATACTTCCTTGGATGCAGATGTGACTGAAATTAATAAAGCAAGGGATGTTTGGGAATCAAGAAATCACAGAACGGACAACACCAATCAAAATTTCGAAGTTATTAATAATAAAGAATCAGTAATTTTGAATGATCAACGCGAAAGCACAAATACGAATCGAACTTCGTTGCAAATGAATACATCGGTAGATTTTATGCACAAATGGCGAAGGAGAAGCAATAAGAGTGATAAAGATCATTCTAGTATGGATATGGAATGTTCATCAACAGGAGATAAGGAAATAAATGATATAGACTCTTTAGAAAACATCAGTTTAACTGAGAGATTAAAAAATATCTCTATGAAAAATGAAAAGATTTCTCATAAACCTAAATCGAAAATTTTTAAAATGAAGAATGAAGACAAAAGACATTCGAGTAACACTAGAGATGGCTACAATTACGTGGAGGGAACTCTATATCCAATAAACCGCTCAGTTTTGTTCAAATCACAATTAAAATATAAAACACAACATTTGGATAATACAGGCACTTGCAGTAATTTAAATTCATTAGAAAATAAAGAGAAAAGTGATGAAACTAAGTCATTTGCTTTGTAAGTATTCAAATGTACATAATATTAAACATATTATACTTTGAAATATTATTACTGTATGATTTACATACTGTTGTTTAATAAATTAATACTATTAATAATTAATATTTTTTATGTTATTAGACATTCAAAAGTTACAAATGAAATGCATATGTCGACTGAAATGCAAAAAACAACAGAAGTTAATTCAGTTATTTTGGAAGACACACCTAACCAAAATCCTTTTGTTACTCAAAATCAATTGATGGTTATCAAAAGTACGTCTGATGGAACAAAGTCTGAAACAGGCGAAAATATATTTGTACAAAACACGAAATATACTCCAGTGAAAAAGAGAAGATTATTGCCACTTACCCAAAT
>Ga0157362_1000773_pt1 | contig 11899 bp, 4 predicted proteins | sample AttlaeALBM3_FD_111480 | JGI IMG/M metagenome (GOLD analysis project Ga0157362, IMG submission 111480) | Fungus gardens microbial communities from leaf cutter ant in Ribeirão Preto, State of São Paulo, Brazil - Atta laevigata ALBM3 | ecosystem: Host-associated > Fungi > Mycelium > Unclassified ... | reverse complement strand
TAAGCTTTAAAATGCTTTCTAGATCATCTTATTGTAATTTTTATTGATGAAGTTACATTCTCTTGAAAAGAATTACTATTTTTGGAGGACAGAATAAGTGATTGTTTAGTTATTTTGGCGTAATACATTTTATAGCTCATTTGAAGTTAGAGTGACCAGATGCAATGCACGTTAAGTAGGACATCCATTATGAAAAAGTAATACAAAAGTAGTACATTACCATTTTTTACGAAAATCGACGAATACAAAAAAAAAAAGGAAACGAAGAATGTATAAAAGCACACATTGTTGATCTGAGACCTGTATTATTTTATATTCCTTTTAAACTTTTTTTAAATTCATTTTCAGACAGTATGAGCAAAACAACTTTATGTAAAAAATTTCTAAACTTAAAGTGAGATAGATATATATTTAGATGTTGAAAAAAGAAAACTTGAAGATGTTGAGTGCAAAAAGTACAAGCAATGCAAATAAATCTAATCAGTATGCAATTTAATAAGGCGATTTTATGTTGGATACTCATAATTTAGCGATCTTAATGTCTTATTCCATGCTTAACCTGTACTATGTGTTAATATATTTCATGTGTCACAGTGACTAATAATTTCCAATCCCCTCGTTCGCTCCCAAGTTTCAAAAGTACTATAAAAAAGAGTAAATTTTAAAATCCGCTTGGACGCCCGAAAAAGAGTACATGTTTAGGAAAAAGAGTACGGATGGTCACTCTATCTGAAACCTTGTTTCTCTTGATGTTACAGCAAAAAATGTTTATTTTCTATTTATTTATTATATGTATTCGTCTGCTATCACACGTTATTTATGTTCAATCAACATTTATCGTGCGAAGATCGGGCGAGGGGAAAACAACGAAAAATATATGGTTAAATAATTACTCGAGATTACAGTTCAATTTTCAGTAAAATTGATACGCTGTATTTAGATAGAACGTGGTGCCACGTACTAAAATTACTGTAATATTCGATCTCATCGAGGATCCGTGGTGTCACTTAAAAAAATATAGTATTCAGCAGTCCTTTTATTGCGCTTTTATCACTTGAGTGATTTTTGTGTGTCATAAAAGACCAAGCGAAACGTACATCCGCATACAAAATTGCGGTATCTAACGGACCCCGGCCAAAATAAAAAAAAAAAAGAGGGGTAAAAAGAAATAACAACATGAATGTGAGTAACGTTATCTACTGGAGAACATTTTTATTACAAAAATATACGCGAGAACACGACAAACACGAATCGCCAAAATTGAATTGCGTCAGTGACGGTAGTGAAAAACCGAGCGCCGTCGAGTCGTTTTATTTTTTTGGGGATCGCTGAATTGAAAAATGCTTGTGATTTTGGCCTACCCGGCCGAGCCTACCTAGATCAATAAAGTTAACATGACATTTTATTTGATATAAAAAAATAATTAGTTCCAGCAATAACTTTTCTTTTTGAAAATTGATAATGAATGAATCGTGCTAATTTTAGAGAGTCTATCTCGCTCTCTTCTCTCCTAATCTCACGAATCCGGAAATCTCGTTAGCATCTCAGGTAGTATATTGTCTCACTATGCCTAATTATATCCGGGAATAGATTGTAAATTTAGCACGACGGCAATTTTCTGTGCGAAAGTCTATCTTTCGCGACGCGACCGAGCACACCAATACGACACAATTAACTCGCTCGAAATGGAGTTGCGACAGCCCAGCGACCGCCGGTCGCTACTCAGGATAATTGGTTCGAAATATCCAGCGGATGCTTTTATTCCAGCTGTGCGTTCTTTTCGTTTTTAGCCCGCGAGGAGTAATTACCATCAGCGGTGAGCAGAATTATTCGTCAGATAATCTAACGGGAGAGAACTCGCTCTTGCGAAAATTCGGAACTTTAATGTTACACTGAGGTAATTAAGTCGGTAGATAGATAACAATACCTGATGACGAAATATGCGCTTGTCCTCCATTTCGTGGAAACTCCATCGTATGGTATAATTCGATGAAGTGGGAATACGGTTTATTAAATGTATGCGATGATTCTTTGCTCTTCTTACGTCTTTTACATGTTAAATAAATATATTACATCTCGCCCTAATTACTGTCAAGTCAGCGTTGACTTCGGTAATGATTGCGTGTCTAATCTTTTTAATTTTTGGTCAAACTTGCTAACAAGTCTGACAAGTCTGACAGTTTTGTTTATCGACGCGATGCGGATCTATTCATGAAATTTCGGGAAATCTCTTTATAATAAATAATATTACCTGCAAAGAGCATAAGCATTGTTTCTGTAAGCAGAGAAGAGAAAGTTCACGCTATTAATTTAATCGTCACATAAATTGCACAGTAAAGGATGAAACTATTGATTTTTCCAGCCGTAATTCACGCGCTGAAGAAATATCACATACTATATTATTAAAATGTATTTTTTTAACGTTTTTAAAAGAGATCAGAATTCGAATAGAGAAAGAGGAACGCGGATTCGAATGGTGGGGAAGCTGCACCCATTATCGATAATCGCTAATTTAAATAACGCGTCGGTTTGAAATATGCAAAAATTTCAAAAGAAAGAAACAATTCAGGCGCCATCATGTAGATAGGGATGAAAAGGGAGGAAAAACGTTTCCTGGAATAGAACGTACTCAAAATGCGCGGAACGTTTGAAAAGATCGATCGCGATTTAAAAGTGGAATAAAGGAAGCACTTTTTTCCGAATAATAGTATAAAAGTCAAAGCGACGTTATAAATATGCTCATATGTCGCGTTATGTCGACAGAAAGACGAAGATGAAAAGAGATTTATTAAAAGTACGTCAGTTGGATTTTAACTGATGGAATGAATATCGTACGCTCTCTTTTCAACACAGTTTATGTTTACTTCGTTATAATATTCATGATTTTTGTAGCAATCTTGCCACCAGATGATACGCTATGTGTCATGCAAACTTTTTTTAATTAGGTAATTTAAACAAATTCAAGTAAAGAAATATACAAAATTTTTAGACTTCTTAAATTAATACAATGAAAAAATAACGGCAAAATACAAATGGGCGTTAGGAATTAGGATATTATATAGCGTTGGATATTATATTGCGCAATATTAACTAATACCTATTAATATGTCATAAATTTTGTACGTTTCGACTCACTATTTGAGCCATCCTTAGCAATAAAAAATTACCGTTTATCGCAAAATCTGTCGGACTGCGTCTCGCACAATCGTAGTTCCGACCTCCAATAATGCATCGCAATGGAAATATAGTGAGAAACAACATTTTTAATATAATCTAATGTTGTGTCAACCAGTTGCTTAGCTGAGTGGAGCAGATAGTGGAATTCAAACTCATTTCCAACAACGTTTGCATGCGGATCCAAGCATCATCAATCCATTATAACAAATTTAAAAATCACGATATCAAAATTAGATTAAAAAATAAATTAAGTAACATAAAAGAGAGTCGTACTCGTTCTAATGTTAGCCACATAATATCCGTTGAAAAAAATTTTATATATTCAAAAAATTTTTTATATTCAGCGATCGTTGTTGGAGATGGAGATTGAGTTCCACTATCTACTCTATTCAGCTAAGCAACTGGTATAACATTAGACTATGTTGAAGATGATTGTTTCTCATCACATTTCCACTGCGACTGCATTATTAGAGGACTACGACTATTGTGTGCGAAACACAATTCGACAGATTTTATAGTGCGATAAGTGGAAAATTTTTTATTGCTGAAGAAATCTGAGGATGACTCAAATAGTGAGTCGAAATGTAAAATTCAATTCGTGATATATTAATAGGTATTAGTTAGCATTGCGCAATATAATATCCAGCGCTGACTCCTAACGTCTATTTTGTCGTTACTTTTTCATTGCAGGTAATTTAATTTTTATTGATTAGATTGGTAAACAAGCATTGAGAGAAAGAGAGAATAATTTTGTAATCCGCGATATGTGATATTTAATACGCTTTTATCAGTTTCGCCTCGGGCCTGAAGTAGATCTCATATTATAAAGCGTAAACGAAATAGTCTGTAACAACGAAAATTTACACAATATACTGGCTGTATCAACATTTCAGTGTTGGAAAATATGAGAGAGTTCTGTTATAAAGTTTTATACCGGTTCCCAAGTTTCTCCGTATTATTCGCGATAAATGGCTTCTTAGGAGCCACAATAACAATAAGAATCATGTAATAAGTAATGTTGGAAACAATACTAAAATAAATAAATATCAGCATGTAAAGAGTATGAGAATAATGTACAATTAAAACTGTCATAATTAAAAGTGAAAAAGTAAAATAATATAACGTGTCGATAAATACACTCTCTAAAAGTGAATCAGTTTATTATTACAGAAAAACAATAAATATTTGCTGATGGTTAAAGTTATAAGTGTAACACTGAAGACTGCTTATTCATTTTTAGAGAGTAGAATATCATTTCTGTGTGTGTTGCTGGTGAGATTATTTTTAAATTTATTTTAAATTTATTTCTTTACATATTTATATAACGTGTTTTTATTAACACCAAATACAGAGCTCGGTATCAAGTACTCTGTCATAATCTCTGCCTATGGAGAAATGGTTTCTATCGCCTCGCTATGTATATTTCGGACAGAAGAGGGCAGGCTATTAGTGCCATGCGGCATGTCGTTTGCAGAAATTTTGGATTTACGTCCAACTACATATTAACGTGATCTTAATGGTTCTCCTACAGCAATTGGGAATGACTGTGCGACTGACGTATGGTTACCGTCAATTTCTCTTTCTCTCTCTCTCTCTCTCTCTCTCTCTCTCTCTCTCTCTCTCTCTTTCTTCCTCTTCGCGAGTGAATAATTTAACCAAATATTACTATACGAGATATATTACACTTCTACATCAAAAGCGGATAAAGGATGAAGATAAGATCGGTCAAGAAAATATATAAAATTCTAGAAAGTGAATTTTTTGTAGATATATGTATAACAGTACATAATTCCTCGCTAACTCCGCGCGTGCTATTTTTGTGAGTCGAACTGCATATACTAAGAAAAAAATATTTAAAGATTTATTTATGAAGAATATATTTCACTGAAATAAATTGTTATTTAAATATGATAAAATAAAATTTTGTTCCTAGCAAATAAGCCATCTCTTTAATTTTTATAATTAATAAGATATATTTCACAGAAATGCATACTTCGTCATCACAATCAAATTTTTTCATGATTGATAAATATCGAAAAAAACGTTGTAACATTTGCAACTTTGATATTTTTCTCTCAATGCTATTTTCATACCTGATACCGAAATAAATTGCAAAAATCCTACCTAGTTTATGATTCGCATAGCATTTATAATGGGACTCGTGCGACGTTTCCGGTAGCGCGATACGCATAAGCTCATTGATAAATCTGTAGACGTATCGCGTGCAATCAACGAACGATCGTTGCCAGGCATTTAACTCGCTAAATGATTCTTTACGCGCGTGGTCTTTCATCGCATCTGGCCCATGTACGGTGCAGCTGGAATTTTCCGACGTTTTGATTGAAATAAAAGGAAATCGCAGGAAATTGCTAAATCCGAATGAAACTGCGCGGAACGTTCGGGCGCATTCGTGGATGGCTGATATTGAAAGCGCGAAACCGATTGAGATAAATACAATTGCTGTGAGCGTACGAACGAGCACAAGACAAGCTCGTTTTCGATTTTACTGCGCGTACCTCAAGTCACGCGGAAATAGATTTCCCGCATTCGGTCTCTTCGAGATCTCGATTCACAGATGATATTCGCCCTTGGAAGACCTTTCCAGATCTGAATGAGTTCTGACGCTTCTTGCTGAAAGAGACGCGTTTGGTTGATTATAGTGTTTATAAATATGTTATCCGAAGAAAGAACTGTTTTTTTTTTCTCGTTTAGGCGCAGCTGACGACACAACGAGCGGTACACCAAGTGTACGGTATAATAATTTATTTGTACGGGTCGAGTTGTGCGCGCATTGCGCGCCTGAAACGAGTTCTTGGCGTGTTACATGACCAGGATATCTAGCCAGGGCCTTTTAATGGCGTCTAAAAATAAATCCCATATGCAACGGGTGTGACCTGAAGGCCGTCTTTTCGCGTGTCTCGCTCGTGCGTTGACGGAGAACAGATCGTGTGTATGTGTGTATGTGCGTGCTTGTGAAACAGTTTCACTTACAGCAACCTGAGACTTGAGGAACTGAAAGAGGAAACGATATCTTTTTTGCGAATGAAAGAAAGAGGATGTTATGCATGATGTTGTATTGGGTTGTCCGAAAAGTTCGTGCCGATTTTGAAGGAAAATGGAAACGCAGAAGATTTAAATTTTTAATTTCATTTATTATAGTTAAATCTTATGCGGCACGAACTTTCCGGACGACCCAATATAACTACACAGAATATTTATTCTTGTAAAAATCATAGAATAACATGGCTTATCTTCTAAGCCATTCTAAGGATATCGATATTTCTCGGTTAAGGAACGTATATCTCATATATTTCGCTGAGATATTCTTAGAAATTTCTACCGGCATACCATAGCGAAAAAGTTTGAGCACTTTAATTAACTTCTACATTTTTCTTTTCTTTCTTTCTCATGCCTTTCACCAAGAATGAAATTCTTATCGACTGGATTGTTATTCGATCATTTCTTTTTATTAATTCAGCATTGAGGAAAAAGAAAGTATCATGACGCTGCAGCAGAAATTCTCAGAATGATGCGTCATTTTGCATAGCTGTTAGATATTCCCAAGGTTGTACGTGCAATTATCTCGAGACAAGAAAATTCCAAGCTGCAACGCGGTGTTGAATTTGCGATGAAAACTATTATGTTAAGAATAAGTTTATAATTTACTTTTGTGGATAGACGGTACACATACACGAGATTTCCAAAGTATATACAAACATATGTGATGAGTTTTATGTTTGTTTTATAAATTCTTTCGTCTTTTAACATTTTTAACATTATGGAAATATATTGTAAATACGTCTGCAAACATTTTTTCTCTTTTTTTTTTCTTTGATGTAGGTTTTAAAAAATTGTAATTTCTTCCATGATAATTCTTGATATAATGAACAAAAGAAATGGCTTCCCCAATTTAAGTTTCTAGTTCCATTCTCGAGAACCAGGAAGTTTTATTATTCTGATAATATTGTACGACACGTTGGGAAATGTCCGCAGCAAGACTTCGCAAACTCAAGTCCATCGTCATCCATGGTCGGTTCGTCAATTTGAAATTCAAAAACGCAAAAACATTTGTCGCGCTAGTTTGAAACTACGTTTGCATCGGAATAGATTTCTATCATTGCAATCTCGTGATTTGCCTTTTAAAATAATCATAAGCGCATGTTCATCCTTCATTTTTTCTATTTTTATCCTTCTATTTTTATTCTTCTTTCGGAAGATCGATAATGAGAGCAAGGATTAAAATTCGTTTATTCTTTATGAAACATTAAATCCATCCAATTGTAGATTTGATTTCAGTTACTAAATAGTTTTATCGAATTCTATTTTGTCAGATTTTATTACGATAATCTTGTAATCTTTTATTACTGATCTGATGTGGAAACATATTGTTCTGACATTCTCTTGTCGCTCGCGTTGCTTCCCAACGACGAGGAAAATCAGGTATGTGTCCAACACGATGCGTATTCGAGACATCTGGCAGAAAAATACATGGCGCGTGGAAAATTCGTTCGTCAGGGATATAATCGTGGGGGTTGACTTTCCCATGGTCCGCATTCTCCGACGAGATACTCCTGACGACAACGCGAATGCAATTTTTTTCCTCGACATGTTTTAGCCGTGACATATTTTATTTTCGTGAGATGTTGTTTTCTTCGGTTTTCTTTCCATTAACATTAATCTTTTCGAACGAAATCAAGTATTGTTTTCGTAAATCTTCGTCGCCTGTGCATGGCAGATAATATGAGCGATGCATTATTAATGCAACGCAAAAGCCAAATGTTTCATGTTATTAAATGTTACGTTATATTTTGCTTTACAGTCCGGTTGCACAAACAGTTCGAGTTAAGTGAGTCCAGTCTCGTAATTTGCAATCCCCTTTCAATTATAACTGTAACACGAATACAGGGAGTGAAGATTAACTTCACGAGAATTGCTCCAAGCGATTACTTTGGCACAACTGTTCTTAATACAATTATTATACAAAACTCAAACCAAGACCAAGCTTTTTCTTTTCTAAATCTATCACTATCCACGATACTGCCATTTCAAATTCAGCGCGAGAGTTTCTATTATATCTCGGACACATGCCCTAATAGATAGCCGCCAATAAGGGAGAATGGAACATGCGAGGGACCAATAGAACAAAGTGGACTCTCGGTCTATGAGTCACCATTGCGAACATTAGATATATGCGTATATGCATGTATGCAGTGTACGCGTGTACCCCATTGAATGCGCCATCGACCAGGTAATGCAATAAGAAGAGATGGAAGGGACAGAGGGAAACATCATTGTGAACGTATGTGTGGTGGAGAGATAGCTAGGGGAGTGGATAGAAATGAAAATAGGTAGATTTCTGCTAGGGTCGGTAGGTTTTCTACGTGAGTTGGAAATAAAGATGGGAAAAGGTCCGTGAAATAAATTTATCGATTTGTACTCGGTTAATATGAAGCTCTTCGCGAGAGAAGTTTATATCGAAAAAAAACATTCTAAATTTTAATAAATTATTTATTTGAATAGTATTAAATAAATATTTACTAAATATAAGGATATTTATTTGGTGGTATAAGAAGAACTACTAATTTGATTTAACAATTATTTTTTTATTAAATATTTATTTACTTTAAATAAATGTTTAGTTGGCACTATATTTAAATAAATATTTATTCAAATTTAGTTTATTTTTTTCTCAATGTACAACTTCTCGATCACGATCGAAATGGGGCAAACACATTCATCTCTATCGTGTACAATTATGACGTAATAATTAACGTTTAGCAGAATCTGAAATAAAATTTTAATTTCATATTCATTTCAGTAAAAGATATGTTCAATGTCTAATAATTATGTGATTTTTATTTGATTATGTCGAACATATTCTTTTGTACTGAAATATGAAATAAAAATTTCATTTTCGCGCAGTTTGATCACTTTTTTGTCATGACAAAATTTTTATCAAATCGTTGATCAATCATCAAATTAAATCTTGTAACATTCTCATTGTTTTAAGTAAACGTATTAATAAATCATTCTCTCGGTTTTAGTAAATTATGATCAATGTCTATGATTTGATTAAAATAAATAAATAGATTTATGGATATGTTCGAACTTCACAGAAACGATATTCAGTTAAATTAAATTTATCGCGAATGAATTGATTTAATGCCGTGATTGTTAATTCGATTTAATAAAGATGTAGAGGAGTTTATCATGATACGACAGGTTAGAAAATGTTACGCGGAAACGACGGGCGATGATCTTGTCAAGCATGTCGAAATGTGCATATCGCCGTCCATCGCGTTGACATGATAGTGCGAGACTACTGGCGGCGTTTGTAAGGGAAAGTTTCGTCGAGATGGAATATTTCTTGAAATCTCATTTAAATGATTTCAAACAGAAACTCCGTCCGTTCTTGTCCGTTAGTAGTGAAAAATTTACGCGAAAACTTTCACTCTAAAATTTTTATGAGATCTATTCGTTAAAAGTTGATGATGAATCGAACAATGAATGCAAAGAGTTCTTGAATAGTTTCGCCAAGTTATCAGTATAATGTAAGTACAGTAAAATGTAAGTTTCTTTATTACAAATCAGGTGTTATTCCATTTTTATACTTGGAACTGATTACGTTTTTCAATATTTCAATGCGTTGCAATTTTATAAGAAAAAGGACGATTCTGTGAACGTTAATATTTTGAATTTAACAACGCAAAAGTTAGAAGTGCAATCAATACTTCTGCTAACTATTTTATAGGAAATATCGGTATTATTCCATTATACCTCTCTATTATCATATATGATTCTCTTGATAAAATTGTTTGTTTATTTATATGAAAATTTTACAATTAATTAAGGTATGATTCTGTATATAATATTCCGTTACATGCTGCAAAAGCTATTAAATAATGAATAAGATAATGTAAATTCCATTATGATTACTCATTATTTTGAAAACGTATTATTTCAAACAATTACGTTATTTATTTAACAATTGTAATATTCTTGCGCAAATTGCTAATCGAAACGAAGTTTGGAAATATAACAGTTTTCCGAAAATTTTATCTTTTAATTTTTGCTCTATATTACAATAGATCCATATTTTTTATAAAATCAGAACTGTCTGTTTATTCTCGCATAATTAGCTCGTTTGAACTTCGTTTGAATCTTGCCACCGCTAAAAATCGAGGAATCAATTGTACGAATAAAACTAATTTTAATTAATGCGTGTTGGCAATTCTATGTCAACGATCCATGTCTCTGGCGCGAAAAATGGAAAAAATTTTTTGCATCATCGTAGCAGTTTATCTAAATTTTAGGGTTGCCGAAAGCAGTGGCAACGTCATCAAGGCCCATGAACAAGCGGTTCGACGTCATCATTCTTCATGATACGCACATTCGTGGCGTGTAAACGAGCCGGTGTCAATTATGAGTTAGTCTAGGTTCTAACAGTGATTGTCAGCTCGACGAATGTCCTGCCATTCGTTATCATGGGAACACGCAGTAACTAGTAGAATGCACTATTTGAAATAAAACATGTACGATGTTTGTTTGTATGTATATGTCGGTATAGGAGCGCACGTTTATTATCAAAAAATCAGCCTACCGTGATACCGATTGGTCGCATGTTTTTTCTGTTAGCACAGTAAATTCGAATAAATTTTTGAAAACCAATCCATCCAGCTTTTGGTATTCTCCAAACAAAATATATTGTATACTCAATTTCATTTTCAACTCGATAGCCTTAATTTTTAGCTGTTAATATGAGAATACTTGACATCGATTTCTCTTCCCGATGAATGTAATATTCCATGATATGAAATTACAACAAATTCTCTTACAGTGGAATAAAATCTCATAAAAACGCCCGTCTATCAGCGCTTTTTTTATTTTCCTTTCTAATAAATTTCTTGCAGATAGTTTGTTATAATTCAAGTACAAAATTCATACGTGCGCCTTCTTTCGTGACATCAACATTTCGACGAACTCTCGTTATGATTATCGGGGAAGTCAATCTGGTGCGTTAATGCTACTGTAATTGTGGCAATAGACTCTAAAATTGCATACGCATAATGACCCAGGTTTATAACCGTTGGTAAATTAACTAATCTAAGTGTGCATTTGCGCGTGCGCCTATTCAATTTTAGAACAATGTCAAATTTCGGCGTGATAGTGGATATGGATGCTGACGATATAATTGGTATCTGGTATGTTGCCATATTAATTTTATGAGGATAAGGATAGAGGAAAAGGATAAATCAATTTTATATGTAATTAGAGAAATATATTTTATCTATTATTATTATACATTTTTTAGAATATATCATCACCGCTTTAAACAAAAATATTAAATCATTGACTTTCGTGACGGTTTCTGTAAAATATTGTCGTACATTGCTCGGCTAATTTATATTTATAACGATTCTTCGTGTTTCACCCAAGTTAAATTTATATCGTAACGCAAGTATATTACGTATCTCGCATTCAATCTAAGAGTGTCGTGTGGAACGTCAGTCGATAGTGGAGTAACCATAATATCGTGCGCGAGATCGCGCTGGAGAATTTTAATCTATTGCCAATTAAAATATTCATTCCGTCTTAGGCGATAATAATTTGGTGTTTCGCGGCAAAATCGGCGAGACACGACACGATTACCCCATCGCGCCTTCCGCGATGCTTGAGTAGATTGTAGAACGGGCGTGTGATGTAAGTCGAAGCTCGAAGCTCG
>Ga0157362_1000772_pt1 | contig 11907 bp, 4 predicted proteins | sample AttlaeALBM3_FD_111480 | JGI IMG/M metagenome (GOLD analysis project Ga0157362, IMG submission 111480) | Fungus gardens microbial communities from leaf cutter ant in Ribeirão Preto, State of São Paulo, Brazil - Atta laevigata ALBM3 | ecosystem: Host-associated > Fungi > Mycelium > Unclassified ... | reverse complement strand
TTTTTATATAGGATATATTTTTATTATTGCCCATGAGTGTTATCTCTGTTTGTTTATATTACTGATTAATCAATTTAACACGAGATCTATAGTGATTATATGGATGCATCATATGTATTGTACGTGTATTAAGTAATGATGACAATAATATTTTATTCCATTACCCAAAAAATAGAATTGCATTACCATTAAGAGGATCCTATATCCATCTCTTTTATCGACTCAATAGAGGATTTACGCACATGTAATTACGTCATTGATACATCCCTACGTATCACTAATATTATACGCACAGTGAGTGCAAAAAGTACAAGGAAAATATTTTTTTTTAATTTTATTTTTAAAAAGTAAATATTATTCAGCGAAAAATGACTCATTGAATTGATGTCGAATCGATATCGATACGATAATTTTGATATCAATTCGATGTCAATTCGATATTTAATCGACGGTAATTTCTTGCTGGATAATTAAAAATTTATTAATAAAAAATAAAATGGACTGTTTTTCAAATTATATAATATAAAATTCGAAACTCGAGTGAACTAAATCAAATATATTATATAAAAAAAACATGCCTTTGAGCAAGATACAGGTTTTAATGTATATAATAATTTATTTAGTTTAAGTAGTATATGAAACACAGACGTTTCGATCCAATTTTCAATATGATAAATAAGTAAATCTGCCATAAATATTCAGATCAAAATTTACAAATTGTTAATTGTATGCAATATCACGGCTAGATGCGCAAATTCCAACAAGAATCATTAGACTTTCAACTTTAACCCGGCGCCATAAAGGCTGGTTATAATGATCCGAGACATTTTTAAATACCTATATCTTGTTACATACTTGCTTTTAACTAATGTACCTCTCAGTGCTTTTTATGTATACTTAGTAGTTTATTTTACCTATATATAGACTAACTATATTAAAAGACTATTATTCCATAAAAATTATTAACTTTCCAAAACCATAATCGACGTTCGACATTATTAAAATATATCAAAAAATATTTTTCATATTCATTATGACCTACTTCAACGTCTGTGTAACAATTTTCCATTATTATATGGCGTCAGGTTAAGGCGATTATTGTTGGTCGCATTCTTATTAGGATTTCAAAATTGAGATCTTTATCATTTCTTAGTCGAATATGGCGCTCTAGAGCCACATCACGACATTTGCTTTATATAAAAAGCTATGCATCTGTATTTACAAAATTGTAGTCTACAAACAAGTAATTTGGAAATAATGTGGAGTTCTTATAATTGGAATTCTTCTAATTAAAACAATTTCATTACATAAAAACTGATATGTGCGTGAGATATTGATATAATAATATGTAGTGATGTATCACAATATCACGTAAATGGTTTGTGTGTACCTTTAGTAGTCCTTTTTATACTATAACTAATCGTTTTCAGGATTTCCTTAACGTTACAATTATTGAAATGTAACGTCGTTATTCATTTATTGTTAAAAAAAGTAATTGTAATAATAACGAGTTACTTCCCAACTCTGCTTTTTTATCTTCGATTACAACCAATTGACCGCGCTATAAAATTAGCTATAAAATTAATATAAAATTGATATATCATGCTGCGATGAGTTTTATCTCGTTGTCTTGATTTTAGTCTTAGCAAAACGATTATGTTCTTCAAATGAATTTGCAGCGTTAAAAGCATGTTAAAAACAATATTATAATAACTATGTTAATAATAATAATAATAATTTCATGTGTTTTGATATTGAAAGGTCAAATTATTTATTAGTTTAATATTTCGATTTTGATACAGTTACATTCTGCAATAATATATTTACATTTCTAATATGTAATAATCTCCCTCTTTTCTGTTTCTTTTCGTTTTAAATATGTTAATTATGTATAACAATGCTAAAGTATAAAATAATTTGTACTTTATCAATATATGAAATGAATTGCGTTAAAATTGTAATGTGTATTACAAATGTAGGTATTGTATGCATTGTCCAATAATTTAAGTTTTATGATATAGAAATATGATTTGCATTAAAATAAAAAAAAATTGCATATAATATTCACGTAAACAGAAAATTTTACATAAATGTTTTTAAGTTTTAATTTATTTAAAACAAAAGTTAAATTTTTGTATGTTTTATCAAAAATTTTATATATAATTTTATATAATAATTTTATATAATATCTTTTATATGTAGGGGAAACCCGGGTAAAAAATAGACATCCTGGATAAAGCGAATACCTTTTATTTTCGCTTATCTATTTAAGATTGCGCTATGAGTCTAATAGTTGAAAGAATGACCGATCAGCGACGCTATGAAACGATATATGATTGCGTTTGTATTTAATAGAGACATATAGAAAATTGAGTGTTTTCTTGTGATTTTTCCTTAGGTACGTAGCTTAATTATTATCTGTAATTATTCCTTAAGTGTGAATGATTTTTTAAGAATTCTATGTCTTTAAACGTGTAAACTCGCGGTTAAAATTTTTCAACTTATTCTAACTTTTTCAAATTTGCGTCCTTAGATAAGTCCTTTGGGCAAAGCAGCGACCAGACGCTGGTTGCTTCGTCACCGTCGTACTGCATCCGTCAAAGTGTGCCAGAGACTAAAAGAAATTTAAAACGATAATAATCAACTTTTATTTATTATATAATTCAGTAAAATAATGATTATAAAATTGTTATTAGCATGACTGATGATATTTCGATAATAATATATAATGATAACAATGATAACAATGTGATTATAAAATAAAAAAAATAAATGATTATGATTATAACAATCACAGATTAATGAACCTAAAATAAGAAAAAAAATGTATATGTTGATGTTACTTTAAAGAGATGAATAAATTCAAAATCAGCGAATAATGTAAATTATTTATTAACCATGTCATTTTATTATATATTACATTTTAAATTTGTTTCTCAATATTTACATTTGTTTATTTCGTGCAATGAAAAATATTTTGATAGTAAAATGCTTTTACTGTATAATACCAGTAAGCAGAAGTAAACGATAAAAAACTACTTAAAAAATGATATGAATGCATAATACAAAAAAAAATATAAATAAGAATAAGTGAGAGAGAGAGAGAGAGAGAGAGAGAGAGAAAGAGAGAGATGACAACACAACGACGATATCGGACGAAAACAACGATGTTGGACGAGAATGACATTAAGACGAGAACAACGACATCGAGACAAGAACAACGACATCGAGATGAAAACAACGACATCGGACGAGAACAACGACATTTGATGAAAACAACGACGTCAGATGAGAACAACGACGTCAGACGAGAACAACGATGATGGATGAGAACAACGACGCCGGATGACGACGATGACGCTGGGTAATGACGATGAGTAATGACGACGATGACAACGCCGGGTATCGAAAGAAGTTATAAAGATTACAAATGTTAATATTAAATCCATACTCTCGTCAAAAATTTATATTGATGATAATATTTATAAATTAACAATGCGCGTGCGCGATTCTTCAGAGTAGTAAAAATAAACGAAGGACATTGCAAATTTATTGCGAGTTAAAGGTACAAAATAGACATCCGTAAATGATTTGATGAAAAGTTGAGATATATAAGTGACTTCGAAATATTAAGAGCGAAAATACATATTTTTCTTAGAACAAATAATCTAAATAGTAGTAATAAATTAAATTATTAATAAATAATTAAAAAACAATTTGTTTATTAGGATCAATATTTATTCTACATTATTAAAATCATTAGACTAATATGTTTATTTATTCTATATTATCACATTTTCAAAAATTTACAAAAAGCAATGAAATCTTTAAAAAAAACCTTTTTAAAAAAAGAAAAGATATATGCCAAGTGCATAAAAAAATATATACCATATTGTAAAAGATTACAATATAGTATATATGCAAATACATATACAGTATATATTAGTAATTCAAATTTAAATTATTTAAAGCAATGAAGATCCAGTTTTGACCGTAATAGATATTTTAAATGTCTAGTATTGATGTGTTCTCACATACTATGATCTAAAATAAAGATTCTTAATATTGCAAATATTTCATTACGTAAAGACACATAAGATAGACTGAAAGTGATTAAAATTATCAACTGGATTATAGTGAAGAAAAAACTTGACATGCCCGAGTGCACTTCTACGAATATATTATCTCAACACAGTGCACTTGCATTATAAATTAAAAATAATAAATATGTGTATAAATAGAATATACATGTATGTACATAGTGACATAGTTGTGAGGCATGAAGTATACTCATAAATAGTAGATGTGATATAATTATGGAGAAATAATATATAATAATATTGATATTGAGTTGAGGAGAAAGTTTCTTTGTATTTTTTAATTCAAAATTGTATATATAATAGCTTTGTCAAAAATGAAATTTAAATTTTAAAAAAGGATTTTAAAGCTTGTAATCTCTACTTTTGAAAGGTTACTATATTTTTTAAGTTTCTGTGAGTTTGATAATTTTTATATTTAAAAAATCACGAGCTGAAAAACTTTCTTTTCACTTTGAGGGTCTCTTACGTATCCAAAAAAATTTACAAAAATTTTCGACTACCTGTGTTTGTGAAAGTTTAAAGTTTTTCCTACAAAATCTTAAAAAATATTCCTATGATTTTTTATTCCTGAGTTATTCGCGAATTAAATAAAGGAGCATTCTTTGATTGTTCATAATTCTGATAAAAATTATCATATCACAATTTAAAAAAGATTCTTAAAACTGAAACTTTGTTCTAGCGAATAATATAATTGTAACGAAAATTTCGCAACAACAAATGAAAAACTTTTTGCAAAAAAATTTTTTTAAATACGAAGAACTTTTTCCTCGACCCAATATATCTTATTTCTGTGAAAAATATAAATATATCTCATTAATTGCAAAAAAATAAAATAGATGGCTTATTTGCTAGAAATAAAATTTTATTTCGTCCGTATTTAAATAAATATTTATTTCAGCGAAATAAATATATTTTTTGGCAAATAAATTTTTAGGCATCTTTTTTTCAGAGCAACCATTGGATGATTAATTATTGTTTCGACATTATCATGCGGAAAGTGTTACGAAATATAATTAATCAAATCTTCGTTTCTTTTATATAATGTATTCAGTTAGATTTTTCTCAACGATTCATGTTAATTATTATTGCACAGTATATGCCTATTTCTGCAAAGAGGGAACTTAATTTTTATTAGATTTATCGCAAAAGAAAAATTGATTTCTTCCGGAAGCAAGACTTTGGGAAAAAATCTGTCAAGTCGTAAAAGCTTCCGACACTCTCGCTCGTTTCTGTGGACCACCGGACGTGCGACATATTAACTGCATGTCAAACACGGTTTTTACGATCACGTTAATGCGTCGCTTTGCATTTAGCATAGGGGTACGAATATCATCGGACCAGGGTTTCGAAAATGAAGGTTAAACAGAGATAATGATTGCTTCGTATTAGTTTTAATGATTGTCGCGCTGTAATATGTGTCCGGTCGCATTAACATGTTTGGAAATCTTCAACCGGAAGTCTCGCAGAAAAATTTTGTCCGATTACAACTTTTTTTATCCGATTACAACAGAAAAAATGTACAGCATGATCAATGGAATTATAAATATTGTTAATTAGCCAAAGATAATCAATGTAAAAATGAGTAAATATAATTTATATATAAATATAAATAAATACACACAACGTGCAATAAAAAAATATTTATAAAAAATTATATATAGAATTTTTTAAATAGATTTATGATATTATCTTTACTAAATTAAAAATAAACTATGTTTCTTTTTTAATAGAGGCTTTGTATCATTAATATAATCCGATCAAAAACGAGACGATAAGAATATTGTGTGTTTATTAAAAAAAATATTTATACTAAAGTACACTTGGGTATGAATATTTCTACAAAGAAATTGCTTGAAGTTATTTTTTTTGAAGTTATTTACGAAGTTATTTCTACCAATAATTATCTTTAACGGAATGAACTACGAGCGTGTCAATAAAAAAGGAGTAAAGCACGATGTTAACAGAATACTAATTGTCAAACACAAGCTTGCCACTATCTAAAGTATTAATTATCAACCACCCGTAGTTCGCGAATAATAAGCCATAGAATGAGGGATAAGGGGAGAAAAAGGAGAGAAAAGCAAGCGCGTTAATTATCCTGCATAGCTACGCTTTAATATACCAAAACCCCAAGTATTCGCGCAAACAGTGCCGTAACTGTAATTTTTATAATAGCCTAGTATATGCACGATTTTATATGCACAAAATAATAGGTATGTTTATGTGTATAGAGCATTTTCTAACTATTATGTTTATAAACGCAACGTAGTTTCTGTATCAATTTAAAACAATCTATTGAATTTAAATTTATTATACAGTTCCAGTCTTTTTATTAATTATCTGAATTTCGACGAAGCTTAAAATTTCCCGTGTATTATTAATAATGTTATTTTTTACAAATATTTGTATATAAAGTGTTTTTTATATGTATAATAAATATAACTGTTACGTTTATTACATTTAAAGGTAATGATTTTCTGTATCAATTTAAAGCGATCTATTAAATTTAAATTTATATTAATCCAAGTTTTTTTTTATTTAAATTAATCTACATTTAATCTAAATTTTAATAAAATCTCTAATTTTTCCTGTAAATTGTACATTATCGATTATGTTAATCACGCGATATTACTGAACTTTATATTTTATATTAAACTGATTATTTTATCGTCAGATAATAAGACTGTATACGTTCCTGAAGTATTAATGTGACACAAGGACGCGTGTACCCGCACGTGTGGTACAGTTGTCGCGATAAAACATAAAACAGGACGCCTTGGCGCTTTTTTCCTTCCCCAGATTGTCTCCGCGTCTCGCCCTCTCGGCTGCTTTTTCGCCCTCGCGAATCCAACAAAACCCAACGCTGCTTTTGCTTTCATCTCACCGATAAACGCGCCCGTATCTGTGTAACGCAGTTAGAATGATAACGAAGATAAATCACTCGGAACGGTGGTTCCTCTTCACAGTAGCGAATTTGAGAAGGTGCGGCGAGCATAGGATAAATTAACCGCATTTACAAAGTTAGCATATTAATAATGTAAATCAAATATATTTGGCCGTCATAAACCTCTTAATGTTCGCTACGTGGATGTGCTTCTTATAATCAACGCATTAATGTTTGGATATTAAATGTACCGTGAGATTACTTCGCTGAGAAAAAAATACTTAAAAAAAATATTCAAAAATTTATTTGTGAAATTTTTATTTTTATTTATTTCAATTATATAAATCTTTATTTGAATATGGCAAAATAAAATTTTATTCCTAGCAAATAAAACCATCTATTTTATTTTTGTACAATTAATATACGTATTTTGTTATCACGGTTAAATTATTTTATAACCAATAAATATCGAAGAAAAACATAATATATAAGATTTGATTGTAAATATTTCAATTTTTTTTCTCACTATTGGCTAAACTTCCCGATTTAAACGATTCGAAACCGCATTGTAAATGAATGAAATAAGTATCTTCATATAATTTAGTTTTACGTGTAAACATAACATTATATTACACATTTAAATATGTAAATCCATTTTTTTATACAGTACTGTATTATTTTTATGATAAACTAAAAAATATATATAAAGGCGTTTTTATTACACTGAGGAAAAAGTCGAAATATTTAAAAGCAAATATTACTTGTGATCTTATCTTCGATATTAACATTAGTTATTAAAAAATGTGACTGTGATAATGGAATACATCTCTCATTTTTCTTATTTAAAAATAAAATAGATGGTTTATTTGCTAAAGATAAAAATCTATTTCGCATTTTTTTTAAATAAGAGATTTATTTTAAAATAAACCTTATAATATTCACAAATAATTTCTAAAGTATTTTTTCTCAGTGCACAATAATCACAAAATTAATATGTTAAATTAAATATCTGCACGCAACTGTAAAAAAATATTTCTTGTCTACATACAACTGATAAATATAGGTAATATAAAATATAGATAAATATAGGTATAGATAAATATAGGCTTTCCCGATTTTTCAAAACAGTTCGAAACCACATGATTGCATAATAATCACGTAACTAATATATAAAATTAAATACGATCTCCATGCACACGCAACCATAAAAATATTTTCGCTTGCCTACGCAGGACTGATATCACGCAGTGTACAGTAATGCTGGCTATGCGTAAACGCCGCTTATCTTCCGCTCGTGCGAACAGATACGCTGGCATTCTCTCGGGACTGATAAACGTGTTTGATTGCGACGCAGATAGCGGAGTCGCGGATTTCGCGAGTAACGCGACGCGAATACCTGCGTCTTTGCAAATACGGAGATTTTCCACTGTGCACCGCCGGTAAACGAGCGAGTACATACATAAAAGCCGAACGGCTTGTCATTGGCCGCAGCCATTAACACCTCACCGCGAGTTCTAAAGGTCCATAAATTAAAACGAATTCGCCGTACACAAAACGTGCTAATGAAGCCGCGAAAGGGATGTACGAAGTTAACACTATTGTTTTGTTTTGTTTTTTTTCTACTGCCTGTCCCGCAGACGATCAACGTGTTAAACGCAGCGGAAAATGATCTTGCCATTCACCGACGTTGAATATCTTAGAAAGATTTCATTTAATATTAAGGTATTAAACAGGAACTTTGTATTCGCACAGAGTTCCAAAAGTAAATTTTTTAACACATTTTATGATATTTTAAATGAAAAATTATGTCACAAGTTTCAAGAAAAATAATTTATCTACTAGTCTATTAATTAAATTGTTATTTGGATAGAAAAATGTGTTGATTATATAAACATAAAAAAAAATGTGAGTCAATATTGGTACGATAAATAACAAGAGACTGTTCTTCAGATAATTCCAAGTGGCCTTTACTTTGGCAGAGAATCTTAATCTGTGATTCAATAACCGAGAATGTTCAAGTAACTAACAAGCAATTACGCGCCATTGTCGCGAAAGAACCTGAGATACGTTGAGAGAAAATCATACATCAACGAGCACAAGGAAACGTAATTCACGGCCGCAGCATCGTCGATTTTTAACGCAAGAATGTCCTTTGGAATTTTATTCGTTTCTCCTGACCGTTCGGACTCCATTGGAGAAGTTCTCTCCACCCCTAAACGAACAAAGAGCATAATTCATCGGCCATAAATCCACTGGCGGTCACGTCGCGGTCCTCGCAAATCAGCTCGCCGAAGTTCGCGAAATAAATTGCGATTCCACGCGGATTGCTGGAATTTATGATTATGACGTTCTATACACGCTGGTGCTTCTCTTACCCTTCAATCCATTCTCGTCTCAACGATTATTTTGCATGATAAAAAACAGACAAAAGTAACATTTTTTTTTTTTATTGTAATTCTCCAATAGCGCGAATGATGTGGACACTATATATGAAGAAAAAAATTCTATCTAAATTTTTCAATCTTATCATTTAAATTTTTTCAACAAGAAACTTCACTATTTATATATAGCGAAATGTTTACGAGATATGGATAATAAAAATACTAAAATTATTAAAAATATGGATAATAAAAATACTAAAATACTAAAATTTTACAATATAATTAATGTGATTTGTTATCCAAAACTTGAAATAAGAAAAACTTGCAAATTATTACTAAAAAGTATAAAAAAAAAACATTCGGAAGATTTTATGCAAATTGAAAAAAAGATTGCGACTCTCTTGTGATCGCAAAAATTGTAGATGATCCAATTGTAGAGAAAACTTTAATCATTATGTGGTGGGATGTAAATAAGTTGAAAGAGCATAAGCTTTGAGACAGTTGTCGGTGGTAAACTCTGAAAATGTGGACTAGAGTGAAAAGTAAAGTTGGTAAAAGAAAAAGCTTCGCTAATGGCGCGTCTTCCATTCTGCTTGATTTTGCCGCAGCTTTTATGTCCTAACGCTCTTCGTCCTCTACACAATACACTTTCTCCCCTTTAAAGTAATTTGTTCTTCTCCTCCCTGAAAGCGCTGTATTTTAAATCGCCGAGAATTCATCAAGATTTTCGAATATCAACGAACCGAGAGAGTCTAATTAGCATCGTTCTGAATTTAAAGACATAATATAATATCATAAGCAGAGAAAACCGATATTTTGCTCAGATTTTAAATTTTGCTGAATCTGAAAATAATTTGAACTATCAAAATAATTATATTAGAAACTAAAAAAATAATGCTGTCAAACAATACTGTCAAAAATTTTGATATTCTAGCAACCAGTTAAGAGTTTCTATAAATAACAAAATTATTTTCAGATCTAAAACCAACAAAATTTTAGATTTTTCAACAAATTCATTCTTTCAATATACAATTATAAGACACAACTTTTAAACAGATTTTCAAATATTAAATTATTTCTGTATAAATTATTTCACAACTAAATTTAACGATATTTAAATTTAATTCCTTATTTTTCATTTATCTTGCACAATTTGATATTGCAAAATGATTCTTTTATTTCAATATAACATGTGAACATAACGTATGGAATAATTCTTAAAGAGATCCACGTCATTTTCGCGAAAATTCGAAAGTTTAAAAGCAGCGAAGTCCTTTTTCGTTATGAGATCATTACAAGAAAATAATTTCGAAGATCTTCCTCGTTTCATTATAGACCATCTTTTTATAGATCGAGTTTAAAGTCCTCCATTGAAAAAATTTTCCAATGGCTCAACAGCTGGCACTCGATAATTGCCGATTCCGAAAAAAAATGAGGGGTGCTGCATCAAAGATAACATTCAATGGTCTACGTATGCCGTAATTACTGACCGACCAGCCAATAGAAGCCTATCATTATCTATCTCATGTCTATCCTTCCTATTCAATGACGCACGATATATGCGCTCCCTAGTAAACTTCCTACGATTGAATTGCGTTTGTAAGGCGTGATCGCAATCATCGATCGCGAAACTCGACGTACAAGCAATAGGATGTGAATATTTTTTTTAAATGCTTAAATGTCGTGAAACTTACATAATACTGATATAATTCGGTGTATCTGGACAACACGATAATTCAATAATTATGTATACACTGAAAAAATTTTAATACACGTTTCCTTGAATAGTATTGATTATAAGTAAACATTTACTTATAGTAAATAAATATTTACTCAATAAAAAATGAGTTAAATCAAATTAATGGTTAAAATATGTAAATTTTCTAACTCGACATTTCTAAGCAAAAATTAATAATTAGAAAGGTCAAAAAATACGAGCAACATTTATTGGATGTTTAAAAATAAACTAGTTTATTATTTTTAATGTATATTGTAATAAACTAGTTTATTTTTAAACATCTAATAAACATTGCTCATGTTTTCTTTCCTTTCTAATTATTTAATTTTTTCAAATTAATAATTCTTGTAGCAAATAAACATATTTAGTAAATATTTACTTAAAAATATTCAAACAAATATTTATTAAAATTTAGTTTGTTTTTCAATGTATATATAGCCTTCAATCTCCTAATTGAAACATAAGGTTTTGAACCAAATAACTGATCTATTATTCTCATCATTGTCGAAAAATGCAATTTAATAATTTTCGCTAAAGATTTATTATATCGAAAAGAGTCGAGTTAATCTTGTGAAATATTTTAAGATCAGATGGCTATAATTGTACACAATTTATAGTTTCCTGTTAGGCTCTTTCCATCCAGTCGGTATATTACAATTTATTCAGATTATTATAATTAGAAAATTTATATAGAAAATCGGAATTCGATACTTCCATGTGAGTTATCGACACAAAATTTGTGCGGATAGGGAAAGAAAAAGAAATTAAAATGATTCAGCGTTCATCTTGCGATCGGCCAATCGC
>Ga0157362_1000771_pt1 | contig 11915 bp, 11 predicted proteins | sample AttlaeALBM3_FD_111480 | JGI IMG/M metagenome (GOLD analysis project Ga0157362, IMG submission 111480) | Fungus gardens microbial communities from leaf cutter ant in Ribeirão Preto, State of São Paulo, Brazil - Atta laevigata ALBM3 | ecosystem: Host-associated > Fungi > Mycelium > Unclassified ... | reverse complement strand
GGGTCATACTCAGGCTGGCGACAGCGTGGCGAAAATGCTGACCAGACCCACCACGGCGCATGCCAACAGCAGCTCAAGCTGCGTCATACGGATAAATTTTTGCTGCGCGCCCTGCCCCGCGAGGCGGAAACGCGGCACCAGCAGATAACGGTTAACCAGCGCGATAGCGACCATCAGGGCCACCAGCGCCACCTTTATTAACAGCAGATTGCTGTAGAGGCCAGCGTGCCACTGGCGCGGCCAGCCGGCGATAAGCAGCGCGTTGACGATGCCGGTCAGCAGCGTGACAGCCACCGCCAGATGACCGTAGCGCGAAAAGCGCATCATGGCGCGAATCGCGTCGCTGCGGCGATCGATTTTCCGCGCTTCGCGCATCAGGATCAACAGCGGCAACAGGCCGCCGCTCCAGAACGCGGCGCCGATAAGATGCAGCGCGTGATTGCCCTGCTGCAGCGCGCCGGCTACTCCTTCGCGCATCGCCGCATGTCCGATCAGCGCCATGCAGCCCAGCTGCAACAGGGCGCCTGCCAGCCACGCCTGCTGCCGCCGCTCACCGCGCAGCAGGCTGGCCAGCAGCGTTACGCCAGCCACCCCGGTTTCCCACTGCCAGACAACGCCGAAGCGCGTGCTGAGCACGGCGCGCCAGATCCCGCTGTCGCTCAGGTTGCGCCAGTCACCGCTCATCAACGCCAGCTGGGTCGCCAGCATCAGCAGCGCGCTGAGCAGTGCCAGCGAGGCGCACAGGCGCATGAGCGGCAGAAGGCGCTGCGCCAGCGCACGGCGATAGCGCGGCGGCGCCAGTAGCGTAGTATAAAACGCGCTGCCCGCCAGCAGCATCACAGCGCCAAAATGGAGCGCACGCAGCAGGATCCAGAGAGGAGACACAGACTATTTTACGCGGAAGCGGGTGCTGCCCTGGGTTTTGTGACCATCCACCGACAGCACATGCCACTTAACCTGATAGTCGCCCGCCGCCAGCGGCGTTTTCAGCGCCAGGATCAGGCGGTTGCGCTGCTGCGCGTCCTGCTGCGCCTTGTCGCCGACGAGGCTGTGTTTATCCGCGCCCAGCAGCGTAATGCCGCTAAACGCAGGCTCCACATCTTCGCTAAACGTCAGGATCAGCGCCTGCGGCGAGGCGGCGACCACCGCGTTGTCGGCCGGCTCCGACGACGTCAGGTGTGCGTGCGCCAGCGCCGGCTGGCTAATCAACCACAGCGCGGCGCTGGCCAGCGCGGCGGCGCCTGATAAAAATGCTCTTTTTTGCATGGGATCATCCTCTTAGCCAACGCATCGGCGGCAAACGTGGCGCAAGGATACGCCGAGGTTTTTGAGGTGTCGAGGGCCAGCAATGCTATCCTTTGCCCTTGATTCAGACAGGGATAAGCATTATTTTTGCCCCCTGTCTTCAGGAGATCCCCATGAGCCATAACCTCGCCCTGCTTTCTCAGCAAGAGAAAGATAAAGTCAACGTTGAACTGGCCGCAGCGGGCGTGGCGTTCAAAGAGCGCTACAACATGCCGGTGGTGGCAGAGATGGTTGAGTACGAGCAGCCGGCTGCGCTGCGCGACTGGTTCCGCCAGCGTCTGATGCACTATCGCCAGGCGTCGCTGAACTTCTCGCGCCTGCCCTATGAACCCAAAATGAAGTAAATTATGCTACGCGTCATTGATACTGAAACCTGCGGGCTGCACGGCGGCGTCGTGGAAGTGGCGTCTGTTGACGTCATCGACGGGCAGATCGTCAACCCCATGAGCGACCTGATCCTGCCGGATCGCCCCATCAGCCGCCAGGCGATGGCGGTGCACCGCATTACCGAAGCGATGGTGGCAGGCAAGCCGACGATTGAAGAAGCGATAGGCCGTTATCACGGCAGCGCCTTTTACGTGGCGCATAACGCCAGCTTTGACCGCCGCATGCTGCCGGAAATGCACGGCGACTGGATCTGCACCATGGTGCTGTCGCGTCAGCTGTGGCCCGGCATCAAATATGGCAATCAGGCGCTGCGCCACAGCCTGAAGCTGGAGGTGACGCCGCCCGCCGATCTGCACGCCCACCGCGCGCTTTACGACTGCTACGTTACCGCCGCGCTGCTGATCCGTATTATGGAAACCTCCGGCTGGGACGCGACGCAGATGGCGCAGCGCTGCCAGCCCGCCAGCGTGGCGGGCGACGTGCTGCCTTTCGGCAAGTATCGTGGCCAAAGCGTCGCCGCTATCGCGCGCAAAGATCCGCGCTATCTGCGCTGGGTGCTGGAAAACGTGCGCGATTTGCGCCCGCCGCTGCGGCAGGCGCTGCGCAAATATATCAGCGACGATCAGTAGTCGCGCTGCGCCGGCAGGCTGCCCTGCGCCAGCGCGATCAGGAAGGTCAGCTCCAGCGCAATGCCCTCATAGGATTTGTAGCGTCCCGATTTTCCGCCGTGACCGGCGTCCATATCGGTGCAGAGCATTAACAGATTGTGGTCGGTCTTGAGCGCGCGCAGTTTCGCCACCCACTTCGCCGGCTCCCAGTACTGCACCTGCGAGTCGTGCAGCCCGGTGGTCACCAGCATATGCGGGTAGGCTTTCGCCTCGACGTTGTCATAGGGGCTGTACTGACGAATGTATCCGTAATAGTCCGCCTCGTTGGGATCGCCCCACTCGTCATATTCACCCGTGGTCAGCGGGATCGACTCATCCAGCATGGTGGTCACCACGTCGACAAAAGGCACCTGCGCCACCACGCCGTGAAACAGCTGCGGCGCCATATTGATCACCGCGCCCATTAACAGGCCGCCTGCGCTGCCGCCCATGGCGTAGAGCTGCTCGGGCTGACCGAAGCCTTTTTTCACCAGCGCCTGCGTCACGTCGATAAAGTCGGTAAAGCTGTTCATCTTGTTGAACAGGCGGCCACCGTCATACCACTGCTGTCCCAGCTCCCCGCCGCCGCGCACGTTAATCAGCGCGTAGACGAAGCCGCGTTCGAGCAGGCTCAAGCGGCTGACGCTAAAGTCCGCTTCCATATTGCTGCCGTAGGCGCCATAGCCGTAAACCAGCATTGGGTTTTTGCCCGGCTGATAGTGTTTGCGGTGATAGACCAGCGACACCGGCACTTCCGTGCCGTCGCGCACCGTGATCCAGTGGTGCTCGCTTTTGTAATTGTCGGGATCGAAGTTGCCGACGGCGCTCTGTTTGAGAATACGCCGTTCGCCGGTGTCCATATCGAGTTCGAACAGCGTGGTGGGCGTGGTCATCGAGCCGTAGCCGTAGCGCAGCTTGCTGGTTTCCGGCGAGGGGTTAAACGCCAGCCAGGTCACGTAGGTGGGATCGTCGAAGGCGATGCCGGTGTCTTCGCCGGTTTGCCAGTGGATCTGACGCAGGCTGGTCAGGCCGCGCTGACGCTCCTCGACCACCAGCCAGTCGCGGAACAGCTGGAAGTCCTCCATCACCACATGGTCGCGCGGCGCAATCAGGGTTTCCCAGCGCGACTCCTCCAGCCAGCGCGTGCGGTAGAGCCCGAAGTTCTTCCCTTCCCGGTTCGAGCGGATATAAAACTGATGCTGATAGTGATCCAGGCTGTACTCATGATCTTTACGGCGCGGCAGAAAGACCTGCGGCGTGGCGTCCGGGAAGCCGGCGTCGAGCAGCTGGATCTCGCTGGAATTGGTGCTGAACAGCGCAATCAGAATAAAGTGGTCGGACGTAGTTTTATGCACGCTGAGATGATAGGTGTCGTCCTGCTCTTCATACACCAGCCGATCGTCGCTCTGCGGCGTGCCGAGTTCATGACGCCAGACCTGATAGGGCAGCAGCGTCTGCTCATGCTTGCGCACGTAGTAGAGCGTGCGGGAGTCGTTGGCCCAGGCGAGGCTCGATGAGACGTTGTTCAGCACCTCGGGATACCAGCTCCCCTTCTCCAGGCAGCGAAAGCGAATGCCGTACTGTCGCCGGGAAAGGAAGTCCTCTGCCAGCGCCATCACCTTATTGTCGGGGCTGATGTTGAGTGACCCCATGGTATAGAACTCGCTGTGCGAGGCGCGCTGGTTGGCGTCCAGCAGCAGCGTCCACTCGTCGCTGACGGCGCTGTCGGCGGGCTGGCGATAATAGGCAGCATATTCGTTGCCGCTCTCATAGCGGCTCTGATAGCGATAGCCGTTATGCACATAGGGAACCGAATGGTCCTGCGGCGGCAGGCGATCGACAATCTCCTTTAATATGCGGTTCTGCAGCGGCTGCTGGGTCGCCATGATCTGCTTGCCGTAGTTATTTTCGGCGCGCAGGTAGTCCAGCACCTCTTCGTTGTCGCGCTTATCGTCGCGCAGCCAGTAGTAATCATCCACGCGTGTTTCGCCGTGGAGCGTCATGGCGTGGGGGATTTTTTTTGCGATGGGGGCCTGCATGCGGTGTCTCCCTGTTATTGATATCCCTTAAGGGTGGCATCAGGTCGCTGGGAAGCCAAATTTTTGTGCGTAACACCTTGTTATTGCGGCCGCACCGGGCGGCCGTGGCGCGCTTAATCCGCCGGGATGCGCGCTTTTTGCTCGCGCAGATCGTTTTCGATGCCGTCGCGCACATCCTGCGGGATCTTCAGCGCGTCGCCCAGCGCGGTGAGGTAGCTGCGCTCCATAAAGTGGTCAACGTCGATGGCGGCGCAGCTCAGGAAATAGAGTTCCAGCGCTTCGTCTTCGTTTTTTACGTCGGCTGCCAGCCAGGTGGGATCGAGCGGGCGGCTCATCGCCTGCTGGATCAGCGCTTCCGCCTGCTGCCCATAGCCCGACTCGTGAATGCTGCGCTCGATGGCGGCGCGCTCTTTAGCGTCGATATGGCCGTCGCTTTTGGCGGCGAACACCAGCGCCGTCACCAGCCGCTCGGCGCGCTGGTCCGCCGGGGTTTGCAACTCGCCAAAGCCCGCGTCATTCTGGTGGGTGTCACGCACGCGCTGCTTATATTTATTCCACAGCAGCGCGCCCGCCGCCGCGCCGCCGCCGATAATCAGCGCTTTGCCGCCATAGTCGGTTAACAGCTTGCGCGACTTTTTACTGGCGATCAGCAGGCCCGCCAGACCACCCAGCGCGCCGGGTGCCAGCATATCGTTCAAACCGCCGTTGCCGCCGCTGTGACCTTTCTTCGCCAGCAGCGACTGAAGCTGCTGCAACAGGTTGTTCATCGTTCACTCCTTCTTTAGGCGATAAGGCCCCTACTCTGCCCTGGCGGACGTCAGGTAACGTCAAGGTGAGAAAAGAGAGGCAAAGCAGAGGAGGATGAGAACGCAAACGTTTTCGTTTATACTGCGCGCGCGTTTTGACTCACAGGTGAAATTATGACGACTCTTGGAACTGCGCTGCGTCCGGCGGCGACGCGTGTCATGCTGTTAGGCTCGGGCGAGCTGGGTAAAGAAGTGGCGCTGGAGTGCCAGCGACTGGGTGTGGAAGTGATTGCGGTCGATCGCTACGCCGATGCGCCTGCGATGCACGTGGCGCACCGCAGCCACGTAGTGAATATGCTTGACGGCGAGGCGCTGGCCGCGCTGATCGCGCAGGAAAAGCCCGATTACGTGGTGCCGGAAATCGAAGCGATCGCCACGGATAAGCTGGTTGAGCTGGAGCAGCAGGGTCAGCGCGTGGTGCCGACCGCGCGCGCCGCGCGCCTGACCATGAACCGCGAAGGCATTCGCCGTCTGGCGGCGGAAGAGCTGTCGCTGCCGACCTCGAGCTACCGCTTCGCCGACAGCAAGGCGAGCTTCGACGCGGCAACGGCAGAGATCGGCTTTCCCTGCATCGTTAAGCCGGTGATGAGTTCGTCAGGCAAAGGCCAGAGCTTTATCCGCGATGCGAGCCAGCTCGATCGCGCCTGGGAGTATGCGCAGCAGGGCGGCCGCGCCGGCGCAGGCCGCGTAATCGTCGAGGGCGTGGTTAACTTCGATTTTGAAATTACGCTGCTGACCGTCAGCGCGGTAGATGGCGTTCACTTCTGCGCGCCGATCGGTCATCGTCAGGAAGATGGCGACTACCGCGAATCCTGGCAGCCACAGCAGATGAGCGCGCTGGCGCTGCAGCGCGCACAGGCGATCGCCGGCGATGTGGTGAAAGCGCTGGGCGGTTTCGGCCTGTTTGGCGTCGAGCTGTTTGTCTGCGGCGATGAGGTGATCTTCAGCGAAGTCTCACCGCGTCCGCACGATACCGGCATGGTGACGCTGATTTCGCAGGATCTCTCTGAGTTCGCGCTGCACGTGCGCGCCTTTCTCGGCCTGCCTATCGGCGCGATCCGCCAGTATGGTCCCTCGGCGTCGGCGGTGATCCTGCCGCAGCTGCACAGCCAGAATGTTCAGTTCGTCAATGTGGAAGCGGCGCTGGGTGCCGGTCTGCAACTGCGCCTGTTCGGCAAGCCGGAAATCGCCGGTTCGCGCCGTCTCGGCGTGGCGCTGGCGAGCGGCGACAGCGTGGATGACGCCGTTGCGCGCGCCATTGCCAGCGCCGCGGCGGTAAAAGTAGAAGGGTAAAAGAGAGCGGTGAGCGCCCTGCTCACCGCTTAGGGTTACTGCGCGCCCGCTACCGCTTCGCGCGCCAGGCGGGTAATACGATCCCAGTCGCCTGACTCCAGCGCGTCGTTCGGCACCAGCCAGGAGCCGCCGATGCAGAGCACGCTCTTCAGCGCCAGGTAGTCGCGATAGTTCGCGGGCGAGATGCCGCCGGTCGGGCAGAAACGCACCTGCGGGAAGGGACCGCCGATCGCCTGCAGCGCCTTGACGCCGCCGTTCGCTTCCGCCGGAAAGAATTTAAACTCGCGCAGGCCGTAGTCCATGCCGGTCATCAGCTCGGAAACGGTGCTGATGCCGGGAATAAGCGGCACCGGGCCTTCTACCGCCGCCTTCAGCAGCGGTTCGGTAATGCCGGGACTGATCACAAACTGCGCGCCCGCCTCGGTCACTTCCTGCAGCTGCTGGGTGTTGATCACCGTGCCCGCGCCGACGATGGCGTCCGGCACCTCTTTGATCATCAGGCGCAGCGCGTCCATCGCCACCGGCGTGCGCAGCGTCACTTCCAGCACGCGCACGCCGCCGGCCACCAGCGCTTTCGCCATCGGCACCGCATGTTCCAGCTTGTTCACTACGATCACCGGCACCACAGGTCCAGTAGTCAGAATCTTTTCAGCACTCGTCTTCCAGTTCTTCATCAGTTCCCCTTGCTTATCCATACCGGCGACTGCCGCGCAGCGCGCCATCAATGCGCCACTACCATACAGGATCGCCTTCCGCATCGTCTATCCGCCCGACGCTGTTTTTGAAACTGCGGTTCAGTTTTCTGCACGCAGACGTAAAAAAGCCCGCATAGCGCGGGCTGTTTTCAGGATTATTCGAACTCGTTCCAGGAACGGCCGTCTCGGGTGATCATCGCCACGGACGCCACCGGCCCCCAGGTGCCTGCCTGATAAGGCTTGGAGGAGTCGCCGTCGGCGGCCCAGGCGTCGATAATGGAGTCAACATAGGTCCATGCCGCTTCTACCTCGTCGCGGCGCACAAACAGCGCCTGGATGCCGCGCATCGTCTCCAGCAGCAGGCGCTCATAGGCGTCGGCCAGATGCGACTGGTTGAAGGTTTCCGAGTAGCTCAGATCCAGCTTGGTGGTCTGCAGCTTGTGCTTGTGATCCAGACCTGGCACCTTGTTGAGGATCTCGATATCGACGCCTTCGTCCGGCTGCAGACGGATGGTCAGCTTATTCTGCGGCAGTTCGGAGTAGGAGTCTTTGAACAGGTTCATCTCCGGGTTCTTAAAGTAAACCACCACCTCAGAGCATTTGGTCGGCAGACGCTTGCCGGTGCGCAGGTAGAACGGCACGCCCGCCCAGCGCCAGTTGTCGATATCGACGCGAATGGCGACGAAGGTCTCTGTCGAACTCGATTTATTGGCGCCCTCTTCTTCAAGGTAGCCCGGCACCTTTTTACCCTGCACGAAGCCGGCGGTGTACTGGCCGCGCACGGTTTTGTCGCGCACGTTGGTCTGATCGATGCGGCGCAGCGAGCGTAGCACCTTCACTTTTTCGTCGCGAATGGCGTCGGCGCTCAGGTCGGACGGCGGCGACATGGCGATCATGGTGAGGATCTGCAGCAGGTGGTTCTGGATCATATCGCGCATCTGGCCCGCCTGGTCGAAGTAGCCCCAGCGTCCTTCAATGCCCACCTCTTCCGCCACGGTGATCTGCACGTGGTCGATGGTGCGGTTGTCCCAGTTGTTGACGAAGATCGAGTTGGCGAAGCGCAGCGCCAGCAGGTTGAGCACCGTCTCCTTGCCGAGATAGTGGTCGATACGGAACACCTGGCTCTCGTCGAAGAATTCGCCCACCGCGTCGTTGATCTCTTTCGAGGTTTCCAGCGAGGTGCCGAGCGGCTTCTCCATCACCACGCGTGCCGGCTTCGCGTTCAGCTTCGCCGATCCCAGTCCTTTGCAGATGGCGCCGAAGGTGCTGGGCGGCATGGCGAAATAGTTAATGGTGGTACGCTTGTCCTGGTCGAGCATTTTGCCCAGTTTAGGGAAATGAGAGGTGTCGTTAACGTCGAGATTGCAGAAGTCGAGGCGGTTGCTGAGTTTGTCCCACAGCGCTTCGTCGATCTTCTCCTTCATAAAGGTTTCCAGCGCTTCACGCACCACTTTGGTGTAGGCTGCTTTATCCCACTCGGCGCGTCCCACGCCGATAATGCGGGTTTCCTCGTGGATCTGTCCCGCTTTTTCCAGCTGATACAGTGAAGGCAACAGTTTCCGGCGCGCAAGATCGCCTTTGGCACCGAATATCACCAGATCGCATGCCTGGGCTGTTTGTGTTACCGCCATTTTCCTCTCCTCATTGCAGGATGATCCCGTTGGCGTTTGCATCCTCATCCACCGGGTCCGTGTTGTAATTTTCTTTCAGCACAATGTACTTATTTCAGGGGGTCAGGTAAACCGACTCTATGCTGGTCCGCAGAGTTAACTCTGTACGTAATAAGGCGTGACGATGTGATACTGCGTGCGCTTTTACCCAATTTAGTGCGGCGGACGATCTCCGGCAAAACTTAATCCGGCTCAAATTATGACAAAAAATATCCTCGTCGACTTATCCTCACTTGCGCGCGGTCATGGCGAACGCGGTATATTCACGCTTTTATCCCCTCTCTGCCAGTCATCGCTGGCATCGATAAAAGCGATAATGGTCATCCACTTATGAATATGCTGGAAAAAATCAGCGCGCAGCTGGCGTCGCTCAGCAAATCTGAACGCAAAGTTGCCGAGCAGATCCTCGCGGCGCCGCAGGAGGCGATCCACGCCAGCATCGCCCGCCTGGCGCGCGCCGCCGAGGTGAGCGAGCCCACCGTTAATCGCTTCTGCCATCGGCTGGGCGCGCACGGCTTTCCCGCTTTTAAGCTGCAGCTGGCGCAAAGCCTGGCGAAGGCGCCCAGCTGGGTCAGCCGCGACGTCGACGAGCATGACGACGCCGAACGCTATAGCCATAAAATTTTTGACTCGGCGCTGGCGGGTCTGCAGCGGGTGCGCGACCAGCTCGATCTCGGTGTCATTCGCGCAGCGGTGGCGGCGCTGTCGCAGGCGCACAAAGTCGCCTTTTTTGGCCTGGGCGCGTCGGCGGTGGTGGCGCACGACGCCTTCAATAAATTTCTGCGTTTTAATCTGCCCGTGGTCTGGTCAGAGGATATTGTGATCCAGCGCATGAGTTGTATAAATAGTCGACCTGGCGACGTGTTTGTTTTGATTTCACATACTGGCCGCACGAAAAATATGATAGAACTGGCTCGCCTGGCCGGTGTAAACGGTTCCACCGTGATAGCCGTCACGTCTCCCGCTTCACCGCTGGCAGAGGTCGCCACGCTAGCGCTCACGCTTGATGTTCCGGAAGATACCGATGTCTATCTGCCGATGGTTTCCCGCCTGGCGCAGCTCACCGCCATCGACGTGCTCGCTACCGGCTTTATTCTCGAACGCGGCAGCGCGTTTCGCGAAAACTTAAAGCGGGTAAAAGAGGCGTTAAAAGATTCCCGTCTCGATAAAGCCATCGCGACGGAAAACGCAGCAGAGCAAAAAAATTAACATCACATTCACAATGTGAGTCGTATCACAGGCTGTCCTTCAGTTAGAATAATGTTCACGCCCTTTCCACTTTAGGGGATACGCAAATTTGTCAACGGAGTCCTTCATGTCAAGACGTCTCAGAAGAACCAAAATCGTTACAACCCTCGGCCCGGCCACTGACCGCGATAATAATCTGGAAAAAATCATCGCCGCAGGCGCCAACGTTGTGCGACTCAACTTCTCTCACGGCACCCCGGAAGATCATCAGCTGCGCGCGAACAAAGTGCGCGAAATCGCCGCGAAGCTGGGTCGCCACGTCGCGATTCTGGGCGATCTGCAGGGCCCGAAAATTCGCGTGTCGACCTTTAAAGAGGGCAAGGTGTTCCTCAACGTGGGCGATCGCTTCCTGCTCGACGCCAGCCTGAGCAAAGGCGAAGGCGATAAAGAGAAAGTCGGTATCGACTATAAAGGCCTGCCGGAAGATGTGGTGCCGGGCGATATCCTGCTGCTCGACGATGGACGCGTGCAGCTGAAGGTGCTGGAAGTTCAGGGCATGAAGGTGTACACCGAAGTCACCGTCGGCGGCCCGCTCTCCAACAATAAAGGCATTAACAAGCTCGGCGGCGGCCTGTCGGCGGAAGCGCTGACGGAGAAAGACAAGGCGGACATCATCACCGCCGCGAAGATCGGCGTCGACTATCTGGCGGTATCCTTTCCACGCAGCGGCGAAGATATGAACTATGCGCGTCGTCTGGCGCGCGAAGCGGGCTGCGAGGCGCAGCTGGTGGCGAAAGTCGAGCGCGCCGAAGCGGTCGCGACCCAGGAAGCGATGGACGATATTATCCTCGCCTCCGACGTGGTGATGGTGGCGCGCGGCGATCTCGGCGTCGAGATCGGCGATCCCGAGCTGGTGGGTATTCAGAAGGCGCTTATCCGCCGCGCGCGTCAGCTGAACCGCACCATTATCACCGCCACGCAGATGATGGAGTCGATGATCACCAATCCGATGCCGACGCGCGCCGAGGTGATGGACGTTGCCAACGCCGTGCTGGACGGCACCGACGCTGTGATGCTGTCGGCGGAAACCGCCGCCGGTCAGTATCCGGCCGAGACCGTTTCCGCGATGGCCAAAGTCTGCCTCGGCGCAGAGAAGATCCCCAGCGTCAACGTCTCTAAGCACCGCCTGGAAGTGACCTTCGACAATGTGGAAGAGGCGATCGCCATGTCGGCCATGTATGCGGCGAACCACCTGCAGGGCGTCACCGCCATCATCACCATGACCGAGTCTGGCCGTACGCCGCTGATGACCTCGCGCATTACCTCCGGCCTGCCGATTTTCGCCATGTCGCGTCATGAGCGCACCCTGAACCTCACCGCGCTCTACCGCGGCGTGACGCCGGTCTTCTTTAACAGCGACAACGACGGCGTGGTTGCCGCGCATGATGCAATCAATCTGCTGCGCGACAAAGGCTTCCTCGTCGCCGGCGACCTGGTGATTGTGACCCAGGGCGACGTGATGGGCGCCACCGGCACCACCAACACCAGCCGGGTGCTGCGCGTAGACTAATTTCGCGCCTCCCTGCTGTAGCATGCGGTAAACAACGCGACTGCCTGGCGGTCGCGTTTTATTTTTTACAAGGAGTCTGAATGCCCCGCTATCAACCCGTCAGCAAGCTGACAGCAGGTCTGCTGCTGTTTCCGCTGGCGCTGGTGCTGTTTGAATTCGCCACCTATATCGCACACGATATGATCCAGCCCGGCATGCTGCTGGTGACGCAGGAGTTCGGCGTCGGCCCGGAGTGGGTTTCGACCTCGCTCACCGCCTATCTGCTCGGCGGCGTGGTGCTGCAATGGCTGCTTGGCCCGCTCTCCGATAAATTTG
>Ga0157362_1000770_pt1 | contig 11916 bp, 5 predicted proteins | sample AttlaeALBM3_FD_111480 | JGI IMG/M metagenome (GOLD analysis project Ga0157362, IMG submission 111480) | Fungus gardens microbial communities from leaf cutter ant in Ribeirão Preto, State of São Paulo, Brazil - Atta laevigata ALBM3 | ecosystem: Host-associated > Fungi > Mycelium > Unclassified ... | reverse complement strand
GATCCTTACTTGTTCCTGGCAGAGGATCAATCCTATACAATTATGGGATTATGGTAGCGGCAAATTGATCACCACTATAGAACCAGATAGTTATTCTTCTTTATTATACGCTGGAAAATACGTAACAAATATGTACATTGCATGCGGTGGTTGCGATGTTAATCTCTTCAGAATCGTTGATCTACGATCTCATTCTGTAAGTCCGATGGAATTTTATAATATTTTAATATTTTAATAATTATAATATTTTAATAAAACGAAAAGAATCATATTTTGCATGTTAAATATGTAAAATATGTAAATATTGATTATTGATCACTGAGCATCATCATTAATACTTGATTCTGTAACATATTATCACTACTATTGTATTTATAAAATTTATTGCGATAGAGATAATATTGGTAAATATTATTCACAAATAATACGATATAGCAGATCATTTCGAGAAATAATGTTATATTAGATCTTTTATTAGGAATTTAATTTACAAAAGATATTTATTGTATGTATAAGCTTCTTGATTATAATTATATTGTACATATAATTATTTGATTCAAACTATAAGATTTGAGTTAGACATTTTGATATAATTAAAGGAAATTTAAAGAATTTATCAATGCAATTATGAAAATTCTGAGATCTGATTTAAATGCAAAATGTTCGTACATACTTGCTGTATAAAATAATCGTTTTTACATTGTTCTTCCTTCAGAATAATTTAACAGTATATGCTCTTTGTTTCTACAGACTATAGCTATGATCAAAAATTTAAGGAGCGGTATGTATAGTTTGGATTTCGGCCCGTTAGAATCGAAATACAGTAAACGGATTCTTCCAAAATTTGCTTTTTCCGCCGGAACAACGATTTTTGAAGTAGATGCCCAGCCTGAGTGATTGACTTGTGACATTTATCTTTGATATGCATATATTTTTTACGTAATTCATGCTTTAAAACTTGAAAAAATTATTTATTTACTTTACAAATGGTTTCCAAAATATAGTTGATTTACATTTGTTAAAATATGACATATGTTAAAATATGATGTTTGTAAATATCTAGTCTGTGTAAGATTTTGATAAGATAATTCTTTTGATGTCTGCGATTACAGTAAAAAGGGGTATTTAAAAAAAAACATAAAGTGATATCTCACCTTCTATATAATGATGCTTGTTGATTTAATTTTTCTCTTTTTATAACAAATTAAATTAAAATATAATATCGCAGTGATGCATATACTGTTAGAAATGAAATAAAATAACAAGAGAGAGAAAGATAATAAATAAATCGATTGTTTTCTTTGTTTTCCGTAAAAATGTTCCCCGTAAGGAATAATACGTGTACTCAAGCAATAAACAATGTATTTTATTTAATACAAACTATAGTACAAAATTTATACAGAACAACGTATGGTTTTATCATCATTTCTCATATGACAGCAAGTTCTCGTATCGAGCGAACGCACACACTTAAGCAAGACTTAAGAGACGAGGGGCGGATTGGAGCGGTCGAAGGAACAGGGTATGAAGAGTCAGGGGACAATTACTAAAACTGAGCACATCAATTTGTGATAATACAAACTTACTTGACACGAGCAAATCCATCGGTTGACAAGCGACATGGTGTAGAAAAAAGATTGCTCGCGCACAAACACGGTGAGAGAGCAGAAAGCGCATCGCGTTTTTTTTTCCTCTTTTTCTTTTCTCGGTACTCGCGCCGTAGACGACACGTCCTGTTTCGTAATACTTTTGCGGCGATTAACGTGATCGGATATCCGACCCACATTGGATTCCATACGGGAATCATTGGATATCTTGTGCATTCAAGTATACTCCAAACTCGTCGACTACGCTGGGCAACATTCGAGACTTTAAAACTATGCTTCTCGCAACACTCGCACTTAAAAAGAGGGGACGAGTCACCTCCGGCTGCGAGATATCGCAGAGAAAAAAAACAGATCCTCTTCCTCCTCCTCCTAAATCGCATCAGATTGTACTTAATCGTATAAGTAGACAATATTTAATCTCTAAGTGCGATCCAACAAACTATTCGGGATACTACTATGTTCCAGGACATCTTTCGCCCGTATCTACAATCTAAACGATCAACGAGCCTAATTTGGTTGAGAAATGTGTTTGTAATAAAATATATTTATATACGATAATCGCGACGCGCTCGCGAAGCGCCTCTTAGCAGCGGTCGCATTCGTCAGAGTACATCAGAGTATAAAATTGGTCGTCAATTTGCGCGATAAATCGGGTTTCCTTCGTTTTTTGTCTAACTAAATCCCGCGACGCGGTGAAAACGCGCGTGATTTACAAAATTAACGATGAGTCGATGATATGTATTTAAAAAAATATTGACACTTAGATACAATGTGCTCCAGGGTCGATCGATGAAGAAGTACAATACGCGCATGCACCCATGAGGATCAACATATCCCCGCTATTTCATCATATCTTCTCTACTTACAGGAGTCAATAGCGGGAGTTTCTGATGAATTATTATCGCTGCATCGTCAGCCGTTGAAAAGCGTTACACGATCAACCGATTTGAATTAATCGAGATAAAGACAATCTATAGTAGTAGGAGTACAAAGAGCAAGTTAATAACAATTAATGAGTAAGAGAGGTACCTACATTCGCGAGAACAACGATCGTTTCAGCCTAAAAGGCTCTTTTGTATATAAATAGCAGAGATGCAATCCATATATATCCTAAACGTGAGGCAGCAGATCTCAAGTTCGATGATATCTAACAAGATCTGATTCATTAAAATTGAAATTGCCTAAGACACATTCCTCAATAAGAGACGATATACGTACAATACTAAATTATTATCTTACAATTTAAGAAAAATCTAATCCACTTGTTACGACATTATTATATCTTCAACTAACTAATTTTGTATTAACTCTCACGCTCATGTAAAATATGGCCGTTGACACAGAAGATTAGGAGGAATCATTTTCGGGGTTCGGAAACGATTAGAAGCTCGTGAATTTCGGTACCCCCTTCCGTATGCACTCATGCTTCCGAAAACAGTCGCTCAACAGAAAACACACTTCGCTACATCGTGTTCTCGCATACTGTACATCACTCTACATCACATTATCACCTATAAATTACTAATAGTGTGGCTTAATATTACATTATCTCGAGGTCTCGTCATATAATAACTTTTCCCGTTACGACAAAATCGACAAAGTCGCTTCGAAGATCAGAGATTTATCGTCTCGCGCGATAATGTCATAATCGACGAAAAAAAAAAACAAAAAGATCAAGAAAGCGAAGCAGAAGAAAGGTCAGCGTATGCCCGAGGCTCAGACCTTACATTCACAGCCTGACTGAGCACTCGGTTCTTTTTCTTTTATCCTTCTTTTCTTGCGAACTAAAACTTTCATGCTGTCCTTCGTTAAGTCACCCGCACAATACTCGCGATTACTTTTCTTATTTAACGCGATGTTTGATTCCGAGTCCAGTAACTTACGACAAAGTGACGTAGAATAATCCCGCCGCAATTATCCCTTCCTGAATTTACGTTGACCCTCTTCTCGACGCGCAGCCTCGTGATTGTTGCATTTCCAGCTTAAAATAATTGAACTAACGTCAAGCCAAGAAACACGTTGACGAGAAGGAACATAAAGCGCCTGTCGTTAATTCGCAGTAAAAAAATCCGAACACTTGTACGAGATTATCGTCTTATAAATAATAAGATACATTATCGAAATGACAAATCATTTTTCTTGGTGAACAGGACGACGCTTGTACGAGATATTGTAGCGATAATGACGAAGAAAAGAGTACAACGAAAAAAAGATCTACTCTTAGAACAACAGGCGCAACCGTCTTGGCTCCGAAAACCAATCTTCATCGCCAACATAAAGAGATCACACGATTTCATCGTCACGGCGATGTACTCACGTGATCGCATGAGTACTCTCGTCCGGATTAGATGCGCTGCGCTCGTGTTGCGCTTAAGAATCCGCAAGCGAAAACAAAAGAACGTTGCCTCTTGTATTACATGGTGTTGTAAACGGGACTGCTGTGCCTAGGCCTGACCTGTAACCTAGCGAGGGGATGGGTTCTACCATGTTGCTGCTGCTTTTTACTAGCTGCTTTAGCCACTACGCTGGCCATGACTACGCTAGGCGAAGGTACTGCCGGCGGCCTACCGGGGGCTTCCGGCGTCTCGTTGAACAGAGGTGTAGAGTGATTGTTAATCATAATCGGCGCTGACCTTCTCGAGAATTCGGACGCGATCTTCGATTTTGCTGGCGGATGCACCTCCATGGCGTCCCAATCCTTATCTTTGTGCGCGCGCAACTGAACGTCCGAGCTCTTCCTGGATTCTGGCCTGGCAACTTCATACTTCCCCACCAATACTCTAACAGAGAGATCTTCCACATTATCCTGCGATGACGGTGGCGTTGTCTCACTTCTCCTGCCATGCTTGTTGTCTTTGGTTTCGCCAACGCTGGACGACGATTGGATTTTGGACTCGTTGTGCGGGATCACTGGCGATGAAGGCAAACTCCTGATTTTTACATCCCTTTTGGGTCGTGCTGTCACCGATGCGTTTTCGCCCTCGCATGCATTTTCGGGACTCCTCTCCAACTTGGTCGACTTCGCCTCAAATTCTTTCTTCAGATTTTTAACTATACCAGACGTGCTACGTGGACACTCTGCTTCCGGAGAATCATCCACGGAGAGACAGCGCTTATTGAACACAGATTTGTTGCAGAGATTTTCCAAAACCATTTTGTGGTGTTTTACAGAAGGGCACTGGGTAGTGTTAACGACGCATGGACTGGACGTCTCGCTTTCTGATCTGCAAGATCTCAGAGATAGAGGCAGATCGGACTCGGAGGGCAGGGAGGACGGCGCGGGAGCGCTTGTAGATAGTCTTCCAATCTGACGCATGGACGTAAGGGAAATGTCGATGCTACCTACCGGGCTCGGCGAATTTCTATTTGTTTCTACTTTAAGATTATGTTCCTGAGTAGGCGACGAGTCCCTTCTTCGCGGTGTCGGCGATGGCATGTGATGCAACAGCATTGGATTATACGTCTCGACAACAGAGTCTATTTCAGTAGTTAGTCTATCGCTCTTTTCGTCCGCGATCGTTGAACTCTGCGTGCACACGCGCTTCACCTCGCCTGCGATCGTACTCTCCTCCAATTTCTGCTTAGTGCGTTTTACCGTCCCCGGATGCCAAGGGATTTCCTCTTTGTCATACGGGAACAGACCACTGGATCCGAGTAGATCGGATGGTCGCATGTCATAAGAGCCCCAGGAACTGTTTCTCGACGGCAAGGTAGCCCATGAGCTGTGCACCGAATTGTTGTCAAGAACCACTGCGCTGTCGTAACTACTCCAGGAACTTTGCCGACTCGGAGATTCCCTTGTGACAGGTTCACCCCGTCTTTCCTCACGATCGAATACTCGATCGAGTTGGGCGCTGAATGGATCGCCATCCTTTTTTATTTTCTTTCCTAAACCATCATAACACGTCGATAACGCCGTCGTCGTCGTCGTCGTAGTCATCGTCGTAGTCGTCGTTGTGATCGACGTTGCAATTGTCGTATCCGCCACTACACTCACGTTACACTCACTTTCTACATTCACGCCTTTGTCAATTTTATTGTCATCACACAAATCAGCACATGTTGCATCCGCGGATGCAGTCCAGACTAGGCATTCACTGTTATCGTTGATCTCAGTGGACTCCTGACTCATCTCTTTTCTCTTTTCCCTTTGTTCTTCACCGGGATCCCAAGTTTCTTTCTCGGAAAGACCACTCGAAACGGAAGTTGTAATACCTTGTATTTCCTGCGACTGCTCGTAATGCGAATGACCGTTCTCAATTGGTTTTGCGTTATCCTCCGCAATCGAACTTTGAGGCAGAGATTTCGCGTCCGTATCGGATCCTGGCGATGATGGTTTACTGCTAGCCGCTTCAAATTGATTAGTTAAATTGAGTACTAGACCCTTCCTCTTCTGTCCCTGAGTTTCTAATTTACTAATCCTATTCTTTACGCTAGGTGTGCCAGGGGTTGGAGCGGGTAGGTGCATTATTTTATTCTGCGACACGCTGTAAGATTGTCCATTGTCGCAGGGCATTAGAACGTTACGAGCTTCCTGTTCTATTGCTGGTTTTTGATTCGAGCCACGAAGAAGATCTTCCCGAGTAACTTCCGTATTTCCTGCTTTATCAATACTTTCCAATGACTGCGACAAGGGAACTGAAACATTATAAAACATAACATTATAAAACATAAAATATAAAAATTTCTACATCTACAAAAATAAAATATATCTTGTAATTTTAATTGCCACATTTCTTATTTTAATTATGTATTAATATAAATTATTTGTAAAAATTTCTAATTTTCCAATATACTGATCAGAAATAAATTTTATTAAAACTTATTTAAATCTAAATAAAAAAATAAGGTTTTATTTGTTTATGTTTTCGATCAACAATATCATGTTTAAGTTATAATACATAAACGTTCGAACTATAATACATAAACAGACCATAATAGTTTCAACAAAAAAATTAACTTTAAGTTTCTTAAAAACTTTGTTTAAGAAAGCACAATTAATTAGAAACGTCAGGATAGTAAAGCTACATACCGGAAGGTAACATATTTTCAGCAACTTTGACATTCGGCGACCAACTCTTTGGTCTCTGGCTAGTTTTCTTCAACTCCGAGCCTGAAACCTCCCGCATATTGTTCTCTATATTATCTGATTTCTCTTCTTTTTTTGATTGATCTTTTGTGGAAGTGGGAGATTTCAGATTCGTGTCAGATTTGGATCTCTGGAGCTTCTCCTTATTTTTCATCGCATCTAGAATACCCTGATACGTTTCCAATTGCAGGAGGAAGCTGTTGTTAGGTTTGATGCAGTTACGCTTTTCCTTGACGTGTTTCCACGCCTGGGAAAAATCCCAGTTGTAAGCCTTCATCGCATAAGCTATCACCACAGAGGCAGAACGGGACACTCCCATCTTGCAATGCACCAACACCTTAGAGCCTTCCATTTTGGCCTTAGTAATATACTTGAATGTATTATCCCAGTGCTTCAGCAAATCCGTCTTCTCATCGTCATATACACGTACGTTCAAATATGTGAACATACCCGGAAAAAAGTTGTCAATTTCCCGAGTGACATTCAGGATGTGCCTTACACTGAAAATGTATAAAAAAGATTAGAATTACTAACTACATTTAAATATATTAAGATCAAATGTGCGTTTTCTATACTGTAGATAAAATTTTCAACATTATAATATGTAGAGTTTAAAGTTTTTTTTCTCATTACGAAAGATATAAAAATTGTTTCTATAAAAATTTATTAAAAATTTCTAAAAAATTTTATATTTAATAATAAAAAGAATAATTAAATTATAAATGATTAAAATATTAGAAATAGATCACGTTGTGACACAATTAGAAATGACGAGCAATAAAATCGACATAATGACATGTGACAATACATAAAAAACATTCGTAATGAGATATGTAACATACCCATTTTTCTGAAGTTCTTCTAGATTGCTAGCGTTCCATTCACTCCCGAGATAAACGTGATCGAATATCTCGGTTGGTGCATCCATTTGCCCTAGTATGGTAAGCATTTCTTGATCGATGAACGGTTTGAATTCCCCGAGGTCCATGTCAAGATCCTCTTCAAGTCGACCTCTAATATATTTGGAAGTAACTTCATCAAGATCCACTGACATCATGATCTCCTTTAGTGTCGATCGAATCACGCGTTCGGTCTCTTCTCTCTCCCTGGGCCTATATTACATAAACATCCATGTTTATATCTCATGACAGATCAGAGACAGGCAAAAATCAGTTAAATATATCCATAAATGATTGTCAATCACTAAACGATCATTATATTATATTTCTGTTCATATCATTCAAATATATAACATAGATACATATTTTTTAATTGTAGACATTATTCCATCAATTTAATAATTATCGTATTTATAGATGTAATAAGAATTTTCATCTTTACAGAGCAAAAATACTAAAAGTGACCTCGTAAACGTAAACAAAGAGATCAAATTAGAATGTTGTGAAGTTTTCGGATATATCAGTTTTCCACGTGTACGTCAGAATTTTGCAATACTGGAATCCAACGATCGAAATGATCTAATATCTCAAAATGTTTAGCTTAGTTTGAAAGGGAAGACAGACGTAGAAATACAGACTGGAAATAATTGAAAGACGGCTATGAAGTTATGCTCCACTTGGGCGCGCGATTCAATGCGGCACAGACAACCAAGGAAGGCGCATCAACAAACCACCCTGGCACGATACCAAACTAAATTCGCAGTGGCCAGCTGTTTCTTAGATCGTCTTATATGTTGCGCGAATCGATTTATATGCCTCGAGAGGCGTGTAATATGTTTTGGAGGTATTAAAAATTGAATGTCTAAGAAATCACCCAACAAGAGAGCAACTTCCTGGAAGAGCTGGTTTCTAAAAGCAATCGAAATTATGGTACTATGCCAATTTCATCAGAAAAGTGCTATCGGATTGTATCCGAATAACCGTCTTATTTCTTAGGCCGCTTTTAAGAGGATCGTCATAAAAAATGATCCGACTCACTTGGTGCGTACGCTGTCCGGTGACGGTGGTCTCTTGGACTCCAAATTGTCCATGGCATGCCACTCGTTGAGGCACGAGCGATCGCTCTCAATCCGTTGCTCATAGTAACTGACCCAGTCATGCGACAGTCCACCTAGAAAATAGTTTTGCTCGCGTGCCTTACCGGATACCTTGTGCAATGTCTGCAAGGCCGACCTAGAAAAGAAAAAATATAAAAGATATTAGAAGATGTTATAAGAAGGATAATCGGAAGCACTGATTGTAAGAAAAGAAGTAATATCATGTCGACTTGGCTAAATGCGCCATAAAAGAAATAATTTCGTACACATTTTAATTCTAAAGAAATAGTTGGGAAAACTTTCATTGTAACTAATACTCGCGACATTCTTGTTGTTTATTATATATTGTGACCTAGTTTTCTCTCAGAAAAATTATGTTTTTCTCTTTTTTATGTATGTTACGCTAGTTAAGTCACTACTACTGCAATTTCACAGTTACTTTGTGATACTTTGCAAGCATATAAAAAAGTAAATCGATCAGCGCCGATCAGCATCTTCGGAAATTGACGAAAGTTACGATCTTCTGAAGGAACAAAGAAAGTAAGTAAGTATACTTTCTAAACACCGGTGGTTTACAAGAAATATCTTTGTGTCCGGATTATGTCGAACAACGAGAGTCAATCTCTTGCTTCGCAGATAAATATAGTAAACCCTTCGGAATTACTATAGCTAGTAAACTTTCCTGTTCGCCCTGAAATTCATTCAACAATCAACGATGGTTCCCACGGCATAATGCTTGCTGCGTAAGGCATCGAGTAAACAAATATTAGCCAACGTTTAAGAATAGGGGCAATGAATTTCGCTTTAAATTTCTTAAAACTGTGAGAAGCATATCGTGAAAAACAAATGAACATCAATTAAATCTTAATATAATTTTCAATAAGATTGTTTTTTATTTGAAAAAAATAACATAAATCTACTTCGGAAATTTTCTTAAAATATACACTGAAACCTCGTAATAAATAACGCGAAAAATCCCTTCCGCGCTATTTCTAGGATAGCATGAGTGAGGAATAGATAGTAGCCACTAAAATCTTGTATTTCATTGTTTTAGAATGAAGTAGGAGTAATCTCGTTGTAACATTCAGACCCCCGAACCGCGCTATTACAAAACGGAGAGAATTTTCTTTTAAAATTTACCCTGAAAATATGGTAGTTGTGATACAATACAATATTTTAAAGATTTTTACCATGCACTTCAGTAAAATTAATCAAACTTATTTTATACTTTATTGGAGTTTTATTAATGAAAAAAGAGATTTACATTAAAATTCTTCAAAATACAATATTATCCCACGACTATCATATTTTCAGGGTAAATTAAAAAAAAAAATTCTTTCCGTGAAGATATGCAATTTTTAATTTATCACTTGAATTTATTGCAGATTTTAATTACAACTTTTATTAAATGAACAGTTCGCTCTGTCCCAATTACTACTGCTTTTTTCAATAGTATTAGTATAAAAGTATGAGATCGTTATATATTAAAAATATTATTAATGTTAAACTACAACTGTGATATAAATATAAGCAATTGTATAAGATATTCGATGTTCTATATTTGTAGAATAATTAAAGAAATTAGGAATATCATTGAAAATGTAAACTTCATATTCTTCTAATTAAAAGTGAAAGAAGGAGAACTCCATGATTTAAAAGTGTAAACTAACGTATTTCATTACTTATTTCAATAAAATAAGCATAAAAAAGTGATGGGTTATTTTTTTAATTTAATTTATGAAATAGCAGCATCAAAGGGACAATCATTTAAGCCTGCAATTACTGTCGGCAGTAAATGAGTCCTGTGTGTGAATACATGTACCATTGTGCTAATTACTACCAACTTTGACATCTGTGACTAAAAAAGTGGTAGATAGATATTCTTAGTGTAGAACGATATGGTAAATATTATTATCAAGCATTAAATAATATTTTAAAGATATTTTTTTTCTCTCTTATTTATACAATGATTAATATATATATTTTGTTTAGGACGCTGAAGAAGATCAATTCGGACAAATTAATCTAATACAATATACACGGGCAGTAAATACGGAGGTAATAGATATTAGATACAGCAGTAATTAAGGGGCTAATATGAATAAAGACTAGCAGTAATATGTTCAATACCTTATATGTGATTGTATTTAAATAATTAATTTTCGAGCTTGTTGCTTTTATTTTGCGTATATTAAAGTTTTTACTTGAATATAATAAAAAAATGATGTCTCTTATATATCTTAAAAATTTTTAAATAAGCATATCATTCACAATTATGTGTTTAAAGCGGCAGTAATTCGAAGTTACCATATATTATTTTACAATATTCACAACGATAAAGTACTAAGAGATTTAAAAAAAAAACATAAAAGTGAATTTCGCAATTAACTCCTATTATTTTACGAAATAGATATAAATTAAATTTAAAATACAAAAGAAAATAATTAATAAACTAGTAGTATAATTAATAAATCAAATATACTTTCGGATAAAATATTTCTAAATATAATGTTCAAAAGTAAGCATTTCATTTTTTGTCCTTAATCTAGCTGTATTTATCTAGCTGTATCTATCCAGTTTCCACTTCAAATTGATAAATAGTAGATGCATAAATAGTCGATCGTTTTTTTATTCAAATAAGGAAAAGGATTTCTCTAGATTAACATATGTTTATCTGATATCTCTTATATGAAGATCCATTTATAAATATATTACATAAATCCAGAAACGCAATATTATAACTAATGTTTCGTACAATTTAAATTATCAATGAATTTTTGACTCAATGGATTCCCTAATCTTTTATTCATATTTTTTCAAACGTAATAAACTATGTAATAAACCAAATTTCTAAAAACTTTCTCGCATGCTTTTTAAATTACAATAGTCCTATTTTAAAAAAAGAGAGAGAAAAAAATAGAAATTTTGATTCATGATATCTCTTCCATGTTTTGCCTACACACCTACAATAATAATGTTACCAAAAAGAATATAATCACCCAGATGGACTTCCACAGATCTTATATTAGATTGCAAAGCTCATTCTTGAAGCATCAAAAGAAGATTTATTCGCCTACAAAATCATTCGTCCGAATCGCACATGAATAGTGCATTTAAAGTGCAATAACTTGTTTCTAAAGAGATATATCGCCCAGAATTCTAAATACTCTAATAAATTTTTAAAAGTAACCAAAACTTTACATAATTATTTTTCAAACAATATG
>Ga0157362_1000769_pt1 | contig 11916 bp, 8 predicted proteins | sample AttlaeALBM3_FD_111480 | JGI IMG/M metagenome (GOLD analysis project Ga0157362, IMG submission 111480) | Fungus gardens microbial communities from leaf cutter ant in Ribeirão Preto, State of São Paulo, Brazil - Atta laevigata ALBM3 | ecosystem: Host-associated > Fungi > Mycelium > Unclassified ... | reverse complement strand
TTAGGGAACCACTCAAAGGCGATTACTCCTCAAGCTAGGTAAGAGTCCCAGAAGCTTAGTTGAGATTCAAGTGAGGTACATCTACAACACCTGCTAGTATATATAGCCTACACTAGACGATCACACGCACTATCACATGGGCACATGGATCAGTAATCATAATGTCCTAATATTAGATAAGAAGGCTCACACCACACGACACAGACAGAGAGAAGATAGGAACGATGGGAATGCATACACGTACTGTCAACGGGCCACTAATAGAACAGACCCTCAATAGTGACTAAGCACCACCCTAGATGTCCCCTTACAAATATGTTAACAAGGAAGTGTAAGAGGATGCTCTAGGATAGCTTAGGTAACCTGGTATGGGTGAGTATTATCTAGCTTGCCCTTGGATCCTCAGAGCCCGCTATTTATAGTTCTCTTCCCTCTTGTTCTTGTTGCCATAGTTAGTACTATGTAGCCTTATTAAGTATGGTAGTAATTAGTATTTTGATCTGTATTCCCTTAGCGACCAGTGCATGGACCAGGCTAGTTTAGTATATATAGCTAGTGATGTATGGTAGAATATCTTATCTCAATATTGATTGGAACTCCTGGGCTATTCACTGTTCCTATTAGGGAACCACTCAAAGACGATCACTCCTTAAGCTAGATAAGAGTCCCAGAAGCTAAGTTGAGATTCAAGTGAAGTAGATCTACGACAGCTTGCTAGTATATATACTTCTACACTAGACGATCACACGCACTATCACATGGTGCATGGATCAGTAATCATAATGTCCTAATTATAGAATAGAAGACGTCGCACCGCATGACATAGACAGAGAGAAGACAAGAACTATGAGAATACGTACACATACTGTCAGTGGGCCATTAATAGAACAGACCCTCAGTGGTGACTAAGCACTACCCTAGATGTTCTCTTACAGTTCCTTCTTAAGTTTGCCTTTGCCACTCATGCCTAGTGTGATCAGGGGTTGCCTATGAGTGATCCTCTTACAGTTACTAGTTGATCTGCCTAATATCTCGGCCATTACTGATTGCTTCAAGACATGACTGGTATTGATCAAAAGGTCTTTTCAAGGGCTTTTGTGTGCCATTGAGACCATGGGAATCATTGAAGAACTGATGGAGATATGGCCAAATGAAGTTTATGACACTAATACTATTAAATATTTCTTTATATATAGAGACTTGTTGATGATTATAGCAAAGGCCAACCTAACTGGGAATTGAGGTCTCTTGAGTGGCACAAGCAATGTCTCTGTATTAGGTAATAACCTAATTCTTGGAATCAATACTACCTTGTCTCTAAATCTTCTGTCCTTGCTGATAATCCTATACTAGAGCACCTTTCTCCTCACATTCAATACCATCATTCTTGTCCTATTACAAAGTCCTTCTCCTAGATCTAAGTTCCTTAATAAGATAACTGGAGAGCCAACCTTGAGACAAAGCAAAGCAGAAGGTAATCTACCAGCATTGAGTTATTGAAGAAACTCTGTAGGATAAGTATGGTACATTCTATTTTCTTTAGACACAGAGTCCACACTTCTCAGCATATGAACCTTTGCATTTGGGTTAAACTATGAAAGAATAGCCTCATTAATATCATGCACCTCATCATTTAGAGAACAGAGAATAATGCAATCCAAGAAGTACTGGTTATCTTAAGCCCTTGAGTTGCCAATTCCTAAATAGATCCTATTAATAAGAGCATTAAGATTAGCACAAACTATGGACTGAGAAACTTGAACCATCTTACTATTATCCATAATTGTCCTAGTACCAATTTCTAGCAACTACTGAGCATGTTAATTATCAGCTTCAAAGTAATCCAAGCATATATTCTGTAAGAGGATCACTCATAGGCAACCCCTGATCACACTAAGCATGAGTGGCAAAGGCAAACTTAAGAAAAAACAATAAATAGCCCAGGAGTTCCAATCAATGTTGAGGTAAGGTATTCTACTATACATCACTAGCTATATATACTAGACTAGCCTGGTCCATGCACCAGTCGCTAAGAGAACACAGATCAAGACACTAATAACTACCATATCTAATAAGGCTACATAGTACTAACTATAGCAACAAGAACAAAAGGGAAGGGAACTATAAATAGCAGGCTCTAAGGATCCAAGGGCAAGCTAGATAATACTCACCTATACCAGGTTACCTAAGCTATCCTAGAGTATTCCCTTACATATTCTGTCTGAGATGTAAGAACTTGATATATTTCCATAAGTTTCCTTTGCAAAGAGATATTGCTACTACTTGTTGACATATTTCTTTGGGTACTGTTAGGGAACCACTCAGAGGCGATCACCCTTAAGCTAGTGGATAGTCCTGGAAGCTAGTATGAGATTCAAGTAGGGTATATCTACATACACTTGCTGATATATATACTATAACAGATAGTCAGGCACACAGGTACAAGACACTGACCTATAATTGTACATTGTCCTAAATATAGAATAGAAGGCATCACACTACATGATACAGACAGAAGAAGCAAGGAACAATGGAAATACAATAAAAAATGGATATAAAGCTTTAGTAGATGTAAGCTCACCGGACTTACTAAACATGACCCTAAATACTGTCCCCTTACAGGTACCACAAGTAAAGTCTGACAAAAATCTTCTTTAAATACTACTATAATTCTATCAAATAAATGGTCATTTTAGATAATATATTAATTCAAGAGCTATCAAGCACAAGTGATTACTTACTTTAAGCAAGTCTCTGAGATATTAATCAGCAACATCAATATCATACTTATGCTGCATAGAAACTTCATCCCAAATGATGACCTTGGTTTGTTGGAGGACTAGGAACATGTAACTATTGCATTTGAGTCCAGCCACAGAGTCTTTATGAATAGAAAAAGAAATCTTGAAATGTAAGTAAAATGTTCTTTTACTATCCAACAAAAGAACAGTAATCCCAGATGATGCTATACACAGTACTATCTGATCTTTCCTTTTAACCTCAGTAGCAATAGTATTACACAAAAATGTCTTTTCACAACTACCAGCAGTATAAATGAAAAAAAAATGATCCTGATTGTTAATAATAGACTCCAGAACAGCATCAAAAGTAGCAGCTTGGTTAGGATTGAAAATTGCCCTTTGCTTATCCACCAAAGTTGCCATTTTATCTATATTATACTGCTCAGCCTGCAAGAGAGAATTGGGTATTTTATGAGCCTACTATTGCTGTAGAAGAAGCATTGGTGGAAAATCAGCAAGACTTCTTTCCATTTCTACTAATATTCTATTGAGATCCCAAAGGCTATAATTATAAACATCATCCTCTGGTATCTCCTGGTCAACTTGGTAGCAGTTCATATGATATAGTTTGTGCTTGATATCATTACATAGTCTAGCCTTGAATTGATCCCAGAGAAGATAAGGCTTAGCTACTTTGTTAGTTAGCAAAATAACTGCCAACAACCAGCAACATGCTATTCCAGGTTGTATTGCAATTGCTTCCTCCAAGAAAATTCTCCACTTATAATTATTCTCTAGTAATTCTCTTACTGTCAAGCCAACAAGCCTGAAAGAATAGTGACTGGAAGAATTAGTGTACTCCTAGAGCTGAATTCTGATTTAGTGAGTTGGAACAGAATGAGTAGACTAGAAAAGGGAACAACAAGGATGAATTCTAGTAGCTTAAGACAATAAAACTAAGTTCTACTATACTAAAAAGTCCACTTGTGCTAAAATATCACAAACTTCATTTGTGTCATGCTTTGTGATACTATGCAACACCACAGACCCTACCCATATGCTTACCTTAGCAACTGGCCTTAGACTTAGACAATTATAGTTAGCCAATTGCTTACTCATGTTGACTCACTATCAAACTGGTCCCTATATTAAGTAGCTAGACTAGTTAATTACCCCTTAGCTTTGTTATCCACTAAGTCAGCTCCTCTTGTCTAAACATCGTCTCTCAGTTCTCTGAATATATTAATTACCAAGTAAGTGAGCATAAAGGGAGACATAATTTGAGCAGTTAAGGTTGCACTTATCATTCTCTCAGGAGCCAGGACTTGACAATTTCGCTATATCTCCATCAATTCTTCAATAATTTACATAGTCTCAATGGCTTCCGAAAGCCCTTGAAAAGACCTTTTGATCAATACCAGTCATGTCTTAAAACAATCAGTAATGGCCAAGATATTAGGCAGATCAACTGGTATTAGACATCAATCAGTGTGAAGGACAGGAATAGCAAAGCAAACAAGTGAGGACAGTAAAGTCAAAGTAGTTGAGTGTAACAGTAACTGATGTTAGTTTGTAGATTCTGTCAATCTGTCTCTGTTTTTGCTTCTTGGTCTCTGTTCCACCTGTTCTTATTCTGTTCTTAGTCTGGTCCTGTTCTCTGCCTTGTCTGGTACTTCAATTTGATGCTTGTTCTTCAATATTCCTCTGGCTATACAACAATAATTATTGTCCAATCCTCTGCTCCAGTCTACATTTTCCATGTTATAACTACTTCTGGCGACTTTCTACTCCTGTTTCCCCTGGCTTTGCATAAATCATGGGCTTCCATGCCACTCCGCTTGTCTTGTCTTGCTCCTTGGTCCAGAATCTATAATATATCTCACTGCAGATCCGTTGATTGACCAAAATATAATCACAACTTATCCCACCAATTCTGTCTAAAGTACTAGCATCTGTTCAGTGTTTCCAACTTTCATTGGTTCACCACTCCAGTGTAGTCAAATTTCTGACCACCACTTTTGTCTGATGACTCTGCTCTGAACTCGTCAAATCTGTCTTCCAACAACTCCTTTGCAAATCCCAGTCTCTGCCAAGCTTCTATGCTCAATCTGGGACCTCCGTATCCACTGCGGGTTTCTGTATCCATCTCTATCTTATCATCTGGACCATCGCCAATGAACTTTTTCAAAAGTTCATCTCTGTTATTCCATGATTTACTCGCACCGGAGTCTATAGCTAGGACTAATATTTCAATTTCTTACTTTTATTGCTAGATGATGGAACATCTAGCCTAATGGGGGGGATAGGGATCAAACTACTCCTCCGAAAATACAAATCTTCGTGCCAGACACATATTTTATTCAAAAGAATTATAAAAATAAAAATAAAATAAAAAATCTATCTAGCTTCAGTTCTGACAGAGTACGCAACTGGAGAAAGACCACTGCTTCCTTTTTCCATATCCTCCATTGCATTCTCTTTTTCCTATCCCTCAAATTCTCCCTCCTCCTCTGCTCTGTTTGACCTCTGCTCCCTCTGTTTTCCCTTCTCAGTACTCCCCTGTACTTCTGTCTCCTCTTTCTTGGACTTTGGCCACGAAATTTGTTCCTTGTCGGAATCCTGGCCTTCTATACCAGCCAGCTTTTCCAAAGCCACTGCGATCCTTCAAACATTCTTTCTTAACCCTTATAACTCACTCAAGTCCTCCAGCTTCTCCAAAACCTCCACTTTCTACTCTACGTCTGTTTGTTGCTTTGTTTTCCTGGCCTGGGATCTCCAAACCACTTCCACTCTGGCTTTTGCCTGTGCTCTGTCTGCGTCAAAAGGCTTACAGGCAGCCTTAGCCTTGGAGCAGGGAGCACAGGACGTCGTGTGACTATAAAACTTAGCAAAGGAACAAAATTTGAATAGAGGACTTACGGCAAATTTTGAGGTATGCATAAAATTCCAAAGTCTGCACACCTCTTGCATGGACTTTCTTCACCCACAGTTGATACTCTCATTTCCTTTGTCAACTCCTCACGCTGTTGACAAGCCTCTAGAGTTTCTTGAGGCAAATATTAAATACGTTGCCTCTTAGTCAGAGGTGAAAGATCGATCAAATTTATGTCCTTGTTGGAAGGAGGACTCAAAGGCAAGAAGATCTTTGACCAGTTTTTGTGGTGTTGTTGTTGTACAGCGGCAAGGCAGTCTGTTTTAATACAATAAGCCAAATCTCTCTGGCATTCTTCCTCTTTTCTCCATGTCTCTTCCTCTTCTGCTTTTCTCTGCATCTCTTCCTCTTCTGCTTGCCTCCTCAGTTCTTTCTCCTATCTCTTTTTCTCTGCTGCCCTTGTCTCTTTTCTTGCTCTCTGCTTTGCTCGTTGTTGCTCCTTTTCCTCCCAGAGTTTTTCCTTTGCGAGCTTGATGCTCAAGGTGTTTCTTTTCTTTCTGCTGGCGAAGCAGGGTTTCCACCTTAGCATGTCTTCTGGCCAATTGCACCTCATAGCGCTCATCATCAGAGTTGGAAAGGGTAGTAACTGAATTAGAGTTAAAGGACATAGTGGTAGAATTTCAGGTTAAAAGTCTGCAGAAAAGATTTTTAAAACTAGAGTCAGGTAATATTTAAATTGCTTATGCATAGAAGCTGTAAGGGGACAGCCTATAGTAGCTTAGATAACCTGGTATGGGTAAGCATGATCTAGCTCGCCCTCAGATCCTCAGAGTCTGCTATTAATAGTTCCCTTCCTTCTTGTTCTCGTCACCATGGTATGTGCTATATAGCCTTATTAGGTAGTGTAGTTATTAGTGTCTTGATCTATGTTCCCATAGCGACTAGTGCACAGACCAGACTAGTCTAGTATAAGTAGCTAGTGATGTATAGTAGAATACCTTACCTCAACATTAGTTTGATCTCCTGGGCTATTCATCAATCTAACTTAAAACGCCTCTGCTACTATAGTCAAGTATGTTCTGGAATGCCTCTGAGTGCCTCCTTACAGAAGCTTTGAGAGCTCAGCCTTAAAGGGAAGGTACTATCATATTCTGGAAATATGATAATTATGTAATTTATTTCTCCTAATTATTCTCCTAAAATTAATAATGGTAGGATAGCATAGTAGACTACTCTCCTCCTATTCTGGACTTCCTATAAGTACTGAGTAGTTACAGTGTATTTCCTCAGTCTGTAAATTAACGTCATCTGGTTCTAACACTATTTCTGTCCACTCTAGATTCCTAGTTCACTTTCTTAAGAACCTCTTCTCTGACAACTTCTTTCCACTCCAAAATATGTGACCACCTCACGACTGGAGACCAGAGTGCAACACATAAGTTGAAGCCAAGGTCATTCACCAAGTCGTACTCCACTCCAATGTCATTCCTCTCTGCCAGAGCCTCCTCTTGGGTTTTATACCATCACTAAGTAATATTCTCCTCTGACATAGTACATTACTCTATTCTGGAGTTAATTCCTATTTATTACTCTGTCCCTCTGTCCTTGTAAGGGCACCGCTGGAGGCAGTGCCTGATCGTGCTCGAGTACTATGAGAGAGCCGACTTAAGTAGAAGCAGTATGTAGCCCAGGAGCTTTAACTATTGTTGAGGTAAGGTATTCTACCATACATCACTAGCTATATATACTAGACTAGCTGGTCTGTGCACTAGTCGCTATAGTCACATGCACCAGACAATAATAACTACACTGCCAGATATGGTTATCTAGTATCTATGATGGAGATCCGAACCAGAGGGAAGGGTACAAGGTACTGCAGACATCCAAGGATCAGTAGGAACGCTAGATGATATGAACCCTACCAAGTAATCTAAGCAATACTAGAGTAGTCCCCTTATAGTCCTCTGCAATTCTGTCCTTGACATTATCACTATTTCTAGCACAAAGGCACTACCATATGTAGAACAATAGTGTAAGGGGACATCTAGGGTGATGCTTAGTCACTATTGAGGGTCTGTTCTATTAGTGGCCCGTTGACAGTATGTATACGCATTCCCATCGTTCCTATTTTCTCTCTGTCTGTGTCGTGTGGTGCAAGCCTTCTATTCTATTATTAGGACATTAGGATTACTGATCCACATGCCCATGTGATAGTGTGTGAGATCGTCTAGTGTAGGCTATATATACTAGCAGGTGTTGTAGATGTACCTTACTTGAATCTCAACTAAGCTTCTGGAACTCTTACCTAGCTTGAGGAGTAATCGCCTTTGAGTGGTTCCCTAACAAATAGGTAGTAGCATGTAATGCTCTGTCCTAGTGTACAGACCATCACTTTTCTGTATATAAGAACTCCCTGTCTGAGGATTAGACCTCAGACTTAACAACATCTTTTGTCACTTGTCTAACTTTGCATTTTTGAACTATTTAAAGTATCAAAGCACCCATTACAAATAGTAAGTGACTATTTGTGATAGTAACTGTCACAGTTGTGCTATAGACCAGTAGTTATATACTGTATGGTTTACCACTACACCAAAAGGGTGATGTTAGCAAAACTACTTGCTAACAAGGGTCCAGCTATTTATGTAGTTCATTTGAACAAGTATTTTGTTATACCTTCATGATACTATTTAGTAGTCACTTTTTTATGACATAAAAGCTATACAGTTCCTGGTAGTATCAAAGTTTAGGTAATCCTATGTTGAATGTTCATGGTGTTACAGAGGCATGACACTTGCTATACATGTCTCCTTGAACATCTACCTAGGATGATCACTGAGAACTATCACAGTCCTTCGATAACAACTTAGTTATTAGGCAATTACGCTGTTGTATGTTCTTAGTCTAGTTTTTCAATAAGCAATCCTAGTCAACTACCCAATTGGGCCCCTTGTTTGAGTTCACCAGGCTTGACAGGCAATCAATATCAGTAGAGATATAAAGACCTCAATGTTTGCATATGGACTTAATTAATTATCCATAGATAGTCATCTGTTCTTTTCTTAGAACAAAGAACAGCCTCTATATGGTTAAGTTATGGCATTTTTAAGCATAAAGGCACTACTATATATAGAACAATAGATAGTAGCATGTGATGATCTGTTCTAGTGTACAAACTATCACTTTCATGTATATAAGGACTTATAGTCTAAGAATTAGACCTCAGACTTAACAATATCTTTTGTCACTTGTCTAACTTTGCTTATAAGTACTTTTTGAAGCCATCTTCAACCAATTACAAAATAGTAAGTGACCTTTTGTAATATAGTGTTAACTTGACATGATTCTTTTAGACTATTATCTGTATTTTGGATGCTATTCTCTAGGAGACTAAAACAAGAAAAGCTCTACTAGTAAAAGCTTCAATGCATTCAACATATGTTGTAATGATCACAAGTCAGACATGAATAAACAAAAGGAGAAACATAAAGGTAAAAGGTAAAATTATAACAATATTAGTAGTAAAGGTTCAATAGAATAGGGGTCCTTCCAGGAGCTATTATAGCCTCAAGGGAGAAAATGGTGATAGTAAACATAGCTACCAATGCAAGGCAATGAAAAATAATATAATTTAGTGTAATATTTGATACTTCAACATTAAGTTCTTCTTGTCAACTTGGATAAGGAAAAGGATTAAGTGCTCACTACTCAGTTCTTACACAAAGCATAATAGATGACAAGTGCTTTGAATGTCTTGTTAGACTACCAGCTCTTGGTTACAAAGAGCTAGTGTTATGGATTTAGGATAGAACTATCAATACTATCAACCATGAAGTGACAACAAATGATTGATTCAAGAATTAATAGATGATGACAATATTATAGAAAAGGATGATGAAATCAATAATAAAAGTTATTTATAACTTTCATACAAGTATAACAGACTCTTGGACTCTGATAAAGACATTGGATTCATAAGAGAAATATTGGATAAACCTTGAGCAATGACATGGGCATTAATAGTTTATTTATAGACTCTTTACTAAAGGAGAATCTTCAGACTCAGATATTTACAGATCCTGAGTCAACTAGTCACCTCTAGTCACTAAGACAGTTCCTAGATAGTAATACCTGTAACACTAGAGACTAGTATAAATATAGACCAGAAAGGACAAGAATGGCAAGTTCTCTTTTTCTGTGGTTCTTGTGTAAACTCCTTACTCTTGAAACCCCATACTCTCTTCAGTCCTTGGACTATAGTGCAGAGTATGACTAAAAGTCTTGTTACTCTCACTTTTGATATAACTTCACTGAAAACCTTAACCAGACCCTTTGTGAAGGAGCATGAAGATATCAAGTGTTGACATAAGCCTAAGGTCAAAATGCATATTCACCTTGTGGTCTAGAGTTAACAGCTGGAGCTTACTGTTGGGATATTAAGCCAATGCTGTGATCTAGCTGAAGGTTCAGGAGCTTTCTGCAATATTTCTTTAGTATATAAGATTTGTAATTCATTGTATATACTCATTGATTTACAGAGAAATACACTCTATTCCAAGCCAAACCAATGTGCAACTGCATTTCTATAACACTTACTCTGGAGCATGTTGTGGGCTACTAATGGTCCAATAGTGATAGAGTGTATGGGCTAGTTACCTTAAGTCATAGATTTGATTCCTGTCCAGGTCACTCTCTTGTTGAGTTGCTTCGCTTTGGGGTGTTATTCTCCATGGGTGTTATTTCCTTATATACATGTTTTGACAAGTAAGGCTATAACAGCCCCTAAGGACTCTCGAGAAGCATGATAGAGAGCAGCAAAAGACACTTATTTAAAGCCAGACCTAGCTGTCTCACCTCTGACAGAGATGTCACAGAAGTCGAAGAAAAGGCAGGTAGGATTCGACTCGATGAATCAGACTGCATATCTTCCTCTTGTGCACAGAAACAGAAAGTAAACATCTGTCATGCCATGTATAGTAATGCGGACATTCAAATCTTCGATGCAAGAGTCTTAGGGACCCGCTATCGGCACTCGATGTCTATGATGGCAAAGCTGTTTTCTTCAGATCACACTGTTGGACAGAATACTTGTGACATGCGCGCTTCGTGTCCTTCCCACACCCCACCAAGTTTTTTGAGTGAGCTCGGTTCCGGAGATCACGAAGAAGAAACAGACAAATAAGCAACTCGAGTCGAACGAGAGCGATAGAGAAAAACCCGACACTACCCAGATTTCCAACGTTCTTCTTGTATGAAAACGTTGCTTCTTTTGGTAAGCTGACCAGCTCTGAGTACCGTGACCCTCGACATGGAGCTAGTGATTGTATCTCGTTGAGCTTCAAGCTTTCCAATTAGCATTGAAACCTGATAATTGTAGATCAGGGGACCTAGCAACAGCAGATGACAGTGTCGCTGCTTCATCTTCTGTCTCGACACGAAGGCTGCTATGTGTGGGGGGCTATGCAAGCACTGGTGGCGATCGCAAAAATGGATCTACGCGTACACGAGAACGAGTATGCAGCTCAAAACCATGGACAGCACATCCCAACTTGAATGTAGACAGAGAAGTGCAGTACAGAGGGGGGGGAGGAAAGTATACGAAGGTTGGCCATGGAACCATCATAGTACCCATAATTTTGTCGATGATAATGTATGAAAACCTTTCGAGCCCACGACACTTTGTCTAGAATTATGAATCGGTTTGCTGGAGGTACCTGATGGATCGAGTAATGGTTTGAATCGGATACTGAACTGGGAATACGTCCAGATGTTGACGGCATGGATAATCTATTGAGAGGTTTGCTCATCGCTGAGCCCGTGACAGTACTTACTCCAAATAGCCTCCAATTATATTCATGTTCTCCTCTATTCTTGGTGCCATCATTCTTACAGCCGTTGTATTACCCTGATTTTTTTACTGCAGTTGCGATGATCACTATCGCTTATGTCTATTCTGCTGCCGTCTGATGCACCAGTGCTTGCGAACTCAAGACCAGTCCCAGGGTATTCAGCGTCAAAGGCTGATAACGCTTAAATCATTCTCTCTAGCGACTGGGTTTACCAATGAAACTGACAGATGCCACTCTGATGTGTCACCTCTGTGTTCTCAATTCTCGAAGAGTCCGCGCGGCTCAGCGATCATCCCAACCTGAGGGGAAACTAGACAGATTTTGACGCGATAATGAGAATCGAGTGGACATTTGAAAATAGATCATGCTGGCTCAGTCACTAAATCAGGTCCGGTTCTCACTTCGACGCCAAGCCCTCAAACTGGTAGCCCTTGTCTTGGTATCCGCTTGGCCT
>Ga0157362_1000768_pt1 | contig 11916 bp, 10 predicted proteins | sample AttlaeALBM3_FD_111480 | JGI IMG/M metagenome (GOLD analysis project Ga0157362, IMG submission 111480) | Fungus gardens microbial communities from leaf cutter ant in Ribeirão Preto, State of São Paulo, Brazil - Atta laevigata ALBM3 | ecosystem: Host-associated > Fungi > Mycelium > Unclassified ... | reverse complement strand
CCGAAGTGCGAATCACACCGACGTTCTGTCGCATATTACCGCTGCATTTTTGTTACCTAACGTTCTTGGATACGCACATCGTGAGAGTAGGCAGTAGTGTGCACGAATTGCCTGAGTTTCCGATGAGATTTGCTGGCTTCGCTACCGTGCGAAATATATTTTCTTCTGAACTGTGAAAAAACTACTCGACGTCGTCCAGGTGCGAATTATCGGTGCACGCATTTTAACGAATGCACAAGTTATTGCTCTATAAGCTTCGTCTACCTCCTGCTTTAAATACATCTTAAATTCGACTCAATAATAAAGGTTCGAATTGTTACAACAAAAGGAATCGTTGTTATTGTATGGTATGTTGCCTTGGCGAAGCCTTTCTTATAAGGTGTCACAAATACACACACATATTTTGGTCCTTCGAACCGGATCAAGGAAAGTTTGATCAAGTGGTTTGCTTGACTCTCGAAAATTCCAAGTCATGCCTTTCCGTTGGAAATATCGTCTCTCGACGAACTGATGAGTATGCAGAACCAGCAGATGGGCTATATCTCGCACACTCACTAATTTTAAGAAGCTGGGACAGGCCAAGATGACACGTGCATAACGCGGCAACATCTTACAACTTTCAAGGAGACCGCCAGGAGCTGGAAAATTATAAAATTAATTACAAAATTAATTTAATTGCAAAATTACGCTAGCTGCGGATGAAAAACTGAGGACAACCCATGCATACTTCACTCAGAACTACCTCCTAATGTGTGAGGATTGTTTCCACGAAGCTACTATGTGGTTAAGGTACTACCGACTATATGGCTAAGGTACTGAATTGTCACGAAGTCCGCGAACCCCCCATTCCACTGCATATGACGTAAATGATGTTAATAACTCGTTCCGATCATCTTCCGAGAATCAACCTGCCGACTTTCGACGGGAGTTTCGACAAATGGGAATGCTTCCGCGATAAATTTAAATCCATGATGATCAGAGTTTATCGAATGTCGAGCGTATGCATTATTTGTGTTCGTGTAAAGGGGGATGCAAGTAACGCTCTTGAACATTTCGCGGTAACGATAATGATAATTTCACTATCGCGTGAAATATTTTCGTTTCTCAGTACGATATAAACGTCACTTTATTACGATACATTTACAAAGGCTTTTCAATTTACCGTCGCTCACGAAACTTCCAATTTTTCGCACACTTCGCGATCAAACCAATAAAGCGATACAAGCCCTGAGTTGCGCAATCTCGGTTGTGCAACTGAACTTGGGATAATTGGCTTGTTTTTCTAGTTGCTCAAAAACTCGATCATCGCGAAAAGCTTGGGAATTTAAACTCGACGATACTGTAGATTACTCGCGTTATCGCGAACTTGATCAATTTCTCGCATCTCACATTCGACACGATTGCACTCATAAATGCAGGTTGGAGAAGACGACCTCCAAAAGGAAAACTCTTCGTCTACTGTTCCATTCTTGTGTCCATTACGCAAAGCGAACTATCAATGTTTTCAATATTTCTACATTCCTCAAGCAAACGTTTTGAATTCATTAAAACCCAAAAACGCTGTGTGAACTGTTTCAGTACGAAGCATGCTGGGGAAGATTGTACAAATTCTCGCGCGTGTCGACAGTGTAAAAGGCATCACACGCTGTTACATTTTGATAATTCCATTAAGCCTGTCGACATTAAGCAACCATCGATGTCCGCACCCATAGCGAGAATGTAACCGTCGTCGCTACGCACTTGTTAGCGAAAACTGTAGCTCCAAAATCTTACTCGCGACGGCGTGAGTGCGAGTTTATTCGCCTCATAAACATTTTGTCACTGTGCGTGCGCTCCTGGATTAAGGATTCAACTGTACGTTTATCTCCAAATCGCTTGCTCAACGCCTACGCCTTTCGAAAATTAATCGCTCCGTTTCCATTATAGGCATTAACGAAATGCAGTCCATGTATCACATTGCCAAATTACGATTCCCCCGGCGTCTTACGATGGACCTACTTATACTATGATCGTGTTTATATTTCGATTAACGAAATATTTACCGAATCGAGTAAATATCGCGTATAATTGGAAACACGGGGTTTGAACTTGTCGATCATAATCCCATGAGTTCGGATCCGATCGACATCATAATCGATGCCGATCTTTTCAGCATGCTCGTTCTTGATGGTGTTCGAAAAGATTCCGAACATGAGCTTATCGCGCAAAATATGACACTCGGCTGGATTCTTTCCGGACCAATAGCCTCTTCTGACTACTGAGTTAATTTCCGCGCTTGCGCATTATGGAGTTCTTGAAACTTTCGATCGCGATCTTCATCGTTTTTGGGAGATTGAGGAAGTGCCTCAGAAAGTTCCTCGGAGCCCTGAGGAGCAGCAGTGCGAAGAGCACTTCAGAACTACGCATTCCCATATACCGAACGAATGCTATATTATTCGCTATTATATTGTATTTCTTAATTTATGTTGGGCGCCAAGCACGAGGGAACGTGCCGCTCTTTGTTACTCTTCTATTTATTCTCAATATTTCTTTAATGCGACAGATGACAACTAACTGCTTAGCCTCGCACGGACAGCGGGGGTAAGATGATTCGGAGCGGGAGTGAATCGAGAAAACAAATAAGAATTATTTCCTTTTAATAGTAAAATGACAAATATTTAAAATGACATATATTTAATATTGATAAAGAGAACGATTACAATGCTCTACTTAAGTACACAATAATTCGTCTCTGTTGGCGATCTTGCTGCATGCATGATGGATGTGATGGCACGGCACGGCGATCACCGTCTAAGCATTTCTTGCGGTATGATTGCTTCGAGGGCACTTGATCGAGAAAAATGAGATTTTTCCTGCTTTCCCAATTTTATTTAAACAGACCTCAAATGCGGGCAAACGTGTTTTACAGTAGCGGAGAGGATCTCAACGGTAGAGCGGTAATACTTGTTCACCACGAGGCGAGACGCGTGTTATCGTCGAGGCAATTAGAGCGGCCATAAGATCTGAATGTTTTAGATCGATTACGCGCGACGCATGCGTCGCTTAACAATCGACATCTCGTGGATTAATCGATTTTTTTATCGATGTGATTAGACGATATGACTAGACGCCGTAAACGATAGGGATACCGAACAATCTCAGTGCGAATATAAGCTCGTTATGATCAGACGTGATCCAATCACACAGCACAAAAGTATACTCGGAACGTAAACAGGTGACTCGCAAGAGTTATCACAAATTTATTTAATTTATCAGTCAATCAGCGTCTACAACAATAATCGCGGCTTTTTTTCAGACATCGTACAATGCTTTTCTACACGAAGCGCGATTTAAATAGCGGCATATAAGGCAAGATGGCGAATTAACATACAATCACACTAAAGAGATGCGGCGACTTCGCTGTGGCGAGAGGGCGGCAAGCTTTACATAAACTGAATACAAAAATCTATGTGAGCGAATGGCAAGCGACAGTTAAAAGATTAATTACTCGTGCTCCCTGTACGGGCCTCAGTCTGTCGGGTCGAATTCGACACGTACTATTCCCTCGAGATTACGTTGTTGTGAATCGGTCACTTTACAGAATTTTTACGTTTGTCTTATCGATAATCCTCTTCTCTCTCGGTCTTCCCGTAAGCTATTTTCGTTAGCTCCTTTCGGCTCGGCTCACTCTAATTCTCGGTAACTCCACTCGTTGATGCTCGCTTTGCCGTGGATCTCGTGTCCTCTCACAATCTATCTTGTGCTCGTGCCACAACACAAGTGATTTCAGCAGGTCTTAGCGGAGAATACACAGACCACGCTGCTTTTCAGGAGCGAAGTTTCCCGGCGCTCGATAGCGGCGCCGTGCGACTCCGTGTGGGCTCGTAGTAGCTTCTTGCGACTTGGGAAGTTTGGGCGAATCCGAAGTCCGCTAAGGTAATCTTCTCGCCCGGGTAATCTTCTCTGTCTAGCACGGAGCTTTTCCTGTTTTAGACAATCCTTTTGGTTCGAGCTCAAGTCTGTCGTGGTCTTCTCGGTAAACGTTCTAGCTAGTTATTTTTAGTTATTTTCTAGTTATTTTCTCGAGAAGCTATCTTATCCTGACGTATTGGCATCCTCCGTCTTCTATGTAACATAGGAGCGACACTAAAAGGGCGCAAATAATAAGCAGCAAATTAAAAAGAATGATACGATCTGCGCCCCCGCTATTGGGAGTAATTCGGAACTTCCTCGGTGACGGTGATTCTCTGTCTCGTTTCGAAGCATTCGATTACATAATGTACTTTTCGACGCTCTCTTTTTGCCAAAATCCAGATTTAAATCATGGATAAAACGCTGAATTTAGATAAAGTTTCACGTTACTCAAATTATAATCGTCGAACACTAACATCTCGTGACATAATATTCTTTCGACCGATTTGCAGAGCAAAGACAACGTATCGCGGCTTCTCAAGCTGTCGTTTTGATGGCCCATGAATGCTTTGTCGTATTCCGTAACAGAGAATATACTCATATAAATCTCACGAACGAACTCAACAAAATTCATGCTCAGATAAACCATTTTTCAATCGCTCGCAGTATTGATAATTTATTGATTTCGTTACTACAATGTAAGGCCACTGTATTTTAAATAATTCAACCTCTGGCTCCGATACAGGATTTCTCACCAAGCAATTGTAATCCTGGCGCGCTCGTATCAAAATCAATTCGTGGCAAGCGTTGACGATCACGCATGTGTAATTTTTGCAAAAGCCCAACAATATATTGAACGGCATGCAAAAATTAAAATGTCCTTCCTCCATATCAAATTTAGAATTCCATACGACGCAATCCAAGTTTTGTCGTACATCATCGACACGTAATTCTTGATGATATTAATAACTGGACAACGTTTCTGTTGCGAATAATCTCCATATCATTAAGTTCATCAAACATGAACGACACGCAATTATTTACAAACGCTGGAATCTGTTTTTTCTTTTTCACCGTCAATCTTCCTTCGATGTAGAGAAAACTTTCACACGATAAAGTATACAAATCTTGTTATGAGTATTCTTATCTTGTTGCTGTACTCGAACGTGTTGTCGAACGAGTTGTACCTGTGAGTCTCAATCTTGACGATCATCAATGATCGGCTTATCGATAATATTCAAGGTATTAATTATCTCAAAAGTTACGCACCGCAAATCCCAAACATTGTAAAAATTTAATGTTTGACGCGTTGAAATTTTTCTTGCCGATGCAGCTGGATAAGCGAGTGTTATCGAGCAGCGACCTTGTAAAGAATGCGTTGTCTCTTTGCGTGCATTTCGCTACATTCAACACGCGCCATCATACGTGCAATCTGACGATGATCTCCTCTCTGCAAAAATCGAGGAATCGATCGTCTTGGTCCACCATGCGACCATCATATTCGAATATCATTATATCCGTAATGCTCTTTGCGGTGACCGGCAGATAAATGATCTGTGGGTTTTTCCAATACCTTATATCCCGGCGGCACTCTCAGCGCAAATTTGTTATATTGTACCCTGTGCGTACCTTTGCTGTTGCTGTACCGCCCGCGATCATGTTACACTTACGCGGGTAACGTTTACGTTTTATGTTAATTATGTTGATCGACACGTCCGATTTGTGCCATCTTCGCGATCACAGTATACACTTCGTTGAGAATCCTAGAAGCGATTCAATGCTATTTGCCAAAGATTATTCTGTAGGATTTAATTTCATCGTGTTGTATTTTGTATGGAATGTAATCGGATATTCTTCACCCTTATCGTCGTCATTATTGTTATTATTGTTGCTGCTGCTGCTGCTATTGTTGTTGTTGTTGTTGTTGTTGTTGTCGCTCTGTGCAGCGTCATCGAAAATATCGCAACGAGAACATTTCCGAAAATTGCTCGTTTCAAAAATTCATTTATGTCGCGCACATCATACAAACTCAGAAATTTCTGCGTCGTCTTTGCCGAAATAAAATTAGTTGTTCGATTCGTTTACGTTTAGTATTGTGTGATAAGTCTAAAATATCGTCAGGCCGAACTCGTAATCGCTATCAAATTTGTGGCGGAAAAGTAATTCATCGTGAGGAGGCTACTTTCCCGCTTATTGCAAGTGTCAGTGACATCACGAAAAAAGCGTTAGACCAATACTGAGATTTCACAACACATCGTTGAATTTTTTGACAGATGCGTCTGTGTTCATAGAAACCACGGACGCATCTGTCTGTAGAAGTTCTGATCGTACATCTTATAGGATTGTACTCTGTCATCAGAACACTGTTCCCGAAATATCACATCAGTTCTTTAGATGATCAAAGATTAAACTGACAAAGTACACGACGCACTTTTTCCTCTTCGCGTATGCTACCCAGTGAGTCCCGTCCAAATTCACGATCCCGCTTTCGTTTCGACGCACGTCGTTCTTATATAACGCGTTACGCAAACCTTTAAATGAAAACCTTTAAATGCACGTTTCGCGAGCATGCATCCAATTTCACATTGCTACTTGTAGTACTCGTTGTATCCGAGGGCATTTTTATCGTATCTTTAGCGTTGTTTTTCTTCTCTGTTTCTCTCTATCCGCATTTGTAGGGGCCGAAGTACAGTCCGCATCTATATTTGTATAGAGCGGGATACACGGTCCTGTTTCGCGCCATCGTGACGTTGCAGCTCCTCGAGCTCATGTCGCGCAACTTTGCTATCGTTTACTCCGCCAATCAAGAACCCAAGCGCGCCTAACATTGACAAGAACGATAACGCGCAGCTTTATTTCATCGTTGGTAATGCTTTTTTGTTGTTTTTATTCTCGTCGTCTGCTGATTCGGCTTTATGCCTATGCTTGGCTTTCATCGCTGTCCAGATGGCAGCAGCGGCAGCACTCTCGCTCAGAGCCGAATATCTCGCGTTGATGTGATCTAATGCTTTATCGGTGAGTACCTTTTCGCCGCGTGTCTATCGAAGAGAACGTTTGCTCCAAGAATATGCAATATCGTGTTCTTGTCATGCTGCATCGAGCAGATTTATATCACTTCTGGTTAATCGCTTCGTAAGCCGAGTGTTTGCGTCGCAAAACTGGTAACTCCAGATTTATAATTCGCGTTTATCACTCGATTCAACAAATCGCAACCCGACGATTCGCTATAATCCTTTATCTTCGGTGTCGTCGATGTGCACCCGCTGCCACAACTGATTGTAGTGCTCGCAGCGACGATAGGTTCGAAATCCGCTTTCATGCGTGTTCCGGAGATTTGTCCTATACGTAATCGATATAGTCATCGTACATGCGTAAGAATACGACCTTCAGTATATACTGCAACTGCTCGGCGTTCAAGTCCTGAATTTCGAAAGGATGGCATAGCATGAGATACATTTTCTTACTGCGCGACTTGCGGATTCGCCCATCTTTAAATAGGCGATCGAGGGCGCATAACGTAGTGCGAGCATGAAATTCATACAGTAACCGTTAATAATACGCGTCATGAATTGTGCAAAATCGCAAATGATGGGAGATGGCGCGGAGAAGCGCGGCGAAATGCTGCCGAGTACTATACGCGCGACCATTTAGGCGCGTCGAATTGCTGCAAAACCAACATTCTCATAAACTTGCTTGAGTGCCCGAACGGCGTATTCGAGAACATGTATGTCTATCGACGAAATCGGTACTTTACGTTTTCCAACAACAGCGACATCGATCCACCGAGCAATGCGCGTCCAAATTCTATTTTTATCTTTGATGACGTGCGACAAGCAGAATGTGATGAATATTTTTCGAAGGGCCGCTACGCGACATCGACTGCTTCTTTCTTTATCAAACATACGCGAGGATATCTAAACATTTGATTCATGACAACGCGAACCTGCTGATCTTGTTCGAATAGGATCGTATCAACTCGAAATACGTTTACAACGATCATGTGAACACCGATATATATTATACGATATATTATACGACAAATTTTGCGCGTTATGTTGCGACTATTGGCAACAAAAATATGGATTTCTAGTGATAGATAAGGACGGTGCACTTACAAACGGTAGACACAGAAAAGGATTTAACGAGTTGGCGATACCGTAACTGATCAGTCGTTATCGATACTTCGCTAGAGACAAACATGGCAGATGTACGTGAACATGAAAAATAAAAGTAAAAGAGATATAAACGATTCTCTTTCGAATGCCGTTGGTCCTATTTCGATATCTTTTAAAATGGTTGACTTCCTTCCTTGGAGCATTTCCGAAATTTTGAAATTGCTTATCTTCGAATCTTCTGAGATACAAACGAAAATAAGAGAGGAGAAAACAATCGGGTATAAACAATTCTCTTTCAGATGGCATAAATGAAATTGAAAAATTTTAAAATTGCGCGCTGACTATTTTTTATTTTTTGATAACGTTTTTTTGGGAAGCATACTGTAGCGCGACGCGTTGTCACATCTGTGAAAAACTGTTCGTGCAGGATACGCAAGTACGCGATCATTGCCATCTCACCGGTAGATACTATGGTCCAGCATATTCAAATTGCAATTTAAATTATAAAAATTTATATATTCTGATTGTAATTCATAATTTATCGAGCTATGACGCGCGTTTTATAATTAAAGAAATTACTACCGCATATGATAGACAAGTAGATCTCCTTCCAATAATAAAGGAAAAATATATTCATATTCAATATATATTTCATTATTAAATATGTTAATACTAAAGATAAAAATAAAAATAACTTTCAGAAAAATTATATAGAATTAAGATTCATCGATTCTTTCAAATTTCTAAGTATAAATCTCGATAAATTGGCATATCTCGATAAAGGTAAACTAAAAATTACACAGTCTGAATTTTGCAAACTCAACGCTGAGGATTTTGATCTTCTCACACGTAAAGGTCTTTCCGTACGAGTACGTTGATTACGTCGTAAAATTAGAGGATATGCGCTTACCATCGCGCGAATTATGTTATTAATTATTATTTTTGAGTTCGTTGACGGGAGACACCGTATCCGAGAGTGATTACGCTCACGCTGTGAACGTCTGGGCTAGCGATTTTATTCGAATGCTCGGCGAGTACAGTGATCTGAATTTGAAAACTCATGTCTTATTGTTAACTGATATTTTCGAAAATTTTTGCGAAAGTTGTGGCGCGAGTTACCTCAATCCCGCACATTATCCAGTCGTGTTCCGACAGATACGCGCAGGCCAATAACAAATAAATGCATACAATTCGTCGAAATCGTCAACGTACTTGATGTATTGTAACGTGAATGATCTTATGGGCGACGAATGGATGGACGATGTATCAACCACATCAAATTTCGATAGGTCAAAGATATCGAAGATGCTGTGAATTTTGACGCGAGAGTGATCGTCCACCAGATTTGTCCACCGATTATATTCTCGAGATTGTTCTTGAGCAGAGAGAATCAAGAAAGAGTGAAGCGGATTCAATCGGAAGCCGCCATTCGTTCGCCATTCGTTAGAGTGAGTAGGAGTTATGGTAGAAGTGTGATAGAACATATGGTGCTGCACATACTAGTATTGTATCGCTAGTATTGTATATGTACATACATGTACATGCACACGTGCACATTTGCAGAAGTGAACGGATAAATGGCAGAACCAATCAGAGAAGAGAACGTTCGTTTTCTTGATTCTCTCTGGGAATCTGCACTACATACTGATCTATCTTTCTATCCAATGCGCGATAAACCGTCTGGCAAGTGCGAGAATAAACTTCTAGCGACGCTGTACAAACAGCATTGCGTCCACTATTGTAATCTGCAACAATGTAGTCTTCGCGTAACAAAGATCCATCAGATGTTACAATTTTCAATTCGTCTGTCTCTGTGATTACATTGAACTCAATACAGTTTAGAATGCGCGCAAAAAACGATTTCGGGGAAAATTTATACAAACTTATAATCTATGCAGTATTCGGTAAAATTATAGAAAATGTTCAAAATCATGTAAACATAGATTTATTAACAAAATGAGATGGATAGGAGCGGAGACAATGATCGCGAAGCCGAATTTTCACAGTCGTAGCGTCTTTGCGGAAAATTTTGATCGTCGTCGAACTATGCAAACTTGAAATGAAGTTCAGCAACCGATTTATGTGGGTATGTGTATACTTAATATGTCGAAAGTGTGCTTGAATTTCACCAAGAATACATGTCATCGATGATATCGCGACAAATGTAAAATCATGTACACAGACATGAACAGTCTCATTTACCATATAGAAATGCGAGGACGTTTACGAGACGATGAAACGTGATATCGCTAGATTCGGCACGAGCGATTATCCGATGGATAACGCGTATGATATGCTTTTCGTGAACAAAAAAGTACGGATCTAATGAAGGATGAGAATAATGGTATGATAATGACCGAATTCGTTGGACTCAGAGCGAACACGGTAAAGGATGGCAAGAAGGATACTAAAAAGGCGAAAAGAATAAAGAGAAACATCGTAGTGTGAACGATAATATTCGATGATTATACACGATGTTTGAATAAAGAGATCGAAATAACTCGTCGTCAATCGTGTATAAATTATACGAGGTGTACATGATATTTGAATCGAAAATCGCTCTGAGTTCATACAACGACAAACGATACGTCATTCCAGACTCGACGGAGATGTTACTGTGGAGACATCGGCGGATATCTTTGTAATACTATATATATGTATTAACAATAATATGACTATTGTGTTTTTACATTTTTTTATATTTTCATACAGTGTATTATTATTATTATAGTTCATGTATTACTATTTCTTATTATCTTAATGTGCACTTCGTGTATAGGATGCGACACCAAAATCCGGACAAATCGAACAATTTCTTTAAACAAAATGTTTTTAATAAAAAATTAAATATTACAAAAAATCCTTTTACGTGGCACTTGAGGGATCCCTGTAGAGCACAATATTATTCGATATATCCCCCGATATATCGATACATAGCTTGAATGATGGCCTCTATTTCCAGTCTGAAGCACGTTGTAATGAAGCGCTGTCCAATGAATGTTGCAATAATGGTCCTTAATGACGTTACATTGGGATACCGAGACTTATTTGTGACTCTTTCAACTACACTTCATACGTAGTAGTCCAAAGGATTTAAATCTGGGCTGTTGGGAGATCAGAATAGGAGCTGAGGTGAGCAACTCGACTTATCCTGGCAGCCTCAGAGAATATCTGTCGTAATTTAATGTGTACGATTTGTATCGAAGGTCCTCCTCGGCAATTCGACGCATTGTTGAATCGTTTACGCCAACAATCGATGCTAATTTTCGCAATGATTGCCCTCCGAAATCAGTGCTTGAGCCCTTTCAACGACTGCGGGGGTCCTCGCGGTTCTTTCGAGTGACTTCTTCGCTGGCATATTGAAACCTTCATTGGGCTGTTCTAAAACTGTATATTTTGCCACAACATCATAAACGGTTCATTTCGAGTATTCAAAGAATCGAATTATTTTCGTTGCTGAGCGCCTAGCGCGAAGGCCTTCGATGATCACGGCTTTTCGGTTATATTACTTGGTTTCAACATTGCAACTATTTTGAAAATATGACTATTTACTAGAAGCATCAAGCTTTCTCGGACGCCAACAACAATCTCTAGCGAAAACACAATATAGCGGAAAATTTAAATTGAAATTTGTCTGGATCTTGGTAACGCACGTGTATATACAAGATGATTCAGAAAAACTTCGTGTCCTTGCACGGAGTTCCTGGCTGAATTCTAAGACGATTTTTCCTTTACTAAAATTTTATCCGATGCTTATTTTTGAATTATTAAAGGATGAAATTATCGAATCATAAGTCGCTTATAGAAGATACGGGCGGCGCCGAACGCATTCATCGTCTGACGCGAATGATCACAAAGGGTATTCAACGTTGCAATCAGCTGTTTAAGGCCAAAAGTTATTATGTTTTAT
>Ga0157362_1000765_pt1 | contig 11921 bp, 12 predicted proteins | sample AttlaeALBM3_FD_111480 | JGI IMG/M metagenome (GOLD analysis project Ga0157362, IMG submission 111480) | Fungus gardens microbial communities from leaf cutter ant in Ribeirão Preto, State of São Paulo, Brazil - Atta laevigata ALBM3 | ecosystem: Host-associated > Fungi > Mycelium > Unclassified ... | reverse complement strand
TTGTAGAACATTCTAGAAAGGACATGTGATCATGGACTAGTAGTGTACAGCCACTTGTAAAAGTAGTATAAGTAGGTAGTGCAATCCAACGAGGAACTCCATCGAGTTCTTCCTAAACACTCATCTAGAGTGGTCCCTAAGTCATCAAGGCTTTGCGATAACAATGGCCTAGTATCCTCAAACCAACAGACAGATGGAACACATCAACCAAGAGTTAGACCAGTACCTCTGGTTTTTTGTGAATGAACAGCAAGACGACTGGTATGACCTCTTGCCCATGGTGGAGTTCCAGCACAACAATCATGTTTACTCCACTATCCAACAGCCTCCGTTTCTGCTCGACACTGGAAGACTTCCTTGCATAGGCTTCGAACCCCAACAGAACCCTTCCAGTTTAGAGACAGTCAACAAGTTCATGGAAAGAATAAGAACAGCGATCAAAGAAGCGAAGTCTGTGATCTGCAAAGTACAAGACAACATGAAAAGATACTATGACCAACGAAGAACTCTGGCCCTGGTGTTCAAACCTGGCGACAAAGTCTTCCTTGATGCATCGGATATCCAGACTACGTGCCCTTGAATGGTGGATCAGACCTATAGCCTATTGCTTAAGGCTGCCACACCAGATAAAGCAACTCCATCCAGTTTTCAATGTAGTAAAGCTTACTCCAGCTTCAGACAACCCAATCACAGGACAGAAAATAGAAGACCACCTACTGCCCATAGTTATTGACGGAAAAGCAGAGTGGGAAGTAGAAGAGATACTTGACAGTCGTTGGTACCAGAAAAGATTCCAGTATCTCATTAAGTGAAAGGGGTATGACTGTAAACATAATTCTTGGCAATCCACCTCTGAAGTCTCTGTACTGGAACTGACAGTGGAGTTCTATTGCAAACACCCAGGGGCTCTAAGACACATCTAGCATGCAAAGTTCGACAATATCTTTTAGTTGGAGTCCATTGCTCCAAGACATAGCAATCTTGAAGGGGAGTGAATATGAGGGAACAGCTTTATTTCCACCCCAGAACTGTATAACGATACTCCAGAGCAACCTAAGCCTGTTCAAGTATTACTAAAATAATACTTAAACACACTAGTATAGCTCCAATCACACTGACCCTGACACCAAAAAATATAAACTTAGTATATAATGTAGAACATCCTTTCAGGAGCCTCATCCTAATCTCTAAAGATTCTTCTGGAGTCTTATACCCCAGTCACCCTTACATATGCTCCTTTCCTACAATGGTCTGTGCAGCAGCAGATAGTGTTGTTTATCATGTCACTTTGCTCCCTTTTAACAACAGTCTGCATTGTAAGGGCGCACTCAGAGGCGCACCAGAACACACTCAATGTTAGTAAGAGAGGTATCTTAAGTCAGAGCAATGGATAGCCTAGGAGCTCAAACTATTGTTGAGGTAAGGTATTCTACCATACATCACTAGCTACTTATACTAGACTAGCCTGGTCTATGTGCCAGTTGCTATGAACACAAACATCAGGACAATAATAACTACACTACCAGATATAGCTATATAGTACTGTGATAGGGATCCGAACTAGAGGGAAGGGAACTATAGATCGTGGACTCCGAGGATCTGTGGGAACACTAGCTAATGCAAACCCTACCAGGTTATCTAAGCGATCTCAGGGTTGTCCTCTTACATGCATCATAGTAAGTAATATTGTGCATCAGGTCGCTGTACTCCCTTCCTTCACTGTTAATTTGTACTGTTGTAAATCAGGTTGCTCTGCTTCTTTCCTACAACAGTAAGGCCATAGTCAGCTTGCTTTGCTCACTACCTGTTCCAATTTTATTCTAATTTATTCTGAATTTATTTGAATTTTATAAAAATTTTGATTGAAAAGCAAGGTCATGTGACAAAGTTGCTTGGTCAGTTCTGAGTCAGCAGCCATCTTCCCACATTGGTCTCACATATATACTAGAAGATAGTGTCATATAAGACAGCCATCTAGGCAAGATAAGTGATATTTTTCACTATAATAACTATAATAAACAGCTCAAGAGATGAGTTGAACTCCCTAAAAGATAACTATTAGATGCCCAGTTGTGGACTTGTGCACATCACTCAAGTAGCAGAGTAGTGGCTATGACTACCACTATAAAGACCTCATAAGAGTTTGTCTAGAAAATCTTATAATAAATCTATAATGGAACTTCCCTCTAGAGTGCTCTCAAGAGTAAAAAGGATCTTAGGAGGCTTACCTCTAACAGAATAATGTCATATCTTGGTAGACCATTGCTTATTTATATAAGTTACTATCAGATCAGAGCCATCATCTCTAATAGCTAATTATAGTAAGAACTGGAAAGCTAAGTTTCCTTGAGAGCTGCATTGCAAACATAATAAAAGAAAACTAAGGCTTGAAGATGTGATAAGGTATAAAGAAGTAGTAGAAGGACTAGAAAAGATAGGTAGAGAGATCAGATAAAGAGATAGGGGAGAATTTTGATAAAGACAATATACTTGAGAGCAGGCTAACTCAAGATCAGCTTTTCTCTTTACTGCTTATTAAGAGGCTTGAAGATCATCTATCATTCAAAGAAGAACCCCAGGAGTAGGATTAGAAGAGATGTCGTCTATTACAAATAGTCACTTACTGATTGGTGATTTGGTATTTGAAAGGCTTAAAAATATGAAGTTTAGACAGTGACAAAAGAAGTTATTAAGTCTGAGGTCTAATTCTCAGACAGAGAATCCTTATATACAGAATTGTAATAGTCTGTTCTAGTGTACAGACTATTACATGCTACTATCTATTGTTCTACATATGGTAGTGCCTTTGTACTTAAAATAGAGATAGCTTAACCATATAGAGGCTGTCTTTTGTTCTAAGAAAAAACAGATAACTATCTATGAGTAATTAATTAAGTTTATGTACAAACATTGAGAACTTCATATCTCCATGAATATTAATCATCTCAGCATTGTTTTAGGCTCATTTTGAGTAGTATGAAGAGGGCTTCTCTGATTCCTAAAAGCAAAACATTGATCATGGTAGTTTCCAAGATATCAGTGATTTAATAAACAGTACCATAGTAGTTATCTACTGATCTACCTAATATTTTGGCTAATACTGATTTCCTTGAAACATAACTGGTATTGATTGAAAGGTCTTCAAGGAATTTTGGATACCATTGATACTGTTAAAAGGGTGTAAAAGAGAATTGCATACTGGAACAAACAATAAGACACAATACTAGCTCCTAATTGTATGCTAAAGGTTCGAGGGGAGATAATCAAAGATGAAGGTTATAAATAATTAGAAAATAAAAATTATATGTAGCTCCCATAAAATATAGGTTGGTTGTTGTGAAATAAAGATAAGATCTTCTTAGATCATTATCGCATAGCCTCCCTAAGGTATCAACTTTTATTTACTATGACAAAAGCTCCTCTGGAAAATATAGTTAGTTGATTACTCATGGACCCTCCATACTCAGTTGCCCCCTTGTTTGCACCCCAACACTGAACCTTATGGGTATGATACAATCCAAGTATGTACCTAGCCAAGCTTTCCCAGCCTACTGTCCTCTCTGAAGCCTGCCTGAGTTATATCTGCTATTTCTCTCTAGATTGAGTTCTGGGTATATTCTGTGTTCTTCTCAAGACATCCTACTGACTCCAAGCTCTTACACTCAATAGTTTTGCATTTTACAATTCCAGAGACAATGATGATAGAGATAAGTGCCAAGAGGTTCTCTTCTTTTCTTATCCTGCTCCAGATACTATATTAAAATTATTACAAAGCCCTGACATTCTGTCAGGATCCAGTAGTTCAACGTAGGATTCCCTTGTGGGCTTGGCCTTAATTTTGATTGTGCCTCCCTGTACTCTGCCCAGTAGGAAAGCAAATGGTTTATTGGACAATGAGTATAAATTCTGTAGAAAAGAGGAGGGGGACTAATATTGCTTGAAAATCCTAGTTGAGAACAAAACTAAGTTGTTTAATTAATAGTAAGTCTTTTATAGTTCCTATGGGATTTCCTAAACAGAGGAGCTATGGTAAGTGCATGTAAGGGGAGCAGTTAGGACACGCATCGAGTTTCCTGATGACATAAGCATGCATGTGGGAACTCAAGGATGGTCTGGTCTATGCTCAACATTGCACATGCGTCACCCCGCATCTGAGGTATCATGGGGGCGTGACAGTGCCCCTCTTGTGGCCATAAACTTGACTCTCTCAGTAGTTAACGACAGTGCTGGCTTTCAAGCGATGTGGCGAGTTTATGGGTCTGAAGGTGCTCCTGGAGCTTGATTTCCTGGGGTACTAGTAGTAAAAGTTGTTAACGAGTTCGGAGGCATTCGACAGGTTGGCAGCCGTTATCCAGGACTACTCTTTGGCAGATCCTTCATAACCTGCCCATTGTACAAGGTATATTAGGGGGTCTCTTCTTCGCTGATCAAGTTTTGAATCTAGGATTTGTGTGATTTCGAATTCCAGGTGTCCATCAATCTCAATGGGTGGTAGCAGTGCATTATCTCTGTTTGGGATTTGGCTGGAGTGTGCTGGCTCTAGTTGGGATACGTGGAAGACAGGATGGATAGCTCTTAGGTGGTTTAGAAGCTTGACTAGGTAGGAATGTGTCCCAGGTTTGCCCAGTACTTCAAATGGGCCAAGGTAGCGTTTTGCTAATTTTTTTGATGGTTGGGTGGTCCTAATGAATTTTGCTAGGATAAAAACTTAGTCTCCTACTTGGATTTCGGGATCTAAGGAATGCTTCCTGTCTGCAGCAATTTGGTAGCAGTGCTGGGCCATCTAAATGGTTTGTTTCAGTTTGTCATGTATCTTTTTTAAGTCTGATATGAAATTATTAGTTGTGCCTCAGGGTAGTTCTCTCTGGACTTGGAACTGGACTCTTAGGTGGTACCCTTTGTTGGCAAAGAAAGGGGAGGTCCCGGTGGTGGAAGATAAGATGTTGTTGTAGGTGAATTCCACTAAGGGTAGTAGTTGGGACCAATCTGATTGCTGATAGTTGCAGTAAATTCTTAAAAATTGCTCTAGCATCTGGTTGGTACATTCTGTCTGGCCGTCAGCCTCTGGGTGGTACCCTGAGGTGAAGTGTAACTTCATATTTAGTCTATTGGCCAAGGACTTAAAGAACTTAGATATGAACTCTACCCTGCGGTCAGATGTAACATGGGAAAGGGTACTATGCTTAGAGAACACGTTCTCGATGAATAGTTGTGCTAGTCTTGTGGCGTCAATTGACCTTGTCATAGGTATGAAAATGGCCTGTTTGGTAAGTTGGTCCACTATTACCAGCATGTCGGTATAACCATTGGATAGAGGTAGTTGTTCAATGAAGTCTATAAATATAGACTCCCAAGATTGGGGAGGGATTGGGAGTTGTTTGAGCATTCTGTAAGGTTTGTGCCGTCTTGATTTGTTCTGGGTACACGTGTTGTAAGAGTTCATATAGTCTGCGATGAACTCTTGGAGATTAGGCCAGTAAAAATCCTAGCAGATTAATTGGTAGGTTTTGGACTGTCCAGGGTGACCTGCTAGAATGTGATCATGTTTGAGCTGTAACACTTGTAGTCTCAGATCGTTGGCATTAGGTACATAGACTCGTCCTTTGAAATATAGTAGGCTATCTTTTCTGATTTCCCACTGTAGGTTCTGATGGTTGATGTCTGATCCTGTCAGTTCTAAGTACTTTGGGTCTGCTTCTAGGGCTTCTCGAATATCGGATAGTAGTTTGGTTAGGTCTATCACTACTGCCGCTTGTAGTTTAATTGAGGGGAGTAGCATCTTAGTTGAGCAACCTGCTAATTGACTCTAGCTGAACAGTAGTTGCCAGATAGTTCTTTGTGAGGCCTCAGCTTTGTCATACATATCCCAGCGTCGTGTCAAGGTATCAGGCTCCCTCCCCAATCTCCCCAGCCTGAATTTGATTGTTAGGTTGAACTATGAGAGAAACTCAGACCATCTAGCCTGGCGTTGTGTCAGTGCCTTAGAACTGCAGAAGTAGGTCAAGTTCTTGTGATCTGTGATTACTTCTACTAGGTTCGCTGTTCCCTCAAGGTAATGCCGCCATTTTTTGAAAGCTTCAACGATAGCTAACAGTTCTTTGACATGGACATCATAGTTTAATTTGGCTGCTTGTAGGATTTGGAAGTGAAAAGCAATGGGGTGAATGTCACCATCAGTGCGGATTGACAGGATAGCTGCTAGTGCTAAGTCTGATGCATTGGTTTCTAGGACCAAGAGCAAGTCTGGCTCCCAGTGTCTCAGTAATGGTGCTCTGGTGAATGCTTCCTTGATAGTTTTAAAGGCCGTCTCACATTCCGTGGTCTAGTTCCAAGATATTGATTTCCGGGTGAGGCGAGTGAGTGGTAATGTTAGTGCTGAATAATTCTGGATGAAGTGTCTATAGAAATTTATGAACTCCAAGAAAGATTGTATATCCTTTATACGTCGTGGTGTTGGCCAGTCCCATACCGTTTGGACCTTGTTATTGTCTATCTATAACCCATCCTTATTAATGATAAACCCTAGGAACTCGATCTTGTCTCGGTGGAAGAAGTACTTTGATGGTAAAGCATATAGTTTGTTTTCTTTCAGCCTTCTTAGTATCTCTTTGACATGTGACTTGTGCTCCTTTAGGTTGTTTGAGTAGATTAGGATATCATCCACATATACTACGACGCAGACGTCCAGTAGGTCGGCAAAGATCTCATTCATAAAGTGCTAGAAGGCCAAGGGGGTATTTGATAAGCCAAAAGGTATGACCAACCATTCAAAGGACCTGTAATGGGTGCAAAAGGTGGTTTTCCACTCATCACCACTAGTGATGCACACTAGGTAGTAAGCACTCTTCAAATCAATCTTTGAATAAATTCATGCTTTGTTAGGGGCGTCTAGGAGGTCTGACAGGAGGGGAATTGGATATCTATCCTTCCAAGTTAACTTGTTGAGACCACGATAGTCTACACACAGTTGTAGTGAGCCATCTTTTTTCTTCACAAAGAGTACTGGTGCACCACAGGGTGAGTTTGAGGGGCGAATGATACCTGTTCTCAGGTTTTCATCCAAAAACTCATGGAGTATCTGTAGTTTAAGGGCTGAGGGGGAGTAGATTGGGCCTAGTGGAGGGGTCTGCTCTCCTTCAATTTGGATAGAAAGGTCATAAGGTCGGTGAGCAGGAAGTGACTTGGAACTAAGTTTGCTGAAGACGTTGGCAAACTCATGGTACTCTTCTAGTAGGTCTTTTAGTTCTGAGAGATCGTTGATTGTTAAGGTGGCTCGAGCCTTGGGTCCAATCGGATCTAGTGCCAGCTGGTAGGCTGTTGCACCTTCCTCATTACATGCCTGTCGGTAAGCTACTGCATGTCAGACTAGCTAACTCCAAAGCCAGAATTAAGCCAACTGCTTCTTTATCAGCATTTGACAAAGAGAACTCAATAGAGTTCCTGTTAGATTTGATACATTATATATACATGCAGAGTAACCCTAACCCTGTCCTTTTATCCCATACTTCCTTATGAGTCAACTTGCTCTCACGCATCCATCGATATTACAAATTAAAAGAAAAAGAAAAGAAAAACAATATTCAAAATAAAAGAAAAGAAAAAGAAAAAGAAAAGAAATGATGACTTAGCCGATTTGCCAAGTTATGACACTACCTCCCTTTCAAGTTTTCTTGTCCCAAGGAATTTTCTTACAACTTGTAGTATGGGTTGACCATGTTGCCCATCTCGTTATCGTCTTCTTCTGTCCATTCTCTATCTCCTGATTTTTCCTCCTCAATTTCTTCTTTCTCTGGAATTGTCTTCATCATTTTTCTTTTCATGGGTTTCTTGCTCTTCCATCGTCTCTAGTTCTTCTCCATTCTTCCCCAATATTTTTGGTCATATCGCTTGTCTGACCACCCATATAATTTCTTTGCTGTAAATCTTTCTGGCAATTCTCTCTATTGGAACGTTTCTTCTTTGCGCTCTTGCCACGCCATGTCTTCTATATCTCTTTGATATTCTCTCTCGAATTCTTTGACTGTTTCTTGTGCGTTCTTTAAATTCTCCCTTTTTTCCCATGTGTCTGACTCCACCGTAAATTCTTTCCAGCGTACTAAGTATTTATCCTTCCCTCTTACTCATTGCTTATTCAGGATTCTTTCTACCTCCTATTCTTTTTCTTCTTTGATTATGACTGGAGCTGGCTGCTCCTTCCTCTGTCCTTCTACTTGCCCTACATATCTACATATTCTATTGACTACCAGGTGTATCTTTACTGTGCTAGATAGTTCTAATTTGACTGTATTCAATGATACTATTTCTTTAACTCTGTAAGAACCGACAAATCTCTCCGTCAACTTCTCTGTCCTCCTCCCGACCATCTGATATTTTAGATTCTTGGTACTGAGCATGACCAAGTCTCCTACTTTATACTCATCTGTGTCTGATCTCTTCTTGTCTGCATACTTCCTTATATCTTCCTGCGCTTTCCTTAGCACCACTTTTGCCTCTTCTTGTATTTCCTTCATTTTCTCCACAAATTTTTCTGCTCCCACATATTTTCCTTTCTTTCTCCCTTTGAACCCCATCCTGGGATCTTGCCTGTAATTTGCCTTAAAAGGTGACATCCTGGTACTTGAGTGCACTTTATTGTTATACACAAACTCTACTGTTCCTAACCATTCTGGCCACTGCTCTTGCCTGTGATCAATGAACATTCTCAAGTATTGTTCCAACTCCTGGTTAATCCTCTCTGTTTGTTTGTTTGTCTGAGGGTGGAACGCTGTTGACAATTTACTCTTAATCTCTAGCATCTCGTTCAACTCTTTCATTAATCCCGCTGCGAATTGTGGTTCTCTGTCTAATATAATGCTCTCAGGTAGACCATGTAACTTCCACATGTTGTCTCTGAAAAACCTTGCTAATCCTTCTGCTGATACTTTTTCTGTAGTCAGTATGAAATAGACTATTTTAGTTAACCGATCCACTACTACTAGAATACTGTCATATTCCTGTGCTAAGGGCAGCTTGGTGATAAAGTCTGCTAATATATGCGTCCAAGGTTTTTCCAGAATAGAGTTGGGCATTAACTTGCCTGCTGGCTGTTCTGTGCAGTTTTTATTGCGCTGGCAGGTGTCGCATCCTTCCACATATTGCTTCACCTCCTTTGTTATTCCTAGTCACCAGAAATTACAGGTGACCAGCTCCACTGTCTTTCATTGCCCCCCATGCCCTCCTACTGGCGTGTCGTGATACAGCCTGATTATTTCTGCTCTAAGCTTGTCATCTCTTGGTACATAGACTTTTCCTTCTTTGTACATTATGCCATCTACTTCTCTCCATTCTTCATCCCTCAATATTTTTACTCCTGCTCGTTTCATTTCTTCTACTGTCTTTACCACTTTATCGTCTTTCACTTTGGACTTTCTTACTTCCTCTAGTAGATCTACCCCGTCTACTATAATTTCTACTGCTTCTGTCTTTCTTACTTCTAACCACTCCGGTTTCACCAACATTTCATCCTTGTTATCCTTTTCTACCCCAACCTTCCAGTCTGGTCTCTTGCTGAGACTGTCTGCTTTCTCCATCTTACTTCCTGGAACGTGTTTTAACGTAAAGTTGAATCTAGATAGGTACAAGGCCCATTATGCTTGTCTTTGATTCAATTTTTGCACTTTCATGAAATATTCAAGATTTTTGTGATCTGTTCAAATCTCAAATTTAACTACTGCTTCTTCCAGAAAATGTCTCCATACTTCTAGGCATCTGACTACTGCCAACATTTCTTTGTTGTGAATCTTATAGTTCTGTTCTATGTCACTTAGAGATTTTGAAATAAAGGCAACTGGTCTCTATTTTTCATCTGAGCACTTCATTGAGAGTACTTCTCCAGTGGCATAATTCAAAGCGTCAGCTTCTACTCTAAATTCCTTGTCCAAATCTGGGGCTACTAATACTGGTTTACTAGTGAAGATCCTTTTCAACTCATTAAATGCTTTCTGTTGCGTTTCCTTCCACCGCCACTTCTCATCTTTTCATGTAAGCACATTCATTGGCCTAGCTACTCGAGCGAAATCTTTGATGAACCTCCTGTAATAATTTGCGAGGCCCAAAAACTTTCTGACGTCTTTCATATTTTTTAGCTGTGGCCAACTAAGTACTTCATCCACTTTCTCTGCTTCCATTTCTATTCCATCGGGTCCTATGATAACCCCTAGGAATCCTATCTTCCATGCCTTCCACACACATTTTTCTGACTTGATATACAAGTCATTCTTTTCTAACCTCCTCAGTATTTCTTCCACAATTTCATCATGTTCTTTCTCAGTTTTTGTTCCTACCAATACATCATCCACAAACGCTGCCACTTTTCCTTCATTAATCAGGTCTCTCAGTATTTCATTCATCATTACTTGAAATGTTGCTAGTAAATTTGTCATTCCAAAAAATATGACCGTTGGTTCAAATGAGCCTATGTACGTTGTAAATGCTCTCTTCCACTCATCTCCTTCTTTTATCCTCATATTGTTGAACCCTTACCTTAGATCCATCTTTGTGAATACTCTTTTACTACCCATGTTGTCAATTAACTCTGTGATTAGTAGTAGCGGGTAATTATTCTTTACTATCTGGCTATTAAGATTGTGATAGTCTATTACTATCTACTTACTTCCATCTTTCTTGCCAACAAAAAATACTGGCGACGTCTGTGGGAATTTTGAGGGTCTGATATACCCTTTCCTCAGCTGATTGTCTATGAAGTTTTGAACCTCCTCTCTCTTATTCTTGGACAGAGGGTAAATCTTCCCTTTCTATGGTTTAAACGTCTCCTTGAGATCTATCGCATGATCCCAAATCTTTCTGGTCAGCATCCTCTTGGATTCTACCTTCCCAAACACTTTCCTCCACTTTAGAAATTTCTTAGGGACCATTTCCTCAATTTTCCTATGGTCCTCCTTCATCTCTTCTTCCTTTCTCCAATCTTCTTTATCATTTATTGCCTAACAGACAATTTTCTCTTCTTCCTCAGTTGCCACTCTTTTGACTTTTTCCCTCTTTCGGTTGCTTCTGCCACACAAGGGCAGGCATCTTGTCATTTTAACCTCTCCTATTTCCCAGTTTATTTCTGGGTTGTACACTGCCAACTATAGTATTCCTAGAATCACTTCTGTCTTTCCTAGGTCACATACGTTCATTCTCATCCTTTCTACATGGTCTTTGTAAAATACATTGTATTCTACCTGGTACGTGATAGCCCCTTTACTATTATTTGTGCCATCTACATTCCTGATGGTGAAAGGGTGCAAAAGGAAATTGCACACTGGGACAAACAAAACCATGCTGTGCCAGCTCCCAATTGCGTGCTAAAGGTCCGAGGGGAGATAATCAAAGATGAAGGTTTATAAATAATTAGAAAATAGGAATTATACATAGCTCCAATAAAATATATATTGGTGGTTGTGAAATAATTGTAAAATCTCTCTAGATTGTCGTCGCATAGCCTCCCTAAGGTATCAACCTTTACACACCATGACAAAAGCTCCTCTGGAAAATACAGTTAGTTGATCACTTATGGACCCTCCACACTCAGTTGCCCCCTTGTTTGCACCCCTAACACCAAACCTTATGGGTGTGATGCAATCCAAGTGTGCACCTAGCCAAGCTTTCCCAGCCTGCTGTCCTCTCCGAAGCCTGCCCGAGTTGCATCTACATCTTCTCCCTAGATCGAGTTCTGGGTATATTTTGTGTTCTTCTCAAGACACCCCACTAGTCCCAGTCTTCTTACTATCAATAGATTCGCATTTACGATTCCAGAAGCAGTATAGATAGAGGTAGGAGTCAAGAGGTTCCTCTCCTATCCAACTGCACACTGGATACTATATTAAAATGATTACAAAGCCCTGAAACTCAAGGAATAAAATATAAAAAGGAAACTATTA
>Ga0157362_1000764_pt1 | contig 11926 bp, 10 predicted proteins | sample AttlaeALBM3_FD_111480 | JGI IMG/M metagenome (GOLD analysis project Ga0157362, IMG submission 111480) | Fungus gardens microbial communities from leaf cutter ant in Ribeirão Preto, State of São Paulo, Brazil - Atta laevigata ALBM3 | ecosystem: Host-associated > Fungi > Mycelium > Unclassified ... | reverse complement strand
CTCTGCCGGCACCGGGAACCCGTTCTTCACCACCGACTCAGCGGCCTGCCTGCGCGGCATCGAAATCGAAGCCGACGTGGTGCTGAAAGCCACTAAAGTCGATGGCGTCTATTCAGCTGACCCGGTGAAAAACCCGGATGCGACGCTGTACGATCAGCTCTCCTACGCCGAAGTGCTGGAAAAAGAGCTGAAAGTGATGGATCTGGCGGCCTTTACGCTGGCGCGTGACCACCAGCTGCCGATCCGCGTATTTAATATGAACAAACCTGGCGCGCTGCGTCGCGTGGTGATGGGTGAAAAAGAAGGCACCCTGATTACGCATTAATACCCGACGCAAGATAAAATAAGGTATATTCTGTCGGCGCGGTGAACGCCACCGCGCACCATTCAGGATTATCGCTCAACGGCGATACCGCTTCCGGCGCCGCCGGAATGGCCAGGTCAAACCGAATCCAAGGGTTTCAACGTGATTAACGACATCAAAAAAGATGCTGAAACGCGCATGGACAAATGCGTCGAAGCGTTTAAAAACACCATCAGCAAAGTGCGTACCGGTCGTGCTTCTCCTTCTCTGCTCGACGGTATCGTGGTCGAATACTACGGCACGCCGACGCCGCTGCGTCAGCTCGCGTCCGTGACGGTAGAAGACTCGCGCACGCTGAAAATCAACGTGTTCGACCGCTCAATGGGCCCGGCAGTGGAAAAAGCCATTATGGCTTCCGACCTCGGCCTGAACCCGAACTCAGCCGGCAGCGACATTCGCGTTCCGCTGCCTGCGCTGACCGAAGAGCGTCGTAAAGATCTGATCAAGATCGTGCGCGGCGAAGCCGAGCAGGGTCGCGTTTCCGTGCGCAACGTGCGTCGCGACGCCAACGACAAGATCAAAGCGTTGCTGAAAGACAAAGAGATCAGCGAAGACGACGAGCGTCGTACTCAGGACGAGATCCAGAAAATGACCGATGCGCGCATCAAGAACGTCGATGCGGCGCTGGCCGAAAAAGAGAAGGAGCTGATGGAGTTCTAATCCCGTCAGCTGCGCTCTATACTCAACCTCGTTGGGTATCAAACGCCGTTCAGAGCTGCGTTCATTGCGAATGCGCTCTGGCGGCGTTTTACATTATGCCTTCCGCGCTTGCGGAGTGATTTAGCGCCTTCACAGGGAGAGCGAAATGAAGCGATTAACCTTGCTGGGTTCCACCGGATCGATTGGCGCCAGCACGCTGGCGGTGGTGCGCGCCCATCCCGAGCTTTACCAGATCACCGCGCTGGTGGCCGGACAAAACGTCGCGCTGATGGCGGAGCAGTGCCAGACCTTCCAGCCGCGCTATGCCGCGATGGCGGACGAGGCGTCCGCGCAGGCGCTGCGTGAACGACTGAAAGCACTCAACGTGGCGACCGAAGTGCTCTCCGGCGTTCAGGCTGCCTGCGAGCTGGCCGCGCTGGACGAGGTCGATCAGGTGATGGCGGCGATCGTCGGCGCCTCGGGGCTGCTGCCGACGCTGGCGGCAATCCGCGCCGGCAAAAGCGTGCTGCTCGCCAATAAAGAGTCCCTTGTCACCTGCGGCCGTTTGTTTATGGAGGCGGTGCGTCACCATCAGGCGCAGCTGCTGCCCGTCGACAGCGAGCACAACGCCATTTTTCAGAGTTTGCCCGCTTCCATCCAGCATCAGTTAGGATACGCTGACCTGCGAGAAAATGGCATTGAGTCCATTATCCTTACGGGATCGGGTGGTCCTTTTCGTGACACGCCGCTGGCCGACCTCGCGACCATGTCGCCGGATCAGGCCTGCGCGCATCCGAACTGGTCGATGGGGCGTAAAATCTCCGTCGACTCGGCCACCATGATGAATAAAGGTCTCGAATACATTGAAGCCCGCTGGTTATTTAACGCCAGCGCAGCGCAAATGGAGGTGATCCTGCATCCGCAGTCGATGATCCACTCCATGGTGCGCTACTGCGACGGCAGCGTGCTGGCACAGCTCGGTTCACCGGATATGCGCACCCCCATTGCTCACTGCATGGCGTGGCCCGCGCGTATTACGGCAGGCGTGACGCCGCTGGACTTCACCCGCATGTCCGCGCTGACGTTCGCCGAACCCGACTTTGCCCGCTACCCTTGCCTGAAGCTGGCGATAGAAGCCTGCGAGGCGGGTCAGGCGGCGACCACTACGCTGAACGCGGCCAACGAGGTTGCGGTGGCGGCCTTTCTGGACAACCAGATTCGCTTTACCGACATCGCGGCGCTCAACAGCGAGGTGCTGGCGGCGCAGACGTTCGCAGAGCCAGAGTCCGTGGACGCCGTGCTGGATATCGACCGCGCCGCGCGCGCCCGAGCCACAGCGATGCTGCCGCGTTTCGCCTCCTCGCGTTAACGCGCGCCGCTATTTGTTCGCCTGTGGCGAAAATGGTATAGTCGCTCGCTCGCGTTTCCGGGTATAGCATCGTATCAGATGCGCCTCGCCCCTTTTTGGGCGAGAGAGTACCGGGCGCAATGTATTCAGAAACCACAGCATTTCTGACAACAGGAATTAATTACGCGTTATGTCGTCCAATAATCACAACAAAACCGATGACCAGCAGGGAACAGGCCCGCGTCACGTCGCTATCATCATGGATGGCAATGGTCGCTGGGCTAAAAATCAGGGAAAACTGCGTATTTCCGGCCATAAGGCGGGCGTAAAAGCGGTGCGCCGCTCCGTCAGCTTCGCCGTCAGCAATAATCTTGAAGCGCTGACGCTCTATGCCTTCAGCAGTGAAAACTGGAGCCGTCCGCCTCAGGAAGTGACGGCGCTGATGGAGCTGTTTGTCTGGGCGCTCGACAGTGAAGTGAAGAGCCTGCACAAGCACAACGTGCGTCTGCGCATTATCGGCGACGTGAGCCGTTTCAGTAACCGTATTCAGGAGCGTATTCGTCGCGCCGAGGAACTGACTCAGCAAAATAGTGGACTGACTCTCAATATTGCCGCGAACTATGGCGGACGTTGGGATATTATCCAGGGAGTAAAAAAACTCGCTGAGCAGGTTCAGGAAGGTTTGCTGCGTCCTGACCAGATCACCGAGGAGAACCTGTCTGCGCATCTCTGCATGCAGGGGCTGGCTCCAGTGGATTTAGTGATAAGGACCGGGGGAGAGCATCGGATTAGCAACTTCCTGCTGTGGCAGATCGCCTATGCTGAGTTTTATTTTACCGATGTTCTCTGGCCTGATTTTGATGAACACGTTTTTGAAGGTGCACTGAATGCATTCTCTCTGCGGGAGCGTCGTTTTGGCGGCGCTGCACCAGGCGGCGCCTGAGCAAACAGGGGGTAACCTTTGCTGAAGTCTCGTCTGATTACCGCGCTTATTCTTATTCCGCTGGTGATTGCTGCGCTTTTCTGGTTACCGCCTGTAGGTTTTGCGATGACGATGATCGTCATCTGCATGCTGGCCGCCTGGGAATGGGGTCAGTTTGCGGGCATGGCGTCGCGTCAGCAGCGCATCTGGCTCTCGGTTCTCTGCGGACTGCTGCTGTCAGCGATGCTTTTTACCCTTCCTCCTTATCAGCGCGACGTGCATCTGCCGCAGGTCGCCACGTCGCTCTGGGCGTCGCTGGCGTGGTGGATTGCCGCGCTGCTGCTGGTTCTCTCCTATCCCGCGTCGGCCGCGCTGTGGCGTCATTCGCGTCCGCTGCGTCTGCTGTTTGGCCTGCTCACGCTGGTTCCCTTTTTCTGGGGGATGGTGGCGCTGCGTCAGTATCACTACGACAGCGATCGCTTTGCCGGCTCCTGGTGGCTGCTGTTTGTGATGCTGCTGGTGTGGGGCGCGGATTCCGGTGCCTATATGTTCGGCCGACTGTTCGGCAAGCATAAGCTGGCGCCGAAAGTATCGCCCGGCAAAACCTGGGAAGGCTTTTTTGGCGGACTGGTCTGTTCCGCGCTGATCGCCTGGCTGTTCGCCAGCCTCGCGCCGCTGAGCGTCTCTGCCGGCACGCTGGTTATCTGCGCCGTGCTGGCGACGCTCGCTTCGGTGCTGGGCGATTTAACGGAAAGCATGTTTAAACGCGAAGCGGGCATCAAAGACAGCGGCAACCTGATCCCCGGTCACGGCGGCATTCTCGATCGCATCGACAGCCTCACCGCCGCGGTGCCGGTTTTCGCCTGCTTGCTATTGCTGGTGTTCCGCACCCTCTGAGGACAGGCGTAGATGTTGAGTATATTGTGGAGTTTCGTCGCCTTTATCATCGCCCTCGGCGTGCTGATCACCGTTCACGAGTTTGGCCATTTCTGGGTGGCGCGCCGCTGCGGCGTGCGCGTTGAGCGCTTCTCGATTGGCTTCGGCAAGGCGCTCTGGCAGCGTCGCGATAAGCAGGGCACCGAATATGTCATCGCGCTGATCCCGCTCGGGGGCTATGTCAAAATGCTCGACGAGCGCGTGGAAAGCGTGCCCGCCGAACTGCGTCATCAGGCGTTTAACAACAAAGCCATCTGGCAGCGCGCGGCGATTATCGCCGCCGGTCCCGTCGCCAACTTCATCTTCGCCGTGTTCGCCTACTGGGTCGTGTTTATGCACGGCGTGCCTGGCGTGCGCCCGGTGGTCGGCGAAATAGTGAACGGTTCGGTGGCGGCGGAAGCGCAAATTGCCAGCGGAATGGAACTTAAAGCGGTAGACGGTATCGAAACGCCTGACTGGGATGCCGTGCGTATGGCGCTGATCGGCAAAATCGGTGACGCGCAAACGGTGCTGACCGTCTCGCGCTTCGGCGAAGAGGCGACGCAGCAGAAAGCGGTCGACCTGCGCAACTGGCAGTTCGAGCCAGACAAAGAGGATCCGGTTGTCGCGTTGGGCATTCGTCCGCGCGGGCCGCAAATCGAAACCACGCTGGCGGAGGTGCAGGCAAACTCACCCGCGAGCGTTGCCGGTTTGCAAGCGGGCGACAGGATCGTTAAAGTCGATGGTCAGCCGTTGACGCAATGGCAGGCTTTTGTCACGCAGGTGCGGGATAATCCCGGCACAGAGATGGTTCTGGACGTGGATCGCAACGGCGAAACGGTGCAGCTGCACCTGACGCCGGAAGCCAGACCAGGCGCGAAAGCAGAAGGTTTCGCCGGGGTGATCCCGCGCGTGATCCCGCTGCCGGAAGCCTATAAAACGGTAAGGCAGTATGGCGCGTTCGACGCTATTGGTGAGGCCAGCGCGAAGACCTGGCAACTGATGAAGCTGACGGTCTCCATGCTGGGCAAGTTAATTACCGGCGATGTGAAGCTGAACAACCTGAGCGGGCCGATTTCGATCGCGCAGGGCGCAGGTTTGTCAGCGGAATACGGGATGATTTACTACCTGATGTTTCTGGCGTTGATTAGCGTCAATCTCGGAATCATCAATCTCTTCCCACTGCCGGTGTTAGATGGTGGGCATTTGCTCTTTCTGGCGATCGAAAAGATCAAAGGTGGACCGGTGTCCGAGCGAGTTCAGGACTTCAGTTATCGCATTGGCTCAATCCTGCTGGTGTTGTTAATGGGGCTTGCACTTTTCAATGATTTCTCACGTCTGTAATCGCTGGAACGCAGACAGACGCGGGATGTGTTAGGAAAACGCATAATAACGATGGCGATGAAAAAGTTGCTCATAGCGTCGCTGCTGTTTAGCAGCGCCACCGTTTACGGTGCAGACGATTTCGTGGTGAAGGATATTCATTTCGAAGGGCTGCAGCGAGTCGCCGTCGGCGCGGCTCTGCTGAGCATGCCGGTACGAGTTGGCGATACGGTGAATGACGAAGATGTCAAAAACACCATTCGTTCCCTGTTCGCGACCGGCAACTTTGAGGATGTTCAGGTCCTGCGCGACGGAACCACGCTGATTGTTCAGGTTAAAGAACGTCCTACCATTGCCAGCATTACCTTTACCGGCAACAAAGCGGTGAAAGAGGATCAGCTCAAGCAGAACCTTGAGGCCTCTGGCGTGCGCGTAGGCGAAGCCCTGGACCGCACCACCCTCTCGTCGATCGAGAAAGGGCTGGAGGATTTCTACTACAGCGTGGGCAAATACACCGCCAACGTGAAGGCGGTGGTCACGCCGCTGCCGCGTAACCGCGTGGACCTGAAGCTGGTCTTCACTGAAGGCGTCTCCGCCAAAATTCAGCAGATCAACATCGTCGGCAATAAAGCCTTCAGCTCCGATGAGCTGATCTCCCGTTTCCAGCTGCGCGACGAAGTGCCGTGGTGGAACGTGGTCGGCGATCGCAAATACCAGAAGCAGAAACTGGCGGGCGACCTGGAAACCCTGCGCAGCTTCTACCTCGATCGCGGCTATGCGCGCTTCAATATCGATTCGACGCAGGTCAGCCTGACGCCGGATAAAAAAGGCATCTACATCACCGTTAACATCACCGAGGGCGATCAGTACAAAATCGCCGGCGTGATCGTCAACGGCAGCATGGCGGGCCACTCGGCAGAGATCGAACATCTGACGCAAATCCCATCGGGCGAGCTGTATAACGGCACCAAAGTCACCCAGATGGAAGATGACATCAAGAAGCTGCTGGGCCGCTACGGCTACGCCTATCCGCGCGTGATGACGCAGCCGGAGATCAACGACGCCGATAAAACGGTGAAGCTGCATATCAGCGTGGATGCCGGCAACCGTTACTACGTGCGTAAAGTGCGCTTTGAGGGCAATGACACCTCGAAAGACGCGGTGCTGCGCCGCGAAATGCGCCAGATGGAAGGCGCATGGCTGGGTAGCGACCTGGTCGAGCAGGGCAAAGAGCGCCTGAACCGTACCGGCTACTTTGAAACCGTGGACGTCGATACCCAGCGCGTATCGGGTTCGCCGGATCAGGTGGACGTGGTCTACAAGGTGAAAGAGCGCAACACCGGCACCTTTAACTTCGGCGTCGGCTACGGCACCGAAAGCGGCGTCAGCTTCCAGGTTGGCGTCACCCAGGATAACTGGCTGGGCACCGGCAACACGGTGAGCATCAGCGGCACCAAAAACGACTACCAGACCTATGCGGAATTCTCGCTGACCGATCCGTACTTTACGGTGGATGGCGTGAGCCTCGGCGGCCGCGTGTTCTACAACGACTTTAAAGCGGACGACGCGGATCTCTCCGACTACACCAACAAGAGTTATGGCGTAGACGGCACGCTCGGCTTCCCGGTCAACGAGAACAACACGCTGCGCGTCGGTCTGGGCTATGTGCATAACGACCTCTCCAACATGCAGCCGCAGGTGGCGATGTGGCGTTATCTCGACTCCGTTGGCAAGCCGCAGGAGCTGAACGACAAAGGCGACTTCTCCGCCGATGACTTCACCTTCAACTACGGCTGGACCTATAACACCCTCGATCGCGGCTTCTTCCCGACGGCGGGTAACCGTACCAACCTGAACGGCAAGGTCACCATTCCGGGCTCGGACAACAGCTTCTATAAAGCGACGCTGGACACGCAGCAGTACGTGCCGCTGAACCGCGATCGCACTTGGGTGCTGTTAGGCCGCGGCCGCGTGGGTTACGGCGACGGTCTGGGCGGCAAAGAGATGCCGTTCTATGAGAACTTCTATGCGGGCGGCTCCAGCACGGTGCGCGGTTTCCGCTCCAACACCATCGGTCCGAAAGCGGCTTACCTGAACGACGGCTCCTCAACCTGTACGCTGAGCGATCCGAACGGCATCTGTAAGTCGAGCGACGCGGTGGGCGGCAACGCGATGGCGGTGGCCAGCCTCGAGCTGATTACGCCGACGCCGTTCCTGAGCGAGAAGTATGCCAACTCGGTGCGCACCTCGCTGTTCGTCGATGCGGGCACCGTCTGGGACACCAAGTGGCAGAACACCGATGAAACCCGCGCTGCCGGCATCCCGGACTACAGCGATCCGAACAATATCCGCGTTTCAAGCGGTATCGCGCTGCAGTGGATGTCTCCGCTGGGACCGTTGGTCTTCTCCTATGCGCAGCCGGTCAAGAAAGTGGAAGGGGACAAATCAGAACAGTTCCAGTTTAACATTGGTAAAACCTGGTAAGGTTCTGAGCAAGGAAGCGTAAGCTGAAGTCTTGCTACCGAACCGCAGTCTCGATAGCGGTTCGGAGCAAACACTGTGTCGCTGACACAAACGTTGATGGTAAGGAGTTTATAGTGAAAAAGTTGTTGTGTGCCGCAGGACTGGGTCTTGCTTTAGCTGTTTCCGCAGGCGCTCAGGCTGCTGACAAAATCGCAGTGGTAAACGTGTCCAGCATTTTCCAACAGTTACCGCAGCGTGCGACCGTTGCTAAACAGCTGGAAAACGAGTTCAAGGGCCGTGCAACCGAGCTGCAGAGCCAGGAGCGCGACCTGCAGACCAAAATGCAGCGCCTGCAGCGTGACGGTTCAACCATGAAGGCCAGCGACCGCAGCCGCATGGAAAAAGACGTCATGTCGCAGCGCGAAGCCTTCTCCTCTAAAGCGCAGGCGTTTGAGCAGGACAATCGTCGTCGTCAGATGGAAGAGCGCAACAAGCTGCTGAGCCGTATTCAGGACGCCGTGAAGAAAGTGGCGAGCGATGAAGGTTATGACGTGGTGATCGACGCCAACGCCGTGGCTTACGCGGCTAACGCGAAAGACATTACCGCTGACGTGCTGAAACAGGTTAAATAATCGATGTCATCAATTCGACTGGCTGATTTAGCCCAGCAGTTGGATGCAGAATTGCACGGAGATGGCGACCTCGCCATCTCCGGCATTGCTTCTATGCAATCCGCCCAAACCGGCCAAATCACATTTCTTAGCAACAGCCGCTACCGCGAGCAGCTCGCCCAGTGTCAGGCATCGGCCGTGGTGCTGACGGAAGCGGATCTGGAGTGGTGTCACACGGCCGCGCTGGTAGTGAAGAATCCCTATCTGACCTATGCGCGCATGGCTCAGCTGCTGGATACCACCCCGCAGCCAGCGCAGAATATCGCGCCCAGCGCGGTGATCGATCCCCGCGCGACGCTGGGGCAGAACGTCTCGGTCGGCGCCAATGCGGTGATTGAATCGGACGTGGTGCTGGGCGACAACGTGGTGATCGGCGCGGGTTGCTTCGTCGGTAAAAAGACGCGCATCGGCAACAACAGCCGCCTGTGGGCCAACGTGACCATTTATCACGAAATCGAAATCGGTCAGGATTGTCTGATTCAGTCTGGCACCGTGATCGGCGCTGACGGCTTTGGCTACGCCAACGATCGCGGCAATTGGGTGAAAATCCCGCAGCTTGGCGCTGTTATTATCGGCGATCGGGTTGAAATCGGCGCCTGTACCACCATCGATCGTGGCGCGCTGGATAACACTCTGATCGGCAATGGTGTTATCATAGACAACCAGTGTCAGATCGCACACAACGTGGTTATTGGCGACAATACCGCGGTTGCGGGTGGTGTGATCATGGCGGGTAGTTTGAAAATTGGACGTTACTGTATGATTGGCGGTGCCAGCGTCATTAACGGCCATATGGAAATCTGTGACAAGGTGACCGTGACCGGAATGGGCATGGTGATGCGTCCTATCACAGAGCCTGGGGTATACTCCTCGGGCATTCCGCTACAACCCAACAAAACCTGGCGCAAAACTGCAGCGCTGGTGATGAACATCGATGACATGAGCAAGCGCTTAAAAGCCATCGAGCGGAAGGTCGGCAAAGACGACTAAACGCCATCCCACATGCGACCGGCTTGCTCATAAAAACTGCTAAGCAGGCAAGCCAGGCGCCATTGAACCGATTTCGGCCTGCGGAGGATCGTTTTGATCTGTGCAGGCCGTGTTATTGATGTCATCAGATTTTTAGGACAGGAAGAGTATTTTGACTACTGAAACTCATACTCTGAAAATTGAAGAAATTTTAGAGCTGCTGCCGCACCGCTACCCGTTTCTGCTGGTTGATCGCGTGCTGGAGTTTGAAGAGCACAAGTATCTGCGCGCGGTGAAGAACGTCTCCGTAAACGAACCGTTTTTCCAGGGGCACTTCCCTGGTAAACCGATTTTCCCAGGCGTTCTGATCCTCGAAGCGATGGCGCAGGCTACCGGCATCCTGGCGTTTAAAAGCGTCGGCAAGCTGGAGCCGGGCGAACTCTACTATTTCGCCGGCATCGACGAAGCCCGATTCAAGCGTCCGGTGGTACCGGGCGATCAAATGATCATGGAAGTGACTTTCGAGAAAACCCGCCGTGGTTTGACGCGCTTTAAAGGCGTTGCTACCGTTGACGGCAAGATTGTCTGTGAAGCGACCATGATGTGTGCCCGTAGCCGGGAGGCATAATCTGTGATTGATCCAACCGCCACCATCCATGCCAGTTCCGTCATCGAAGAGGGCGCCGTTATCGGCCCCAACGTGCATATCGGCCCGTTCTGCTTTATCGGCGCCCATGTAGAGATCGGTGAAGGCACGGTCCTGAAGTCGCATGTGGTTATCAACGGCCACACGCGCATCGGGAAAGATAACCAGATCTATCAGTTCGCCTCTATCGGCGAAGTGAACCAGGATCTCAAATACGCCGGCGAGCCGACGCGCGTTGAAGTAGGCGACCGCAACCGCATCCGCGAGAGCGTTACCATTCATCGCGGCACCGTGCAGGGCGGCGGCGTGACCACCATCGGCAGCGATAACCTGCTGATGGTGAACGCGCATATCGCCCATGACTGCGTGATCGGCAACCGCTGCATTTTCGCCAACAACGCCACGCTGGGCGGCCACGTCACCGTGGACGACTTTGCGATTATCGGCGGCATGACGGCGGTGCATCAGTGGTGCACTATCGGCGCGCACGTGATGGTGGGCGGTTGTTCAGGCGTGGCGCAGGATGTGCCGCCGTACGTTATCGCGCAGGGCAACCACGCGACGCCGTTCGGCATCAACATCGAAGGCCTGAAGCGCCGCGGCTTCAGCAAAGAGGCGCTGCACGCCATTCGCAACGCCTATAAAGTGCTCTACCGCAGCAATAAAACGCTGGACGAAGCGAAGCCGGAGATCGAAGCGCTGGCGAAGCAGCACAGCGAAGTGCAGCCGTTCTACGACTTCTTCGCCCGTTCAACGCGTGGGTTGATTCGTTAATTCATGTCAGTGCGTCCCCTTACGATAGCCCTGGTCGCCGGAGAAACCTCCGGCGATATTCTTGGCGCCGGCCTGATCCGCGCGCTCAAAGCGCGTCATCCCGATGCCCGATTCGTCGGCGTGGCCGGCCCGCGCATGCAGGCCGAAGGCTGCGAAGTCTGGTATGAGATGGAAGAGCTGGCGGTGATGGGCATCGTCGAAGTGCTGGGCCGTCTGCCGCGCCTGATGAAAATCGGCCGCGACCTGACGCAGCGCTTTACCGATCTCAAGCCCGACGTTTTCGTCGGCATCGACGCGCCCGATTTCAATATCCGACTGGAAGGGCGGCTCAAGCGCAACAACATCCGCACCATTCACTACGTCAGCCCCTCGGTCTGGGCCTGGCGGCAAAAGCGCGTGTTTAAAATCGGCCGCAATACCGATCTGGTGCTCGCCTTCCTGCCGTTTGAAAAAGCCTTTTACGATCGCTTCAACGTGCCATGCCGCTTTATCGGCCATACCATGGCGGATGCGATGCCGCTGCAGCCGGACAAAGCGGCCGCGCGGCGCGAACTCGGCATTGCCGACGAGGCGATCTGCCTTGCGCTGCTGCCCGGCAGCCGCCATGCGGAAGTCGAGATGCTCAGCGCCGACTTTTTACGCGCGGCGCAGCTGCTGCGCGTGCGCTATCCGGCGCTGGAGATTGTGGTGCCGCTGGTTAATGCGAAACGTCGCGTGCAGTTCGAGCAGATCAAAGCCGAGGTTGCCCCAGAGCTGCCGATGCATCTGCTGGATGGCAGAGGGCGCGAAGCGATGATTGCGAGCGACGCCGCGATTCTGGCATCCGGCACCGCCGCGCTGGAGTGTATGCTGGCAAAATGTCCGATGGTGGTCGGCTACCGCATGAAGCCCT
>Ga0157362_1000763_pt1 | contig 11927 bp, 8 predicted proteins | sample AttlaeALBM3_FD_111480 | JGI IMG/M metagenome (GOLD analysis project Ga0157362, IMG submission 111480) | Fungus gardens microbial communities from leaf cutter ant in Ribeirão Preto, State of São Paulo, Brazil - Atta laevigata ALBM3 | ecosystem: Host-associated > Fungi > Mycelium > Unclassified ... | reverse complement strand
CTGGATGAAAAGGTTTTAATGTTTTGGTCCCTTCTAGCCCAGGTATCGACCGTAGCAACTATTCAGCATTTTTTCTTTTCTCAAGAGTTTCACTGACGTGTCCGAGCATGCCAGATCCTAACGTCTAATTCCTAATTCCTATTCCTGAACGGTTACTTCACGAAGCTTTATGGTTAAAAGCCATATTTCGTCGCTTTTTTGAACTTCTCGTTTTTGAACAAGAAATCTTTATTATTGTCATGGAGATGACTGCGTTGTGAAGAGGAGAGACCAAAGGGAATATGGCGTCGATGTCGGATCCAGTTCTTCATTATTAACGACACGTCCGCGTCGCGCCGTATTTATGAACGAATACTGTTTCGAATATTTTACTGACATCGGTAATACCGTAATAATTTATAGTGTTTCAAAATAATATATAGTATATAGACTCTTAGATATCCAATCAACAAATAAAGAAGAATTTACGAATTCCAAGTTTAAAAAATTAGTATCAACAATACATAAACACAAACATTTTTGTTTTTTTTAATTTTTTAAATATCATTGAAAGTTTACGAAACAAAAAAGTATGGAATGGTTATAAACTTAACTGTAAAGACATGTACAAATACATATTATGAGCTATAAAATATTTTAAAAAATAAGACAAAACCTAAAGAAACAGATATAATAAAAAAATTAGAAATGATGTTGATTTTGCCAGTTTTATTATGTTTATTTTCTTTCCAATGAAACGTGCTTTACGTGCTATAAGATTTTTTGCTTTTTTTAATATTTTAACTGAATTTTTTTTCTAAGTATTTTGAATTTATCCTTTGGGAAGATTTTGTGATGATAAATGATATCCTACATCCTTTATATTTCACTTTCAACACAACTGAAAGACATCTGCTGGACAGGATCATTGTTGTCATTTCTATTTTACTTTTTCATTTAAATTTTATATTATCTATTCATTATTTTTCTGTTGACCTTAAAATATCATACCATTTTCAACGACTCATATAATAAAACGTCTACCCAAGCTGCGAATCATGCAAGATGACCGTGAGTTTCACGGATCCACGGCGCATCGCGAACGTTTCGTCCCGTAATGGAGGAACCACTGGTGGCAAGAGGCTATCGTACAGACGGACGGACACAACGCGGAGAACCAGTTCTCTCATTTCATTGCGTTCGTTGTCCGATAATGACGCATAACATGGCGAGCTGCGTGCGGCATAACGCGCGTGTGAAAGCACCGCGACGCAACGCAACGCGCAAGAGCAAACACTACACGAAAGTGTTCCTCCGCACATCCTCCCACGTGAACTCTGAATATAAGATCGAGAGAGAATTATCCCGGCCTAAGAGATACCGCGGTCACTAATTTACGACAATCACGGGATTTTCACAGATGAGAGGGCAAGAAGATCGCGCGCCTAACGAGTGCCGCACAGCATGTTCGAGAGCCAAGAGGCTCGTTACGCGATTACCGACATTTTTCGTAAAATCGAATTTATATTTGTAGCCTGACCAAAGAGTCGTTTATATATCCGTTCGTTTTTTTATTTCATTTACGTATAACAATCATATAATAACCACGACAGCTTAAAATGTATATGAATTCTATAAAATAGAGAAATAGAGATGAATAAATATGAATACTGACGCAGAACAACTGTTAAAGTAAAAGAATATTTCATCATTATGTTCGGAATTTCATTGAGTTACATGTAGATAATAAATTGCCTTCCTGTTCAGTCTACAATTGCTTCGCCAATAAAACGATAGAATTCTCATTTATAATATGAATGATATCAAGTGCTTTGATCATTTTGATTTAATCGAATGCATAAAAAAATTCACAGATCGTCATCATTGAATTAAAATCAAGAGCACGAACGAGTTATTTGATACTAAGCTGATTAATCGACGGGATGTATCTTACGTATCATATATACATGCAGATGATATATTCGGTGTGCTCGCTAAGAAAATATAAAACTTTATTATAGCTATTTTTTTAATGCTGTTTAATCAAATCTTGAATCTTGAATCTGAAAACACAGATTAAATTTTCATTAACTCTGAAATAGTTATCTGATTTTTTTACATAAACAAAATCGCTTGAGATGTTTTTATACTTCAATTAAAATCATTATTATTAACAACGTATTTTGTATCTATATTATTGATTCTTTTCCGATTTATTAGTATTGAAGAACATTGTAGATATAGATTTAGTCACAATTTTTTCAAAAAAGTAAGTAGAAATTAAACAAATATTAAATGACATAAGCATTAAAGTAGCTCATTATAACATTTATTGGTGGGTTGTTGAAGTATATTTAAAAGTATATTTAAAAGTTTGTAATTAAAATAATTATAAAAAAATATATGTTAGACAATATCCATACAAAATGATATTTTACAACGATTTATATTTTTTCATCTCTGGGATATAAATACTCCAGGCGATTATTCTCGAGTTAATGAAAGAAATCATTTCAATTTTATTAAAAGAAATAAACTCCTTATCAGACATTTCCAGGGACACCCGGTATAGGCACGCGCGCGCGTGTAAAGATGTAAGGATACTCTTAAGTAACTCGCGCGAGATATACGGCGATCGGCGGCTTGTGTTGCTCGAGTAATTAGCGAATGCTTCGTCTGGGTAGATGTTAATAGATGCGTCTAATACGGCTATAAATCAGCGAGATAATGTTAACGGCTAAGAATTACGTTGCACGGCCGAAAATAAAGAAACGTATTGCGGCGAGGATAATCAGTAACCAAGATTCAACGTATCAACAAGATGCTCATCAATTTGCTTCATATGAACATACGCAACGTCAAGTTTGCATTATACATGATTTTATCGATTTGTTCATAATGCACGGGGTATTATAAATTATATTCTTAGTGAAAAACTTATTTCAATCGTGAAAAGCGTAGAACTATAAACTATGTAATAAACGGTGAGAATAAATTTGACACTACATCGATACGTTGCAAAGTAATGCGAAAGGAAATAAGACGAGACAGATCAGATAACTATGTAAAGCGATCGAAATTGCCAATAGGGACTATTGCATTAGATATGATATTGTGTGAAAACATAAGCGTTTCTCTATTGACTAGTGATCGTGAATTTGAAGATTTGACACATTTACGCACGTGACTCGTGCTGTGTCGGAGTATCCACAATGACTTCATTCGCGCCAATCGTAATGTAATTCACAGTTGCAATTGCGCGGCGAGCAAAGCAAACGCCTCCGACCGCAGTTGTTGGCGGCCGAGCTTTCTATACATGTAGGTATCGCAGCCGCGGGAACTTCGATTGGACCAGAGACAAGGGAAAAAGGAAGATACAGCTACGTGATCAGATCCGATTCTTCTTGAAGGCCGTAACTCGCAACCGATCGATTCAATATAATTGAGCTTGAATACCAGCTATCTTCTGAAACCGTGATACTACCATATAATGATTGATAATGCGAGAGAACACTCTATAGCAGATTGTCTGCGAAATGTTATCGTTATAGTTTTTGTATTGCGAAGAACTGGCTTACTTATGTCGAGGCCAGCATGCGAGACGAGCCTCATCTTGGAGTTTAATCCAATTCGAAAACCTGCTACCTTACGGAGTGAACGGTACTGCTACGTAACGATTAATAATGATGAGATGAGACACGCGAAATATGAGGGATAAAGCGGGATCGTCGGCAACTTCCCAATTACTCCGGTCGTAAATTTTTGGATTATGAAGAAAGCGCATTGTAGAACGAAGATTTCCAGAAATATTATTCAAACGAAGTCAATTCGTTTTTTGATTGCCCAACATTATTCTCAAGATTAATGCCAACATCGAATATTTTCAAAGTAAAAGTAGACAGTTACACCGTTTTTCGTGAAGTGATAAAATTATACTTATCGAAGAAATTTGTGAGAGTTAATGTTAGGTGTTTTCAGAAGAGATGTATTGTTTTCAGGGCGACAAAGAGCACCGAGCCGATCCTGAAGAAGCGCGACGGGTTGTTTGCTCTCGCTCGGATTTTACTGGCTCCGACAGACCAGGCCGGACAATTACTGGTTGTTAAACTCTGCGCCGGCGAGGCGATCGCAAAAGTCAGCGGCCATGCCGAGACCACCGGCAGCTGTAACTGTGCTGCAGAATTGTAGTATCACTCGCGTTTTGTCGGCCACGCTTTTGTCTCTCGTTAACAAAATTATTAATAAAAAAAAGAAGATCGCAAAGACGTATGCAAAAATGCCAAGAGGAGGAAATACGTTGTAGAGAGACGGCGATCCTCTTCGAAGCCTGCTGAATGTTTCGCCGTCAAGTATTAACGAGGGTGGTCAGTCTGAGAAGACGGGCGTGTAGATCCCGCTGGCTAAGATTCCTGCATTTCACGTTGTGGCGCACGTTCATGAGCCGCGGAAAGAAATGATGAAGAAATTACGCATGGGATGTGCGATGCGGATCTCTTAATTCTGACGAGACAGGCGCGTATACGCCATCCTCCGTCTCCTCCGCTCGAGTCGTCCTCTATGAAGGGACGAAGCATGCTCATGTCCGACGGACAACCCGCAATTATCTTTACTAAACTAGAGATCTCTACGTGATTACAAGGTTACTCCGGTTATAGTTTCGCGGATCCCTCATCCTTCCGATTGAAAACATCTCCTGTAACTTGTAACTCTCTTTGAATATCAAGCATGATCGATGGAGCAAGGGGGGGGACAAGATACGCCATCCCTTGAATCTACCGCGATTTATCTTTATTGCTATATTTCTCTAGACAGTTTATGATGTAGTGATGGATTCTAGACACACATTTAATCACTTCAAATGTATGACGAAAATTCCATATCATTGACTATCATTTAAAATTAAAATATTATTCTTAAAATTTTTTCAAGTAAAATTTCACTCTAAAAATGTGTTTGGGGAATGAGTGCTATTTGTGTCATTCTATCTTCATCGTTCATTAAATATAAAATAAGGATAGACTGACACAAATAGCATTAATAGCGTTTCTTCAAACGCAGCCAAAGAGTGAAAATTAATTAAGTTTTGAAATAAAGTGATTTAATTTTCAATCTTTAAATGAGATTTCACTCTTTAAAGTAAAATTCACTCTAAAAGTTTTAGAGTAGTGAAAGTTTTAAAAATTAAAAATCTCGAAAATTAACTATTATTAAATTGGCACGATGTCATATAAGCCATATATTCTATTCATTTTTTTAATTCAAAATTAAAAAAAATTTCTGATTTCTAGTAATCTCTGGAGCAACACTCAAATCTTTATATATATCATTAAAATATTTGAAATTTTTTAAAGAAGAATTTCATGCACAATTTGCAATAACTGATTTAACGTAATAGAAGCGATCAGTATCCAAACGTATATTTTCAATATTCTATAGACTCAAATGCTTTACAAATGCAAATAGAGCTACAGAAATGGTCGAAAGAGTTCAACAAGGCGTTAAAAGATCAATATATTCCGGGTTTCTTTGTCTCTTTTTCTCTTTCTTTCGTCTCTTCAATGATTCGTCCTTAACAAAAAAGAGAACGGCACGTGCGATAGCGAACATAACGTACTCTCCATTAAGCTGTATGCAAACATTCAAGCATTCGCGATCATGCTGTCCGTGATTTAATTTCGCAGCATTGCAGATCAGTCGACCGTAAATCCGTCTATTCGATTCGCGGGTATTGTTAAAAGTTCGCATATATATAGACGAACGATCGTTTGCGACTTTTGACAAGTGGACAGAATGGATTCGACGACGCGTTCAAACTACCTGCGACACCTCGAACTCCTCGCCATTGTTTCTGCGCTCTTGTGAATAACGGCGCGAGCCGATCGCGGGTAAGACGGGGCGTGTGCCGTCATAAAGCTACTCCGCCTTGACGAGAGAAAGGGTTGATTGCTATCCAAAGTGGTCTTGAGCCATTAATGAGTGTCCCTACATCTAGAAAGCGAAGGGATCGGTTAACCTGCTCCCCGTTGATTGAATCAATTCAGTTAATATGGCAGGCAATCGAGAATGCATACGGTGTTTTAATCCTCTCGACTTCTTTATTCAGAAAGACTTGTTCAACGATGGATAAAAGAAGAGTATTTAGACATTGCATTATTAACACGTATGCTTAAATATACCTGAATCAATAATATTTTTGAGACTTTCAATGATATTTACTTCAAAGAAATTACACGTATCTTGATGCAGCGATAAATGCTTTTAATTAATCTTTTATTCAAATTATTTGTTGTAATTTACATTTAGTGCCCATTTTAGTTTGCTTATATATCAAGAGATGACTAAATTGTTTCTATTGAATTTTATTCTTCTATTTCATTATTACCTAAGAGCTTATTGCATTGCGTGTTTATGTCAATAAAAGGACAATTCAATTTGAATTGCTACTTATTTTTTTCCCAAAATTCAATAAAATAGTTAGGGTTACATATTGAATTAACATTTATAAAGACATTAATATTTTTATACACTTTAATTTATACACTAATTAACATTTATACACTTTATAGGGATGTCATGTGAAAGTGACAGATTCATAACGGATTTAAATCCCGCATTTCATACATAACATACATTTCGTAATTTGTACTGACTTAGCGAGAGTCAATTTTTTAGATCTAGGTAACTCTTTGATCAGGTTCACGCATATAGGAATTGATATGATCATCCTCCTATTATAACAACTAATACATTAATTATGCATTGCTTCGATTAATTTTAACAGAATCAGAAAGAGTAAGAAAGAAAGCCGATATATTGATTAAAGAGAAACTTCTAATAAAAAATTAATCATTAAATTTGATGGCGCTTCTCCTTTTTATATGGAAAATACGCACGTTTCTGCTGTCTCTCTTTCACTTTAGTTTTATAAATTTCCATTCTCAACGGAAAGGGTTTGCCGAAGCGTAACTGAGTCGATGTGACAGGATCGGCGCGCTTTATGGCGCGACAATATCATTATTTTGTATGTACCATGCGAGCCACGCGAGGAAACTGAGAGTGCGTGCGAAAGCATTGTGGAAGAAGGAGAAGGAAGTAGAAAATCGAGTCGAGGTTCCACAATGAGCTGCGGGGGCCTCCTGTTTGTTTGCCAAACAATCAGCGGCACGATTTGGTTGCAGCGAAAACAACGAGCAATAATCGACCGTTCTTTCGTGCGGCCAAGTGGAAAGATGAGGGCACCTTGATGAAAACCCCTTTCGATCGAGCAGTCGTTTGGAGCCAATTGGTACCGATTGTTTTACAATATCACAAATCATCGATCTATGTGCTGACTAATTGGAAATACTTGTTCTGTTGCTATTGCAGAGAATATTAATACATGAGTATGAAGGAGGTATTTCAAGCCTGGTCAATGAGGCCGTTTATCGCTTAATCATCACCGGGAAACACGACGACTCCTAAACCACGTCGCACGTTTAATGCCAATAATCCCCATGCGTGCGCGTAACTCTATCTCTTCTCGTCTCTTCATCTTCCTTGCTCTTTCGCTCCTGCCGACAATGCGCCAGTCTCTATAAATACATACGTACATACGCGCGCGAGCGAGCGTGAATACGTCGCGACTGTCGCCACGTGTGAAGCAGAGTTCCGAGGATCTCTTCGCCCCGTTCTCTCTTGCTCTCTCCAGACATTCATGAACTTGTCTCTGTTCGGCCTTCGCTTCTCTGGCTTTTGCTCCACGTTCTCTGTGCCCTTCTCGCGCGAGACTCGGGAGGAATATTCCCGGTCGACATTTTTCTCATAGGAATGCGGAGTCGTTACGTTCGCGAAGCGTTACGATCGAAACGCCCGAGATGTTCTGTACCGGTTCCACACATGCGTCCGGGAATATTCTTCCGTTGGGAATTCGAGATCGTCTCGTATCATTTCGCGAAGTTGGAGTCTCAAAGGTTCGCTAATAAGGCTTAACATGCTGACAAGCCTCCCGGTTTATTCAGAACTGAAAGCAGGGGTGGATGACAAATTCATGTCTCGATGTCAAATTTAAAAAAAGAGAGTCTTCCTCCAATTAATTACAAAATAGAGAAACAAGAGTTGTGCCAGAACGCAAAAAGGGTGCGCTCTCTTCAAACGTGGGCGTACGTTCTGTTAAAAATATTAAGAAGAAGAAACGAGGGAAAAAAAATATTGTCGAGACAGCAAGGTTAATTTTTTGTCGATGATCTCAGTGCTATAATAGACATCATGCGGTATCCTATTCGAGCTATCGATTCAGCAGGCCTTCCACGAAGGGCTACAACCGAAAAAGGTTCGGTAGCATGAATTAAAGACGGCTTCTGGGTAAGTAGGCGCTTAATACAATAGATTCCACTGCCAAGCTTCGTTATCGTCTTGATTTCTATCTTCCATCTATCTCTGTGATTCCACGCGCATTCATACCTCCTTGTTAAAGTATTTCTGCAATTACCGATCTACTTGAAATGTTAAGTCGTCAATATCTTGCAACATATCATACCGATCTACTTGAAATGTTAAGTCGTCAATATCTTGCAGTTCTCTCTGAAAAATAGTTTTTATAAAATGTCGCTAAGTTTTTGCAATCTTAGGCCTAGTTTTTGCGTCTTAGATAGACCTTGAAGAATGAGGATGAAAAGCTAATTGTTTCTATCTTGTTATAATTAACACAGTTAAGCTATAGCAACTGATCGGTCATACATTCACGTTTGATCGGATGTGATAGTTAATTCTTTAGAATCTGTGAACATCACAGACGCGTCATCCTGGTCCTTCTCAAAGAGAGTCCCCTCGGGACGAATACTCGAGTACGAGGATACCCGAAGTAACACGAACGCAATCATGAAGACGAAAGCATACGCATGCGCACACCCGCGCTGGAGGACTCCGTCGTCGGAGCAGACATCTCTTTGTTACGGGGTCCAGTTCTTTCCTCGTCGTAGGAAAGGCTTCGAGTCAGATTCGAACTTAGACCGTTTTACTAACACTTGGGACATCTTCTAAACGACGAGATTTTTCTACCATTATTAAAAAAAAAATGTTAAGAATAAAAAAAAATTATTTTCTGGACTGGCTTGAATGTTTCCTCATTAAATATTCTTTCCCAGACTTCTTCTCGACTTTTTCTTTTATAATAAAAACAAAGATTCTCGCGAGCGTTTCATTAGCAAAGGATATGATAATTTTGCTCGTAACTCTAAATCTTCACAAAGATAACAGTGTTGATCGCGTGGAGATCGGATCGTAATCGTTGCTACCGGAACATGAACGCAGGAACGGCCGGTAGGTCGGACCGACAGGAACGTGTACGCTAGTTAGTTAGTCGCGCTCGTGTTAGTAGCCGCAGGTAGGCCCGTCTCCACGGATGCAGGATGTGCGCGGATATACGGAGAATATAGGGCCCAACCGAGGGAGATACATATTTGTTACGGGACGATGTCGCTCCTCGGCGCGGACGTGATTCGCCTTCGCGATTCGAATAAAGACCTCCGCATGGGTGACTTCGTTTCCAGAGTGAAGCTCGCCTGGAATCGCGAACATGCCTCCAATAGGAAGACGGCGATTGACGGTCGGTTTCGAATGCGTTCAGCATTCAATCTCTGTATCTTTTTTTTTCTCTTTCCTCTTTTTTTTCTCGATCGCGTGTCTCGACTCGATAACTACCTCGATAACGTTCCACGGAATAGCGGTATGTTTTCACTAATTGCGTAATAAAAACGCGACTTTCCCAATCCATCAAAATGTTAACGCAGTTAGTAATACCGAATACATAGCTAATTTTGTGTAAAACTATATTTTTAAGGTTATTATCACTTTTTTATAATAGCTGTTACAATCAGCAATTATATACACGCACAGAAAGAACAATTTTGCTGAAGTATCTAAAAATTTAGTTAGATATAGATCTCAAAATAATTTTGTTGAATCATCAAAATAATTATGGGAATTTCAAGCATGATTAGCGATGCTGCAAAAAGTTTTAACATTGTAACAACTAATTTGAGTGCCCTACATCATTATTTTGATGGTCCAACAAAATAATTTTCAGATCTGTATTTTCAAACCCGTATTTAACTAAATTTCCATGCGGAAAGAACAGTTTTGCTAAAGTACTTAAAAATTTAGCCAAATACAGATTTAAAAATAAGTTTGTAGGACTTAAAATAAAGATCGTAAGACAGACTTGCATAACGCTGCATAACACATAAAGTATGAGGCATAAGAAATCAACCATTTAGAGTTCTTCATTTCATATTTTGGTTGATTTTTTTATATCTGTGCTACAACTTTAATTATGTAGGATATTCAAACATGATGAGCAATGCTGCAAAAAGTTTTAATGTTCTGTGACCAGTTTCAGGTCTTATAGGTACTCCTGCATAATTATGATCCAACAAAATTATTAATTTTAGAATTATACCTAAATTTCTAGATATAATACTTTAGTAAAATATAATCCTTTCTATATATAGTATAGATCGTTCTCGCTTATATCATTGTATCTACGTATTGATATTGTTGTCAATCATTGGCATGATCAGCCTTCGTGATTGAAATAAAGTTGTTCAAAGAAAATTTCGTTTTTGGGATGGGCTTCGTTAGGAATGGGGAATATAACTTCAACAACTACCAATCTTGTCGATTATCCAAGAGTCTCTTTAGATCCTTCTGTCAATCAGGATTTAATTGAAATTCTGGTAAAGGAGATACCACTGGCGCGCACGAACTTGAATGTCGATGTTCTGCGGTTCGACGTGTACTAATTAAACCTCGCATTGTGCGCTGCACGAACGAACTAATTAACGGTGAAAAAAGACATTGCGCGTGCCCGATGCATGCCTTGGATTTATTTACTCGCGTCAAATGATTTAATTATAAGGTGCGGGTAGCGGGACCGCCGAACAAAATTCATCGGAGATTGCATCGGCGAGCGGATCGTAAGTTCTTGGTTAAGTGAAATCTGGGAATCCCTGACAGGAGGAGGGGAGATAACGGCGCCCCATCTTAAAATTTGCGCCACCGATCGCACATCGATCGCTACCCGTAATTACTCTGGAGGGAATTTCGTAATCTTCGCCACGCGCTTAATCGGTAATTAAAGCTTAAACACGCAGCCGTGTTCGCTGTGCCTCTGTCACGTCCCTTCTGTCTTTTGCCACCCCTGTCTCTCCGCGTTCCATTCTCTCTTTCTCTCTCTCTCTCTCTCTCTCTCTCTCTCCCTCCCTTCCTCCCCCCCTCTCTCTTTCTTTCGGACTTGTATTCTTGGCATTATAGTTTTTTTTCGCGATCTTCACTAGGGCACTCATTAGGGGAAGACCGGCGCGGCGAAGGAGAGTTCTGGTCAGTTCGTAATTAGTGGCACTAACGAGGGACGCGCTTCTTATGACGCGTATACGCACCAATGTGCAAGACCACATTGTCCATGAGAATCAATTTTTAATTTTCTTTTTCCTACAAAGAATATCTTTTGACTCATTGAATCGATTTAAAAAAACAGACCCGAAATTTTCGTCACTATGTTTAGAAACGAGAAAATTTGTTTTGCATGATGAATTATTATTAGATTGATATAATGTAATCGTAATAGTATATTAAATAAATAGATTGGAGTGCACCGCAGTTGTTTTAAAGAAGTAACGAAATACTGTAATGTAACGTATAGAATTAAGATCCGAAGTCGACCGCGATGCAGTCTCGATCGACCAGCCCCAAAGACCCTCGGCAAGTTTCACCTGTTCTTTTTTTCCCCATCTCGAGTGCTATCTCTTTTAAAGGGCCCAACACACACATAGACGTTCCTAGTCCAACCGGTCCACAGATACAGCCATGCCACCGTGTTCAAGATGTTCATGGCGTAGCCGAAAAACGTTCTGAGAGTACACGAGGAAGAAGAGATAGAGAAAGAGAAACGGAGATAGATATACTTATATAGG
>Ga0157362_1000762_pt1 | contig 11932 bp, 7 predicted proteins | sample AttlaeALBM3_FD_111480 | JGI IMG/M metagenome (GOLD analysis project Ga0157362, IMG submission 111480) | Fungus gardens microbial communities from leaf cutter ant in Ribeirão Preto, State of São Paulo, Brazil - Atta laevigata ALBM3 | ecosystem: Host-associated > Fungi > Mycelium > Unclassified ... | reverse complement strand
ATAGAAATATTATCAGGCATCAATCAGCTTCGACCATACTTTACCAATGTTTGGTACTTTCTTACTCACTTGATTTAATAAAGGTGTGATGTAATTTATACGCTCGTAATAACTCAATGTATCGATAAAGAGAACAGATCATAACAATATTACAAATGGTGTAACTCTTGTTTATTATGCAGAAAGAGGACTAACAAATCACGCGACTTTGCCGCATCCCGTCAGTTTGCCGTCAGGCGCGGCCACGCCTCATTGCGCAGTTTCATTTTCATAACACCGCGAAATCATGTATTATTCTCGGTAACTCGCACACACAACACAAGATCTCTTAGTTATTCAACAAACTGGCGATCCGTCGCGCGTAATGTTCCCCTACGGGCTTCGTGATCTACTACCGAAGGTAGGCGAGGCATTTTCGAACGCCGGATCTAAATCTTCTTCTTGCCGAGCCAATGGCCGGAACACGATGCATTGGATTTTATGGCCGCCGCCCCGCCAATTTCCGCGTACCGCAAATTTTATGCACCTGTTGACCCGCGAGTTATCGGCCGGTTAGCACATAGTGGTTCGCGCGAAGCGCATGTCACGTTACATATAGATACTTTGTAAAGATTTCATAATTTTGAATTGAACGTTATAATTAATTTCGTATAAACTTTCTGAAAATTTGGCACAAAAGAATATAATTCCTTACGTAGGTAAATAATTAAGGCCCAATTGCACTAACGTACTTTGACTTTAAGCGAGGCTTAGAATTCTCATTTTCTCTCTTTAAAGAAAGAAAGGAAGAGATAAAAAGAGTTTTAAGACTCATTTAAAATCAAAGTAACGTTGCAAACGGGCCTTAAAGATATATAAATTGGTATAGATAGAATGCTTAGAACAACCCAAAATAATTTTAATTTTATAGTTCATTTTTTACTGTATTATGTTATAATTAAATCTACATTATATTACTCTTATATATAAGATAGAAATGTACAAATAATGAACTTTGAAACTTTTGATCAATACTTTTTATATTCCTTTTCCAGAAAGATAAGATTTTAAAGAAAATTATATCTGAGTGCCATTTATTCACTTAAAGATTAATATCCTGCTTTAGAGGAAAAAGACATATGTCATATTAAAAATTGAAGAATAGTTATGAATAAAATTGAAAGTTATACTTGTGGCGACAAAAAAAATGATAGAAAAGATTCAACACTCTCGCTTGACCTCTCGTGAGGGGGATCGCAACAAGGATAAAAAGTAAAGAATTTTACTGCCGACTGTCTCCTGATAGTAATGCCGTCGACGTGATTTGTGGTTCAAGTCCAAGGGAGGAGTCATGGAGGAGAGCGCGCGTAGCTGCGTGTAATGATCGGGGAATGCGTTTTTCACGCTTCTCAATTCGAATTTGCCAATGTATTAGACTTGCGCGAAAGACTTGACCGCCAAGGCGGTGATCGTCACCGCGTTTCTTAGAACAGCTCTTCGTTGCCGCCGTGAATCACGGCGCTTTCCATCCTCAGGCGTCTTTCTTGCCCCTCCCGTTCATTCCCGATACATTGTCCGGACGCTGAAAATTGCACATGCGGCGAGTATCTCATCGATACAAGCGAGTGCGGTTTATTTGAATTCTTCTCGGATGTTTACTCGCCGTGGTTTTTGTTATTGCAGGCGGAAGTTTACAGCAAAAGAACTTCGCGTATACGGTTATTTTAGTTGATCTTTTAGCAAATATTGAATGTAAATTTTTAGAGGGAGAGGAAGCGAAGGAGTTATCTCCTTTATATATGATTTTTATTAAAGAAGTTAATAAAAAACTATTCAAGTTTTAGTCCACTGTTATTTATTAAAAAGTTACAAGAAAAGAATTTTTACAAAGTTAATTTATTTTAGAGTAAGTTTTAGAAGATCGAATGATTAGTTTGATTTACATTTCGAGGTGCATAATTCATGGCATTGTTTAAGCATGTATCAAATGCAGTATAGTTTCTGTAATAAAAAGTGACTAGAATTGGAAATTTATTTTCTATATAAAAATGAATATTATATACATACGAAGCAGTTCAAAGTAGTTTGAAGGAACAATTCAATATTTATATTAACAATTACAATTAAATTTCTCTCTTCGTTTTATCTTAATTTTTTTTTATAAAACCGTTCTATTTCTTACTAAAATAATTTTTGATTCAAGTTTTAATTAAGTCATCAATCTTCGTGTACATTATTTTTCAAATACAGTATAGAAAAATTTGTATTTTTTTCATTTTTTCCATTTTATTAAAAAATACGTACAACATATTTTTACGTAGTTATAATTATTCGCGAAATGTCGATTCAAAATTTCCGCGAACAGTTGCATCAGGAATGTCGCCTAAATAATAAAAAAGTACAGATTCATCATTGAAAGGTTGCCTTTCTAATTTATTTACTGCATCTTTCGAGAAATATAATCGGTGTTCGAAAACGTAATGTGTTTTCACACGGGATGGATGGACATGAGTCACGGCAGAAAGACGATTCCTTCCACGAAATGTCATAGAGTCCATGGTGGAGAGGGCGATGGTCGCCGACGTCGTTCATGAAACAGGTTCACACTTAACCTGGTCGCCATTTAGGCTCCGGCCTGCCAATTAGTCGCCAGTTTGGTCGGGGAAACACGAAAGAAATAAACGAGGCACAAGCGGCAACTTTGGCCATCATGATGAGTTAATAATAATGAGTTTCAATAAAGAAATTGAAAAAAATCACTTTGTATGTCATCTCGTAGATTCTCGTAACAGAATCTTCTTTAAATCTTCAAATTTATTAAAAGTTAAATTAGATATACAATGATATAAATTGGCAATGAAATTTTTTTTTGAATAACTTCTTTCACAATTTACATAAGGAAAATTAAAAAATTAAAAATTAATATGTTTAAAGATCTTCTATAATACAATTATAATACATTTTTTATATTATTGTTGTATTAAAGTCGATTACTTTATGTGCTCATTGCTAGACTCAAGACAATTGTTAACTCGCATGGCTTTTTAACTCTTTCGCTATTCAATAAGAAAAGTGGATTTGCTACATCGTTGACCGATATTCCGTTATTCAATAATTCGCGTATCATTCTAACTAGAAAAAGAGAAAGAATGCGACGTAGTAGATAAAGATAAAACAGGATATGAGTAGACATTCCAGTCGATCAGAAACATTTCCGTTTCCCGTTTCACACGACCCGAACAGAATGTCACCGATGAACTTGTCCAGCGAAAGAAAGTGAGAATTCGCCTCGATGACGTTCTTCGGATTCCATCTCGGTCGCGATTGGCACCTCCTGCCATGCTCATTACATTATTTTGTCAGCGTGCAAGAATAAAGACGCTGTCGCAATAAGATTTTTAATATATTCGCCTGCCAACAACGATTATCGCCGCACGCGCTTTTTTCTCTTCCTCAGGCCCGTACCTGCTTGTCGAGAGCTATCGTGCGTTGCATGACCGTTTTCGCATTGCCTGCGACACAGTTAATTAGTCCCGATCCTGCGAGGTAGGATCAAACGTCGCCCGTTTGCGGATATTTACGTCGAGCCCACGTCGACTTAATGCCCTTTAATATATACGCCGAGCTCTCGTCGTTGTAGCGCGAGCGGAGTTAGACGCGCCGGGTTACCGTCAAGTATCCGTCGCGTCCGTCGCGGTAGATGACGAGCGTTCAATTAACACCGTAGGCACGGTGGAATGTCTGCCTGCGATCGGTACGTTTCGCCTGTAATTTGTTCCCGCCGCTCGCTCGCTCGCGCTTTCGTGCGGTTTGCGTATTACGCGCGTGAACGGCCGAGTCGTGAACACGTACAGACGCGTCTGCAAATTGCGACTCCTCGAGAGCGAGAGCGAGAGGATCGTGCAGGAATTGAATAGATCTACCGATATGGAAACTAATACAGAACGAATATGGTAACTTAAATTTGCTGCCGCCAACTATGGGAGAGACACCGCAGGATAATTTACTAATGAATAATTGTTGATTCTTCGAAATTATGCATTGCGTACAACGAGATATCCCTTTTTATGTTCTTGTCAGATTAGATTAGCTTACTAAAAATAAAAAGAAATTACTAGCTTTAAACCTTGGAACGTTTTCATTAACTTCTAAAACGATTGATATTTGTGACGTGCGAGATACACATTTTTTGAGTCCGCATAGTTTTAGGGAGAGACGAGGTCTCAATTAACGTGAAGTCGATGGAATTTCTGATAATTCTGATGGAATTTCTTCTTCTTCCCTCCTTCACCTCGCTCTTCTTCAAATTTATACGATGGAAACGTATCACACGAGACAGTCGATAAAATGCGTTTCTCATATGACGGAATAAGGGTGAGTTATGCTAACGGAGAATGCATACATCCATTTACGTATATCAGATAGAAATGTATTTAGAGAGCGTATACTTTCCAAATGTGGGTCACTCGACCATCGGCACGCGCATAATGCAAAGTTACTTCACGTAACTTTATCCGCGGTTACCTCTTTTACACGGTATAATATTATCACATGGAAACACGCGAATAATCTCGTTCATCCATTAAATCGCATCTCGGCGATCTCGGTAAACCACATAATGTACTCCACTCTATGCTGAGCCACGGTGATCGGATGAAAAATCATTAAAAAGTATGCGCGCGTATATTTAACGAGGAAGCGCAAATCGATGAGGCACGCAGATATGCGCGCCACGAGAGTTTAACTCGAGGTCATATCGCGTAATAAATTGCATCGCGGTCCAATCGCATCCCAGAGAGCCGAACATTGTTTGTTTTGCTGCCCTTGCCAAACATATGCCCCGCAACGAAGAGCCTCGTTCGCAACTACCAATGTCGACTTCAGCACTCACCATCTTCGACACAATGATGCACCCATCTTTCTGTGTCGTTTGCATTTCGTTTGCTTACATCTGCCTCTCTGCTTCATCGGCTTCTCGATTACCTCTGTTGCGTAACATTCAATTTCTTATACATAAGTATTATGTTCTCGTCCCTCGAGACATAATAACGATTTTTTTACGCCTACATGATATTTTTAGTGCTAAGTGTGCTTACGATTCTCAGGCTGGAATAATGTCACTTTTGATATTCGCAAATCTGTTTTAAATAATTTTTTAAATTATATATATATATATATATATATACACATACACATACACACACACATACATTTATTATTTATTATATTAATTATATTAGATGATATATAATTCGCGATCAAATTCGGAACAAAATTCAGTTTACAATTTTGCGTATAACATAGAAAGCATTTGAAGAAATACATATAGAAAATATATGTGTATTGTATATATATATATATATCGTTATAAAATATTATCGATATGAAGTAGGCTTTATATATATTATATTAGAAATAAAAAATTAGAAATAAATTCCTATTTTCCAAACATTTTACAAAAAAATATAAAACGAATTATTGCTTTATATTTTTTGAGAGATAATTGAATAGATAAATTATATTGTAATTATTTAAGAAATTTGTTATTAGAATAAATCAAACGAATGCATATATTATACGTTTGTGTGGGATGTACTTAATTATAATTTTTCTGAAAGCACTCTACTTCTACGTGCGTGAACACAATTTTCAATGTCTGCCTCTCACCGTGTATTCCTAGAAAATTACAGAGGCTTCTTTTGCTCACTCGTCTGAAGAAGACCAACCGAGCAGCTGGTGAAGCGATCCATCCGAGAGACAGGTTCGGCTCGATACGTGTTTCTTTCCTCCAGAGGCATTGTCCTTTTTCTGGACCTTGAACGAACCGAGCACGACAAGAAACGAACGGTTGATGGCACGCGAGCGTTTAAAAGACCTTACAGGTTTTGTTTAACTAATTTGGTTATTAAAATGAATATCCTCTCCGCCTTTATGACATTTTGCGAACATGCGAATCTCGTGCATTGTAAAAACGTCTGTACACACGTGACATTTGCATTATCGTCGGTCCGTGCCGTTCTTCATCGGACCCCCCTCTGTTATAATGAAAAAGAATTATACTAGTGTGTTTTAAATCGGCGTGTATTACGTGACCAAGTCACGAGAGCGATTTGTTTCGTGCATTTCTCTTACTGTTTAGTTTGCATAATATGCGCAAGCTGAACACTTCGCTTAAATCCGCTTCTATCAAATAATTCGCGTAAGCCTTTCGTTAGTGAAATGTATCGTTGCCGTTGTTATAAATTGTTTAGATACAAAACGGGAGTATGTACCGTGATGATTTATGAGATTCTTTCGTTGTAAGCTCTTTTGCGAACGATCGTGTTCAGTATATTCAAGCAAGCGAAAATTTTATTTGATATTGCGCGATAAGAAATATACTACATGGTAAAATCATTCCACGCTCACAGCATCCGCGTGCCGATGTGTCCAAATATAAAAATCTACGAATTACCTGCAGTGTTTTCTTCTTTTTTTTTTTTTTAAAGAATTCAATGGTAGACGTTTAGCAAAACGAGTACGCTCACACGATGTGCATTGCGTGCAGATAGATCGTACGGAATGATATGTCAGGAAAGAGAAAAGTTTTCATTCCTTTTCATTCGACCTACTAAGAATTTATTTTAAAGTCGGAGATCTCGTCACTCAACGACACGGAATGAAAGAAAGACATCGCGTCGTTGGGAATAACAGGTGCACTCTCGGTTTTCCCTTTATCCCTTGTCGTTCGTAATGACGCATGCACGTCGCGTAACAATAATCCTTTCCTTCGATTCTCAGCGCGAAGGAATCCTCTTGTCTCCGCGTTCTTAATTCCGGAGGACCCTAGAAATCTCATCGACTCCACTGGGTAGCATAAGTCAGCTTGAGAACATGCGTTATGCCGCAGGTGCGCCATGTACTGTGTACGTTACAGAGTGACAGCGACGCGATTCGATACAGTCGATTCGTTTCGTGACACTCACGCATAGCATATGCATAACGTTGATTCTTGAGTTTCCATCCGCGTATTCTTCACAGTTCGAAATACCTCTAATCGTCTCGGGACTGAAGTCACATCCGGCCAGTCTCTCTATGAGTTATGGTAAACGCGGGTGCATAATTCGCCCGTTTCTCATTGCTTTCACTCCGCCGTCAAAATGAGGGAGAGCGTATTCGCCGGTCGGCTCGACGAAGACTACGATGACGACGAAGCGCTGCGCCTCGTGCGAGCGTTTCACTCGCATCCTTAACTCGAAATTATACGCATCGCCATGACAGTCAGTGTACCTTCGTCGCCGCGCGACCAATTACACCGCCCGGGATCTCATTAACTACTTGACGTGTAATTATCGGCGAGTGTTGTCACGTGGAGTATTAATTCCTCATTAATGATAATGGAAAGTGCGCATTTTCGAAAGTTGATCGATCCACGAACTCTTCCCTCCCGTTGCATCTGGCTACGCCGCTGCCGCAGTTGCCATCAGCTTTGTTTACCGAGAGAAATTTTCACGTTGTAATTAACGATAATATCAAATTTTAATTTTTATACATAACAACTTATCTGCTTGTGACGATTGTTGTAATAACATTCATATTTTTGTATCACATCGTAATTCGTTATTAATCTTCGCGAATAATTAGTAAATTTTTTTGAGAGACCACTTTGCTTAGCATTTAAAACTCCTCATCTATCCTCATGCCTAAATCTTGCCTACCATTCGATAGCTGGCGAAGGTCATTATTCGCGTGCTTCCATCAATCATACCCTCGCGCACAATTTATCTAGCACCCACATATCGCGGCGGTCGTGATATTCCGCGACTTGTATTAACCCGGATCGCTCATTGACCAAGAAGAACAGTGCTCGTATGGCACAGTAACCGCGTCTTAGAATCTGTAGCTCTCGCTGCGACCCACGGCAACTCTCCCGCATGCTCTCCGCACGATTTACGGAGAATAGAAAGTCTATTTCTCAACAACACCGTAACGATTTAATGGGATGTAATCGGCTCGCTTATACGGCAAGAGGACATTCGTAATACCGGCTGGCGCCGCATACCGCGATCGCATTTGTCTTTCACGGCGAATCGCGTCGAGAATCGCGCGTAATCATGGTACGAGGCAACAGGAATCAGAAGGCAGAGGAGCGAAAATGACGAAGAGAGTCGTGGAGATTTAGCGTCTACGTCGTAAACTATAATTAAACGTCGTCACATGTTCGAGATCTTCTCATTTTGAATATCAACGCGCACATTATAGAAACTCCATAAATCTACTCACTGTCGAATGGTCTACCTCCGGCGATTTTCTGCCTCGAATCCGCGAATAAGGCTGACGACGTACTCATTTGTATAGGTCTCCAGTATCTACTTATATTGGCTCTTAATTATCACGAAGGCTTTTCTTGCCTTCGTCGTAGTGCGCAATATCGACGCATCGTATTCTTCTCGATAAAATTTACAGCGAGAATACTGTAAAACATTTGACGAATTAATCGAACGAACGCAGCTGAAACACATCGCTCATGAATAAAAAGAGTTAAAGAATCAGAAGTAATTATATTATTTTCGGTTCCATTCTCTATTATCTTTCTTCAACGCTGTGTATAATCAAGATCGACGATTTATGTGTGAAGGGGTGGATTATTCCACATATATATGTGAATTTGGTATGTATAAAATATATGCTTACATATGTCGAGTTACATCTAATCAAAATTTTTAAGGAATAATTTATTATATTTTTTTATTAGCAATATCTCAATAAATTATGCTGCTGATCGTCTCTTGGCAGAATTTTTTTCTTCTAGTTACTATAATTAATTTTTTTAAGGAAGAGGGGCTGAAATGATAAATTTAGAAAAGCTTATGGATTTGAATACATAAATAAAATAATATTCAATGATTTGCTAAATAATTGAAGAAAAATAAAATACATGTGTATACTTTGTTTAGTTATTATTTAGTTATTATTACATATATTGTTAGAAATGCTTCCTTTACATGTAAATGAAGCTGGTTAATGAACGAAATTAAAAGTAATGAATGTTTAACTGAAAACTAAGTTATAGTAGTTATTTAAATGTAATTTAAATGTAATGTACATTAAATTTCATAACATTTTATGAAACGTATATTCAATTTCATAAAATTTCATGAAAAATTAAATTTCATTGTACATGTACACAAATATATTTTTTAGTATACTTACAAATGTATTAAATTTAATGTAATGAAATTAAATTCAAATTGTGTAACTTAAAAGTTAATAAAATTTAAGAACATTTCTAACAGTGTACTTATAAATACATTAAATTTAATGTCATGAAATTAAATTCAAATTGTGTAACTTAAAAGTATATTAAATTTTATGAAATTTTTGACAGTGTACATTAAAAGTTAATGAAATTTAAGAACATTTCTAACAGTACATATAATATATAAACTTATTATTTAAATTTAGCTCTAACCAAATCCCTCCGTCCAATGACCACTTCAAACATGTGAAATATTTACTTCGCCAGCTCTGTATATAATTATTGTATAAACAACGTAAGTATAGTATATAATAACTTCTGTTAGTGTAAGTTGACTAAAACTCTGTTATACTACAAGATCAACCTATATTTTAAGTTTTATCGAATATCGATGGCTTCATCAGAAATATCTCTATTGCTTTCGATAAATCAAATTCCACAAATCGACAATTGCCTCAAAGCAATTTGAAAAATGCATACGGAATCTCATAAAATTTTTATGAGATACTTGTACGCGCTCTTTCATATATTTTGCGGGAGATCGACTTACGGGCACCGGCAGTATATATACTTGCTAGTTTTACGTACGTTGCGAACCAGAAATGATCGGAACGTTCTGTTCGCGGATGGTTTCCATGCAAATGCGGTGAACGATTGTCGATAGGTACTCGAAGCAGGAGAATGCGGTATATCATCTTTTGTACAGCGCAATATGTACAGGCAGAAACAGTTGATTCATGGTCCATGACCATTGCTTTTATAGATAACATTGCAATTATTTCAGCCAAAATGCTATTATTAATGCATACTCGGAAACGATCGAGTATCTTTTGACGTGTAAATTTGTAAAAATGGCGAAAGAATCTTCTCAAGCGGGAATTGCATTGTGCGCATGATAAATGACGCTTCCACGGTTTCGTAAACTACGGGAGCGCAAGGACGGCCGAGATTAATCGCGAGTTTTATTAATTTGTCAAGTAAGTTCGCGCTGCGCTGTAAATGGATTTCCGTGGCAGCTCTGCCATTTGTAGCGCGGTGTGCGCCGTAATATTGCTCGGATAAACTGCAGAGAATAACGCGGTAACTTGGAAAGTCGATAATATTTGGCGCCGAGTCCTTCGTCCCAGTTGGAAAGCGAGTGTAATAATTTTATTTGTGTATATTATTACCGTATATCGAAATGTTTTTCAGGTCATCAGTCTCTTTATAAAAGAGACACTTTTACATCTGTGAAAACTATAGAAAAAGACTTGCTCCTTTTTCCAAATCAGTCTCGGTCATGACAATTATTATATTGAGAGAAATGTGAATTTAATCGCATTCTTTATTGATTTAATCGATTGACATCATTTTACGCAGATAGATAACTTTAATCCCTTTACAGTTTCACCGCAAACTATCTGTCGAGATATTATTTATGCATACCACACCAGACATAATGGATTTGACCAGAAACACTATAATAGTTAGTGCATCCATTAGCGCTTTTCCAATTCGATAAACCGATTAAATCTTTTAATACTGGAAAATGCTTTCCATCCACATCAATGTAATAGTTCCGCAGTTAAAATCCGCATCCAACATTACTTCAAATCATAAGTAAATGATAAAACTTCAAATAAATTCAAACTTTGGAATGGTATTAAACACCTGTGTGTGAGTGACAATTATAATAATATTTCTGAATTTGTAGAATTTCTTGAATTTATTTAATTTCACTGTTCAAGCAAACTGTGCGTCGTTTATTTATCGTTCGATCTTAAACCGAATAGTAATATTACAAATTAATTGACAAGCAATTTAATATCATTAATATAGTAAGATACATCATAGAAAAATTGTTAATAAGCATCTTAAAAACTGTAAATAATTTATTGCGAAAAATTACCTCAGCTGTTTGAAATGATATGATTAACTTCCGTACTTTTAATGCTTATATATTTTTTAAATCGCATGGAATGGACTACTGAGAATTACAGAAGGCCATGAGTTGTCGTAAAAAGGGTTCTTCTGTCAGAAACTTCAACGAGATTCCGCTATATCTGATCGTACTCGCAAAAATAAAGAACTGCAACCTCTTTTTTCCAACGGCGCCCGCATCCTGAAGTATCAAGCTGGCACGTCTGTAGCTTTTTGTCGATGCGTCTGTCTTTCCCTCGAAACTGTATGTGGTCGGGCGATTTCAAAAGGTGCGAAAGAACTGTGTATCTTGTCGTGATTGGGTCAAAGGATTTGAGAAGAGAGGGAGTCTCTTTCGAACGATGGAGACGCGATATAAATGCGCGGGATTCCAAAGTTAGTGATCGTGTTATGCTCGTTAGGATATGCACGAGGAGTCCATGTCCCATGCCATGCGTATCTATAACGTTAATGCGTTACATACCTGCGCGCAAACGTGCGAAAGTGCAAATCCATATCGAGGAAGGACGGTGGTCGGAAGGAGGTGGTCGGCCGACAGAAAAGTATTGCATTTGTTGAGTGCCGTGCAGCATAATATGTGCGCATGTACAAGGGGGATACATAAACTATCCTCGCATTATCGTTCCCCGCGCAACACGTTATATGCTTGTAAAACCGCGAAAACAAATGCCGTCCCGACGACGAGGATGTTAAGGACTATGGTGCCCGGGGCCCGATACAGTCGTCCGTGGGTTTTATACGTATGGCGAGTCATTAATGAAACATGGACAGCTTTGTCAACTCGGCGCGGATTAT
>Ga0157362_1000761_pt1 | contig 11933 bp, 6 predicted proteins | sample AttlaeALBM3_FD_111480 | JGI IMG/M metagenome (GOLD analysis project Ga0157362, IMG submission 111480) | Fungus gardens microbial communities from leaf cutter ant in Ribeirão Preto, State of São Paulo, Brazil - Atta laevigata ALBM3 | ecosystem: Host-associated > Fungi > Mycelium > Unclassified ... | reverse complement strand
TATCAAGCTGCTTTGTCGCCCGTACGCGAAAGGGCGGTAATGGGCAGAAGGGTCCCGATGATGGGTGATCGCTCATCGAGAAGTGACAGTGGTGATGAAAGTGTGCCTTATCGTTGAATAGGCTGGAGTGTCACGTAACGAGCCCTTATACAAGTCGTCCGTAATATTATCGCGCATAGCACACCAAATTGCAAATATCGCTTTAAAAAATGGAAACTACCTAGGTAGTCCTGTGATGTTTTTAATTTTATTAGAAAAGTCCTTGAATGTCGAAACATGAAAGGATCAAAAATAAATTCAATTTAAATGAAAGACTTAAAGAAACTACAGTTTATAAAAAAAAAATAAAATAAAGAATACTTTAAATTGAATAAAAATATTATTGAGATAGAAGACTGACCCTGAAATAATGTAATTCAAATTGCATATCTTGCACAATTAAAGGATTACTTGGTAACCGATTAAAAATTTTTCAAAATTCAAATTCAATTGAAAACACATTTGTACCAGCGATTTTCAACCGCGGAGAAATTTCAGACGATCGTGGACCACTTTTCTCAAATTACATGTAAAAGGATAAAGGCGAAAACCGCGAATAAGACGAGGGATGACCGCAAATCGAGCATTCACCGGCCGCTAGAGTCAATTGGTATTATTAGATTGACACCCTTGCGCGCATGGGAACGGGGAGCCTGAACCATCCCCCGCAGTCAGAGAGACAAGAAGCACCCTCGGAAGAGCCCGGCTCGTAGTACGTTACTGGATATGTGCGTGATGGTTGGCGGTAAATTTCATTCGAGGAATTATCATGATTGAATCAGCTGCTCCGCGCTCCGCTCCACCGCGGCCACTTCACTCGAGTTAGATTCGTAGCCCCTACGATCTACCGACGCTTCTCGCCCTCGCCAACCCCCTTCTCATTCACCGCTCATTCGCTCTCAACCGGCAACAGATTCAAATTCTTCCCTGAATGCAAAATAGACCGATTCTCTTTAGAATGCATATAATATCCTGTCCGAAATGTACACGCGATGAGTTCTTAAGTTTCTCATTCTACTGAGACTGAACTTATATTGGTATGTTTTATAATCTTACGCGCGGCAAGTTTTACTTACAATTTACCTATAATTTAGCTTTTTTTGTGTGATTTTAATCCGCCACTCTTATTCTCGCTTTCATTCCTCTCGTATATCTTTACAAGTAAGTATATTAATTAATTAAATTAATTACATCGCGTTTCCCGTAACTTATATAGTTACATTACGCCGAGGTGAACAGTACTGCAAAGCGATCGCTTCAGGAAGCCGAGGCAACGGTGTATCGAGTGTCGAAAAAGACTGGTACCAGTGGTACCGATCCTTTCGAGGCACCACACGAGCCGATATGTTGCTCGATGCGTACGTGCGTGTACAAGTGCAAACGTGTGCGTGCTCTGTGCGTTATAATACCGGCGCGGCGCGGCGGTCCTTCTCGAGCCGCAAGAGTGATTTATGCATGGTCGTGTCACGGCCAACTTGATACAGTTACAACCCGCTAACTCACCTCGCCACAGCCATTGGAAACATACGACTATGGGCTGACTCGAATTTTTTGGGACTACGGGACAAAGTCGGAATTTTTATCGTGATCGATAACGCACCGATCGTTCGCGCATGCTACCGCGTTGTACTGGAAACGCTAATCGTACTAATGCCAAAATTCTATTTTTCTAAATAAACTTTTTACAACAAATATCGTTTTATAAACGATCACACGCATTTCTTTTACTACTGCATTTCTAAAATGCCGAATATATATGTTGATATGTTCACAAGTTTAAAGTACAAAGTATGTCAAAATATACAATGAATATAAAACAGAAAAATTATCTGTTATCTGAATGTATGAATTTCTTTCTCAATAATAATAAAATAATGTTTTCGTTATAAATCTTATAAAATTAATGTCTACCATATCGCGATATATTTTTATCGAGACCGTGTTTACGATAAACTCACGTATTTTAAATTGTAGATCAAATATAATACGAAATTTGAAAAAAAAAACAAATGTAATTAAAAATTAACTAACAGACATGGTTGACAACCACTGATGTCAGAAAGCGGAGCGACACTTCAAAGAGCGCGCTTTCCGTCTCGATCCGCTCCCGCTCCCGAAGCGCACATAAATGCAAGCGTAATAAATCAAGTTTAACGCGTGTATAATATTATATTCTTTAATTAAAAATCGAGAGGCAGAAAGATTACATGTCATACATTGAGGTTGCGGCGCGTTTCTTCTCCGACTTCGGCGTCAAGAAACAATGAAAGCGATTATACGAAATGTTTTGACACGGTCGATGGTTTTCAACGCGACAAATTTTCTGTCGACAAGCTATGTTCGATCCCTGACCTTTTTAGAACTTCATCAAATTTATATAAATATACATATAAGTATCCCCTAATAGATATATGTGTGCGCATAAAGAGATTATCGCGTGATTAGCACGCATTTATTTCACAACATTATTATTCAACACGAAATAAAATTTAAAGCCTTCTTTACAGAGAAAGTGTATTTATGAGCGACAATTACAAGAATCTACTGTGTCTTCGTCAAGTTCAGTTGTTAAGGAAAAATAATATTATACTCGATTAGCATCTCTAGTGATTGGCATCGATTGCATCGACGGAATTGTTATCTCACAGTGCGTTATCGACGCACTCTGTTCGAATATTGTCGCAACCGAAGCTGATCAATCGACTATTATGACGATATTATCGCGTTTCCGCAATGAGTAAATCAATATCGATGAGCTGACGATTAAATTCTTTGACATTGCTCGCTGCGTGAACACCAAAGAGATATACATATTTTCGATGCCGCACACCCACGGCTATTTCTCGGGATCAACACGTAACCTTGACAGCTTGCAATTATCGCACGGTCGATGTCGTTGCTCTGGATTAAGCGACGATTAGATAGACTAATGATCTCGACCGGTTCGACTCGGTTTTATCTCCGCCTTTCATCGCTTATCAGTCACCGCTGAGATTACAACGCGTTACGTACTGCCGGCAAAACACTCATTCACGGAGATCTGAAATGTCATCGTAAATAACGATGCGTCCACGCTCGAGAAAATTTCCTATTGTAGATAGTCAGAGACAGCAATTATTGTTATTTATAATATTATGCCACAGGCATCGAAAATATACCGTCGAATAACTATTTGCGTTATAATCGTATAAAAGTTTTAGTAAGAAACTCCTGGTACAAACTCGCGCTTTTACCGCTTGTTTGTAATGCTAAGCCAAAGACATGACAACGTTATAATGGTGCGATAACAATTATGCCCTATTCTGAGATTCATAGTTGCGTCGATTAATGTGATTGGCAATACGTATTACGGGTGGTTCTGCAAATACAAGGGGTAGTTTGTCGAGCAGCGTACAGGTCGCGAAGGGTGGGATTCCGCCGGATCCTGGATACCGTTGACCTCGTCGGTTCCGAGGAAAAAAGCTGGCGGAGAATCGAGGGTGCACGACAATGGAATCACCCCGTGTGAGAAACGCTTGTGATGTTGTTCCACGAGCCTCCCCTGTCATCTGGTGGTGACTTTTGTAAACACCATCGTGTACCTCGGGGTTGGACAGAGGCATGCGAGTGATGGGAACATCATCCCTTTTACACCCCGCTATCTTCCTCCTCGCGAAAGAAAACACGTATCAGCGAAAAAAAAAAATAAAATAAATTATTGGATTGTTATCGCTATTGTTTGATCTAAGGTCTTTTGTATTCGCAAAATTGGATGCTTCAACGTTTTCTAGGACTTAAAGAATGGAGTAACGTTAAAAGAAACTTGAATAATTGCTTCTTGAAGACGCAATCGTATAATAAATATACTTAGAGACACGTGATATTATCGCATCGTTGTGAAATCATTGTGAAATCAGACAACATAATCAGAAATATGCACGCAGTTAAGGCATAATTGCCAGAGTGTACGATACACATATACGGCCAATGGAAACAGCCTTAGGGCTTGATCTCTCAATAGCGAGCTTACGGCTTAGAAATCCGCCCCGATCTCGCCGTTCCCTTTCAACCCCCTAAATACTGGTATTACTGATTACAGAACCGCAGCAGCACGTGGCTCACGTCTGCGCCCGTCACAGTCACACCGGCCAATTTGCGTTTCCGTAATTTCCGCCTGACAATGGACCACCCCGCATGTACATAGTGCGAGCGTGTGCGTGCGTACGCGGATTGATAATCCGCACGCGCACACGCGCACGCGTTTCGGATTGAACGCTACTGCCAATTTCGCGTGTGGTCGACAGCAACGATTGTTCTTTGCCCGTATATACGCAATACGCATGCAGTAACGAGACCGAGAGAGAGCAAAGCGTTCGCTTTCACACGCTCCTCTTCATCGGCGCGATTACGGGGCGTGTCCGTGTCAACTAACGACGCCAGTCTCACTTCGATAAAATAATTCGATACGATGTAATTATAATATACAGAGTAACCGTGATCATAGTGAATCACTACGGTACGAATAATCATTATAATTGTGCGTCTTATATCAATACTCGTTTTTGACCGCGATTAACATGCGATAAATAAATCTCCGTTTCTCTCTGTAATATATTTCAATTTTATACCCAAGAAAAAAACATAAAATTTCACGTTCAAAACTGAACAAGATAAATTTTCCACTTTCATTGTAATTACTGAGTCAATAAAAAAAATTTTCGTTAAAATTGGGCCTTTTATAAATCGAATTTTCAGTAAATTGTAAAATACGGCAAATTCTTTTTAGCAATTGGAAAAAATCTCAAGCTTTACCTGAAGCTATTTAGTTGAACGGCTCTGATCGCAAACAGGATGCCTGCTGCGACTCGAACAATGAGAGCCTCAGCGGGGGTGCGTTACGGTCTATTCTTTGAATCCTTCCGAGAATTTTTCCGCTCGACAAAGGACCAACGTTCAGGAAAGATTTTTGAAAGTTTTCCTGTAGCAATGTGGACAATCCTTGGTAACTGTTGATGTTCGACGGCAAGGTATAACAGTACATTTCTGTGCAAACCGGAAATTCGAATACCCGCAAATTTCTACAATAGAATTAGTACCTTGAAAAATCAACTATCCTTCTTTCGCAGTGATCTCGGTTTCTACCGAAGGAACAAAGGTCGAAGGACGATAGATCGTCGTGCGGTTGAGTGTTGTGACTACCAATGGATATAAGCAAACAGAATCAACGTTGAGACTCTGTAATAATTTGATCCGGTTTTATCGAAGCGGACAGAAGTCGAAGAATATGAATTAAGGAAAATGGATTATTCCGACGCTATAGAACGCTAATATAAGCAAATCACACGAGTAGAAAACATGAATAAGAAAGTGATTGATATTTGACTTATATTCGTCTCAAAGTAGTTTAAACAGAATTTGTAGGACACTTGTGCTAGAAGTGTCATATTTTTCTTTATAAAAGAACTTGAGATGTACATTGAGTGTAAATCATGTCAATGTGTATAAATTTTCAATTTACAACGAGATTCAAACGAGACTTAAAAATATTATATTCTGAGCATTCGCTCCGCTATAGTTAATGATGCTTATAAATAATCTTTCATGGAATCTCATTAGAATAAAGATGATTTAAATGGCGCTTTCAGTCCTCTCGAAAAATTCATTCTCTTACACGTGCGAGAGCTGAGCCAAATCGCGGGCGGCATGAATACGGCTGCCACCCGCACCGCACCGCCAACACAGGATCTCTCTCCCCCTCTGCAGACGCACGCAGTCGGCGAATAACAAAAAACCTCGAAATCAACCCCGACTCGATATGTGACTCGAATAATGGGGAAAAAGTTGTCGGTACAATGGGCGGGCGCGGAGGAAGCTCTCGAGCCGGCCACGCCGGTACCAAAATGAAATCTAGGCGAAAGGGGTCGGTTGGCGCGTTTCTCCATGGTATCTGTGAGCTCTCTGTGAGCCGGCGTGGCGCGTATACACGCCAGTACATGCAACAGGACTCAGCTCTAGAGTACGACTCTTTATTTAACTGGAGTATAGAAGATGTGAATGCCAGGATGGATTAAAAGCGTAGAAGAGAATAGGGGGAGGAAGAGGAGAAGGAGGAAGAGAGAGGAGGAGAGAAGGTAAAGAGAAGAGGAGCAAGCGCCGGAGGCCGGTCGCGTCGGACCGACGCGGAGGGACGAAAAAGAGGGAGAGGATCATTTGAATGAGTAATACTACACCGCATCCACCCACACCGCCATACAAGTTCCGAGCACAGCAGCTTTGTTTGATACGGCGCATTGTGCTGGCTGCCACCGGTTTACTTTATACCGATGCACAGATTCACGTATACGCATATAGTGGCGTTCCCTCTCGTCGAACCTTGGGTATATGTGCGTGCGTGTACACACACACGCACACGCACGCTCGCACGCTCGCACGCACACACACACACACATATATATATATATATATATAAATCCCTTTCTCTTTCTCCTCCACAGTTATTCTTTTTACGGCAAAATACGCAGAGTTCAGCTTGAATCGAAAATTGTATTATAATGCGACCAAATATATGACAATGAGGCAGCGGCTAGGTCAAGTCGCCTTATATCAATTCCAGAGCGATGGCAAGATTATGATTTCAATCAACGAGAAAAAAAGAGGATAGTTGCGAAGGATGGATAAAGAGTTCGGAAAGACGACGACCTACAAATGAATCAGTTATAACAAAGCATAAGAATTTTCAAACAAAAGATCTATGCGGAATTAAAATATCAAAATCTAAATAAAATAATATGTTTAGTTTACTTTGCGATCGACCGTAAGATACTTACTTTTTTCTACAATAAAAAATAAATTCTTGGCATTTCAGAGATATCATACCAAGTATTTATATTTAATTTTCTGATAAGTAAAATGTAATAAAGATTATATGTTATTGATATCATTATATAGTATGTATATACCCCGCATAAATCTTATTATTACTAGGTACATAAATTCGTCGAGGTATCGGAGGTCCGATTATCGCGGGTGGTGCGGGCGCGCGCGTAAATCGAGCTTCGCGAGACTGCCGCCGCGACGTGTCTAGGAACATCGTAGATAAGACACGTGCGATTCAGCGACGTGTACGTACGTAAGCGCGCGGGTATACTCTAATCGAGCGGGGCCGAACGGGCACGTACTGGACCCGAGAGCCGAGAACCTAGAGCCGCGCCGTGCGTGTAGTACCGGTATATGTATGTATGTATGTACGTGCGGAGCACACGCGCAATCACTCGCTACCACTCTCTGTCCCTCCCGTGTTCTGCACTGGCGGCGATAACGGAATGCAGTATTCGCACGAACCTAATCCGGGGGTTCGCGGGTCCTGCGCTTTCGCTTCGAAATTTATCTCGCGGCGACCGCAGATAAGAACCGACTGGCCGTGGTTTATCCTGGCACAGTTAATAGTGATCTCGCTAAGCTCTCGAACGAAAGGCAGGTTTGGTAATGTTCTCTTTGCCGCCTCCTTCGTTCCACCACAACCGCGGAAGGATAAGCGTGAATTTCGATTAATTGAAGTGACAACGAACTATTATAATCTTCCTTGTTATGTATATACAAGCCGCTATTTGGAAAATAATCGTAAACAATTTTGCTTTTTTTTCATCGTAACAAGCTTGTATTGTCATATTAATTGAAAAAAGAATAAAGCATTATTTTACAAATATACATTGTATAATAAAATATATCAAGATATGTTACATTTAAAAAAACTACTCTCTATGATATTGTACATGTATGAAAACAATTTTTCCGCTTTCATATCCGTAGACCAAGATTACCCATACGTTACATCCTACTAAAACACGCAAGAAAAGATTTAATACACAAATTATACATTCCATAAATATAAACAGACATATCCTTTACACGGTTCGTGGATTCTATATTGTGACGCCGATTCTAGTCGAAGGAAGAAGCGGAAAGCTTAAAGGGCTTGCGAGATAGGTGAAGTTAGACAACAAGGAGGATGCACACCCGGCTTTATCGCAGACAGCAGGATAATTAAATTTGTCGAGCTGATTTATGGCGTTGCACGTAGGGGTGGCGGGGCAGAGGGATGAAACTAGGCAGACCAGGGTAAGGGGTTGATGCTGCCGCTGTTCCTCGTACCAGGTGACACCGTACCGTAAGACTTCTTCAAAGTACATAGGGATGAGAAAGACGAGAGAAATGTACGGAGATTATTTACAAAATTTCATTACCTCGCGCGCTACAGAAAATTATATAACCGGCAAATATCTTTTTGTAGCAAATACACCAACGAATGCCCCAATATATTTTTCCTTCGTAAATGAAAAAAAGATATTAAGTAATAATACAACAAATTAAGACGATGAACAAATACTTTCATTTTGATATGCTTTTATTAAGTCTCAATCGAGTTTCTACTTAAATTCGTGGGGAGAAAATGATAACGCGAAACAAGTGTAATATTCGAAGAGCCGATTATTTAAGAGACCATTCAATAATTCATGGAATTTCGTGACTTGCCAGGCGTCCTGGAACGTGCTTAACTTCTAACCCGAAGCTGGTGACATGCGATGGAAGACAGGAGGAATATCGTATCGCCTATCGCGGTGTATTCTCGTAAAAAATTCGTCCCTCGCCTATCGCGAAAATCGAGGCGAAAAGAATTAGGGAGCTGGTAGGAGATATCTCGGGGGAGCGGAGGGACCGCGAACTTTTTACCCCTCGTGCCAAGTGTCGCCATCCTCATTAAATATTCAACTCTGTAATACAATATCCACCGTGTAGAAGACACTGTACAAGCAGGATAAACGATTTGCGAGGCTGAAGGGAAGGGTCGTGGAACCGAGCAGGCTTTCGTGAAACGGTGCTTTCGTCCCGATACAAGGCCTTAGCAAAGTTTCTAAGGAAGAACAAGTCATATAATACAGACTAGGATTTAGTGAAGACTGAAGGTCGTCACTTGTTGTAGTTTGTCCATAATTTCATTTGTTACGTTATTACGCATTGCACGTTTGCGCAAATTTGTTGCAAATAAATGATAAAATGTAATCAATTAAAAATCTATAAAACCTGGCAAGTATTGTAGGTGATACATGTTAAGAGAGATTAAAAATAATTTTAATCGGTGTAACCGCCTTAGTTTTAATTAAAATAATAAATAAGTAATAAGGACTGTGTCTTTACATTCCGATAAAAACACGATGAAATCATAAGATACGATGGGAGATAAAAGTGTCACTCATCATTCGCAGACATAATTGCTGCCGGTAAACAAGATACGAAGCAACGATACGTGACGTATCGATAAAGCCACAAATATACGTTTGCATTATGAGTGAAAGAGGAGATATCTTTTCACAGCTGATCGAACTTTCTAGAGGGTCTTCTAAAGGGCCAGGAAATTTGCAATATTTTTCAACGGAAAAACCTCGGCAACCCGAGGGTGCGCTAGAAATGAAAAAGAGAGATTCCTTCTGGAAAGGAATAACAGCGGGGAGCCTCGCATCGAAGCATATTTATTCCTCATAATGACAACAAAGTTCCATGAAAATTGCAATCTTGCCGTTATAATGTATTTAATATCTAGGCATCAGATCGTGGTTTATCAATAACCTTTTTTATTTACGCAAAAATCAAAGATTCCGCTTGATTTATTAAATTTTTGGAGGAAAGTATGTTACATTTTATTTAAAAGTTTCTAATATATTAATAAAGTTTAAAAGAGCTTAATAAAAAAAGAAACAAGCGTGTTGCAGTTGAAAAAATTAAAATTACTATAAAAAAACTTTACGTGAGAGAGGTTATGTTCGCTAAAGTAGAAAACAGATTATTATAATAACTTGGCAATGATTATACAAACAATTTCTTTATTCTTGTAGTTTTGTCACAATCGAAACTACTGATAAACAGTTTTTTGAATTGGAGTTAGTTGCGCGAGTATGTTGACGATCGCGAGAAGAGATTTTCGCGAGCCGAGAGCCGGTTATTTTAATAACGTTATAATAAGACGTCGCGGGATTGATGCTAAACTATTTGCTGGCAGCCGACGCTAAAGCGCCAAAGAGGCTCGCGGTGGAAATACGGCGAGCTCAAAAGCGACGGAGATGTCTAGATTTTAGCCCGTCACCTACGAGTCATTAACATACTTACTACCGTGCTGCGATGAGCCTACTAACGCTTTCGACTCTTCGCGACGCAGCGTTAAAATTAAATTTTGTCTCGTATCAAAATTACTAGACATCTCTCACATTAAATTAATGTAACATCAAAGAATTAAAATTCAGATTCGAATTTAACTAACAATAAGTTAATAAACAATTAATGAATCAAGATTGGGAATCGCGCGTGAAGAGGCTTTAGTCAGGTCAGTGATCTTCCTGTAGTTGTATTCACTCGGCCTAATCGCTTCTCCTACCACATCGTCGATAGAAATGATCGTGCCCGATGACTTTACGGGCGTCGATGCTCGTTCCCTTGATTTACGGCCCCCCTAACCTTCGCCGTGTTACCTACATTGTTTCCCCCCCAGTGAGGGTTTCTCTTTACACGCGCTGCTTGCGCTACCTCGACCGGGGCTTACCGGGGAGCGACCTCGACCTCGGTAAGCCACGTAACGGAGTATCCTCCGTCTTCGAAGGTTCGACTCGCTGTAAACCATCGAGCCAGCAAACCAGAACCTATGCTCTCGCCGTGTAATCGATGTTCCATTTGAGTTCTGTGCGATAGGCTTAGATCTCGTAGGAAGAGAAACCCTCGTCAAGGATGTTGAAATACTTATCTGACAATATCTAAAGCAAAACATAACGTTGCAATACAAAGTTACGCGATTACCAGATTATTATCGTTAACACTATTGTAATGGCATGTACTATTGGATGTATATTGAACTTGTTTGTGCAGTACTCCCAACAATACGAAGGAGAACGAACCGAAGCGTATATTCCTTTGTACTTTCATTGCTGCTATCGATGCTATCACGAAGAGTAATTAACTCCGACCGAGTTCAGTTCGTATATATAAAAATTCTAGCAAATATCTTAACGGAACGTTTTAGGAAGCTACCTAAACTTAGAATATTCATTGGAAAATGAAATTAGAACAAGCTACACACCACATACAATCCTATTCACAGGAAATTCCTCTCTCGCTTTAATCCTTCTTTCTAAACTTCTGAGCACAGCTGCGCCCGCATGTAAGATCGAAGGGTGCATCAAGCTGAGAGTGAGTGTGCCTACGCGTCGTTTCCGATTCGATTTTTTCGTCAGTTATATATATATATATATATATATCGAGACCAGATGTAGAATCAAATAAGATAATTTAAAAATAAAAAAAAATAGCTCGCCACTATATGCATTATCGTTTGAGTATATTAGGTTTATTTTTAAAATATTAAACTACTTTCATACATTTTACTTTTTACAAATCAAAATGTAATTAAAAAAAGAAAAGAGATCTATATCTAAAATGAGATTCACATTTTTAAATATAAAGCAATTTATCTGATATATCTCTGTACTTTTCTCATTCAAATCTCATTCAATATTTTTTTATTTGGAATCTGAAACTACTTTATCGCCGAATTGCCGGATGCGAACGCAATCAACCGATCATCATACATTCAACGAAACTCACGTCCGCCAATATTTTTGAACGATGCGTTCACGCGTCCGTCACATAGTAACTACCGGTTGGCTGGTCCGACAGAGCCGGCGAGTTGTTTTGCAGCGCGCCGGAATAGATATCGGCGGTAGCTGGCGCGGAGACAGGGAAGTGCCACTATTTCTGACGAGCGCGAAAGAGTCCCTCCACCCCTCATCGTCGTCATCGTCGTCGTGGTCGTCGTCGTGGTCGTCGTCGTTGTCGTCGTTGTTGTCGTTGTCGTCGTCGTCGTCGTCGTCGTC
>Ga0157362_1000759_pt1 | contig 11946 bp, 4 predicted proteins | sample AttlaeALBM3_FD_111480 | JGI IMG/M metagenome (GOLD analysis project Ga0157362, IMG submission 111480) | Fungus gardens microbial communities from leaf cutter ant in Ribeirão Preto, State of São Paulo, Brazil - Atta laevigata ALBM3 | ecosystem: Host-associated > Fungi > Mycelium > Unclassified ... | reverse complement strand
TCTCCCTCTCTCTTTCTTTCTCTTTCACTCACTCTCTTTAAATGCTACTTGTTTTATAACTTTAATTTTCTTTCGCCAAAATTGTCTCTTGCAATGTTTGTACCGTTCATATTACATTTAAATTTCTTTTTACTTACTTAGCTTAATTCTAATGGTGATAGTGACGAATGAATGCTTACCTGCAACAAAGAGAAATAATGATAATTAATAACAGCATTTGTAATCACAGTTATTAATCACAGTATAAATAATTATTAACTCATATAGAGCGTAAAGATTACAAATAAACCTTTATTAACCTTGAAATTTTTTTGTTATTATTATCTCATGTAAACTGTATATATAAAAAAATGAAGATGGAACCTGAAACCATTTTTGATAAATATCTACGGATATATTTTCAATAAAAAATTACCAGTAGATATTATGTAATTTTTATAAAATAAAGAAAAATCTCTCGTAGAAAAATTATATTTTAGTATATACTTGTCATATCTTCTACACTTCTTACTCTCTATGTTCATATTTTTTAATGTATCATCATCAACTTCTTTGTTCTATTTGCGTCGCGTAAAATAATTAATACCACTTACAACAAGCACCCATAATTTCCCGTATTTCAACATAAGCACCCAGAAATATACTACGTTTACGACAATACCGTAAACCGAAGAAGCCGCTTGTGTATGTAAAACGCTGCCTGCAGGCACAATAAGGCAAAACGTGAAATAAGGTGTCGTGCGCAAACAGCAATACCGCGCACTAATAAAGAAACGCTGCAAAAAAAGAAGAGATCATGAAATAAGGCGTGCCACGTTCATGTCTAGAACGAACGAGTCGTGACGACAAACGAAGGGGAGAGAGAAGATAGAATTAATTTTATTAAACGCTACCCGCGAGCCATTGCAGCAGAGGGGTGTGCAACGGCAATCGCCCGTTTGTTCCAGGAGGTAATAAACGCTGTTTTCATCTGCGAGATATTGTGAAGTTATTGTCCCGTACCTCCCTCGTCCGTCCCTTGTAAACTTCAACCCTCTCCTCTCAACCCTTTTCAAAGTATCCTTCTCGATCCTGTCTTAGATGGTTCACAATTCCACACACGGGACACGCAAAAATGATTTACGATCGTCTCTCCGATCTCTTCCTCTTTCTCTTTCTCATCCTCGTTCCCTCTAACATGAGGCTCTCGCGGGAACACCTGCATCATCTCGAGGCTTCCGGAATGTACCACTGGCCCGAGGAGGATTCCGATCTGAATGGGTTACAGCGCGCGGTGTGAGACGGTGTGCTTTACAACTGCGCCGTAACGCGAGAATTTATTACACATTACAACCACGAAGGAACTTGAGCTAAAAGCGCGATGCATTTCGAATTCGTGCGCTTCTGCCGCTGCCTGTCGACTTTTCGTCGGTTATAAATTTTCAGACTTCTCACCGTCGGCTATAATAACAGTCGTACTATCGTGCGAAATACTCGAGTTTGTTTGCAAACTTGTTCAACTCGCGCAACAACCTGTAGCCTCTCTGATTACCTTTCGCAAGAAATATAATCAAATGTAGATTTTAACAATGAGTCTATATCACTACCATTACATTCAAATTTGGATAATATGCCGTAATATAATCAGCTTATATTCCATCAATATTATTTTCTTGATTATACAAATAATAAGCTAAAACAATTGGCTTGTTCGAGTTAAATTCAACACAATATTTAAAAATTACCTTTGTTGAAAATCTCACTTAATTAACTTGTTCATCTTTTCTGATTGTCTGATCCCCTGATAAAATATCAAAATTGCAGCACGTTACGAAGTTGTGTGCTTTCAGAACACTCCGACTAGCGAGCAGACGAAGCAGGGCGAAGACCTCGAGGGCAAAGGAGCGAACAAGGAAGACGGTACTCCAAATTATGGATCGCGAACGAGCGATGGCGGCGAATTGTGAGGCTGAGTTCGGCTCATGCAACCGGGATATCTCGGTAAACCAAGCTCACAATCAACAGCGCGGGAAGACACGCCGCGGAGCTAAAACCGCCACAGGAAAGCTGAATACCAGCGTGAGGCTGCTGCCACTGCCGCTGCTGTTGTCGCCGTTGCGTCTCTGTTCGCCATCCATGACCTGCCCCTATATCCAGTTCCTTTGATACGATAGTATAATACGCTAGGTCTCTTCCCGCAACGCTCTATATTCTGTAAACCTGCTTCGCTTCCAAGAGAGCTCTTGTCCCGTCATGATGAAGCAAGTTGAGGCCCTGAGCTAAGTTGCGCATTCGCAACGATGATCGCTCGTCGCGGGGTATATAATGAAGGGAGTAAATAAATAAAAAGTTTCGTGCAGAAAAGACGTGCAGGATACAACCGGAGAAAGAGAGAAGCGGATAAAAAAAGTGAAGAGCCGGCTTTAACGCGAACATCAGCCACCCCGCTTAGAAAGAAAGATTTAACGAGTGGTTGCTGAATAATAAAATAAGTTATTAGATAGAATTAATAGCTGAGAAGTATATCCCTAAAAGAGAAGCTGGGATATTAAGAGCTCTGAAAGCTCTTCGGAAGGAGAGAGGTGATATTATTCTTCCTGCCTGACGAATCATCCTCGATATTTAATCTACTTTCGTCGTTCCACTCTCCTCGGCTCTCTCTCTCTCTCTCTCTTCGAGATGCTCGACGCGCTTTGTTAAACCGAATTGATACTCATTGAAAGACTGATAGGACGAGAAAGCGTTTGTTTCCGGAAAAAACATCGGCGTCCATCAAATAATCGTCCATCCGGGAAACTTAGTCTTTCTCTGCCTTTTGAATAACAAAGTGCGCCAAAAACTTTTCCCCACAGAACATACTGGATCACGATGCGAACTGTAATATAGAGAAAACTAACAGATTATGACGAGTTAAATCAACGGATTCCAGCTTGCGCGCGTTTTCACATAGGTCGATTATTTTCGCATCCGACTAGCTTGCACCAAAATTATCTTGGGTGGAGTGAGACTTCGGAGACTTTCACAAAGAACGCCCCTGAATTCAGTGCGTCAGTCTATTCACGTGCTGTGAGGAATACAAATGAATGAGCGCGTGAGCGGGTGTACCCAATAGGGATTTTACCGCTTTTTCAAACTTGCGAAAAGTTTAGTCATAAATAGCGCGGCAATTTGATCGGAATCTTGGGGAACGGCAAAAAGAAAAACGACAAATTTCTAGAGATACGACGGAACCGATTTTTACAGAGATGACCTGGATTGGAATCGCTGGACTGGCATTGCGATAAAGCTATCGCGGATCGCACGTAGCGAGATAGCCGCTTTTGCACACAGAGTACGCGTGGAAAAATGTAAACTTTAATCAAATGTATTTCCGATGCATAGCAATGGCACACATTTTGATATTGCTAGCACTTTTACATTATACATAATGTATATGGGATAGGTACATAAGAAAATTGAAAAATTATTAAGGAATGTATAATATGAGATCAATATTTTCAAACACAACTTTCTATCTTTCTATTTAACAATATTAAAATAGCAATGTACAATTTTCTTGTTTTCTTTTTGTATGCAATATATAAATATAAATATGAATATACAGAGCTAGCGAATAACTGAATGGACAAAGGTTCTTTCAATAGACTTACGAACGCTTTGATATTCAGAAATTGCGAATGGCGCGTGGCTGGTTTTTGCTCAAACAAAATTTCGATAAAAAACGACAATGAAGTAGCTGGCGGCGGACATAGAGAGAACGGAAGAAGAGAGAGAGAGAGAGAGAGAGAGAGAGCGAGGGACGCAGAGACCAGGAATGAGCAGGGGAAAAAGCACAAAGACACAGTTGATCGAAAACAGCCGAAGAAGAAAGCTCGATCCAGGCAGGAAAAACGAAAACGACATGGAGTGAAAAAATCTGACCGGGGCGCTAATTGCGGTGGTTCGATTGACCAACCGATCGATCGATGGATCAGTCGATCGAACCGACGGCAATGACCCAATGAAATTGCTCGGACGAATAACAAAAGCACAATCGCTTTGAGGATCGACGTAAAGTGCTTGCCCGTCCGTCCGGTGTGAAACTCGCGTTTCACGGACCGACGCGAAAAAATTACGCGTGCGGTAGCGATAAACGTTTGCAAGCCTCGGAAAAAAGAGAATGTCGAATGAGCTGATGCATTCGCTTCGCGTTCTACAAATAACGTCGAATGAAATAACTCTCGTTACTGCCGAAACCAATTTTTTTTCCGACCATGATGAAGAGATGCACTTAAGAATAAAGAAATTGAATTAACGAAAGCATCTAGACGATAAATAGTCAAGTGTTTGACGTTACGTTCATTTATTTTTATATAATATACTTTCATATCGCATGCGTTTATTTGTTAAAAATCTCACGCGATAACCGATTGTATGAGCAATTCGCGATTGTTAAATCAATAACCAATTCTTATAATGATAAAAAAATTACCGAATAATAAACGTTATTAATTTTTTTTATTGTTATGATCATTGCCTATTGATTTAACAATCGCGAATTGCTCGGTTACCGCATGATAATATTTTTGACAACAGCGCATGCAATATGAAAGTATATTATACATATAAAAATAAATCAGCGTAGCGCATGCCACGTGTAACAGCGCTGATATGAATCCGTCAATTACACGGAATATCGCGTGTAAACGGAATTAGGCATCTGCTGGTTAAAAAGTTAAATGCTAAAAACGATTCTTGTGCAACGGGGCGACAAGTCCAACCTTTTTAAATCGTGATCGGCCGGCGGAAAAGCGCGAAAATTCGCGCTAACGCAATATTCACGATGATTCCGGTCGCCGCGACGACGCGTGAAACGTTCCCGTGCGGACGCGTTGTGAAAGGGACGCGAAAAAGCAAAGCGGAGAGCGGGACGAAGAGACCGACATGGCGGAAAGGACGCACGGAATGGAAATATGCTGTTCGCGCGAACGACGCTTAAAAACGAGTTAACGTAATGCTCCACAGAGGAAAATTATTGTACGAACGAGACTGCAGCTGCCGCACGTTATTACGTTCGACTCGCGTTCGTCGGATGTATGTTGAACCGCGTACGAGAGCACGCTCGTGGATATTAGTGCGACTGGTTGGCATAACGTGTAGATATGTCAAATGAAATAAAATTTCTTTCGGTTTAATAACACATTTTCGTTCGTCTTAAAAAGAGTGACATCAAAAATCGCTCGTTTTTGGGCCCTCGATTTTGCGACTGAACTCTGTGTCCAATGGTACCTTATAATGAGGCATTAATCACAGAGAAGTTTCAAGTTGAAGTGATAATTGTTTTCAGAGCTGGGAAGAGAGGTGCGGAATCGAAGTATGTTATCTGTTATCGAATTATCATTATAGATCTGCGAAGTCCGATATTTTATGAAGCTTTCGAGAAGAACGCTCATTCGTGTAGTGAACCAGTGAGCTCTATATGTGACACGTACGTTTGTCTTACTTTATTCACGTACTATTATACTAAAATGAGACAGAAGTACCCAGAAGAAGTAACTGTCACTCTCGTACAGCCGTCCCTCTCTAATGTTAGCATAGGGAAGGCTCACTCTAATGTGTATATAGCCCACTGTGGCGAACGCACTTCTGCAAGTACAGAGTTTTGCATAAATGACGCCTTGAATGTAAAAAAAAATCGGATTTTTGTATAGCCATAATATGCCTAATAACATATGACACCTCCCTTCAGTTATGATAACAATTGTCACATCAACCTGAAACTTCTTTGTAATTAATATCTCATTGTAGGGTATCATTTGGCACAATTCAGTCCAAAAATTGAGAGTCCAAAAACTCCTTTTTTCAGGATCATTCTTTATCGATAAACTTGGACTTCAAAGCACAATCGATATTTTGATTATAAATTTTTTTAGAGATGAATCTAAAAAAACAAGTGAAATATATACAATTCAATCTCTATAATAGTAAAAACTCATTGTTAAAACTTTCAGTCAGTTAAAGTTTTGCAGTCACGAATTTTTTCAGATTTTTATACAGTTCAGAAGTGTACAATAAAAATATAAAATATACTCAAAGACCCGGATTGTTGATAGAACACGTAAAATTTTACATTGCCAATGAAACATTAAGAACACGAACATGTAAATTATTTCAAAACGATCAATATCAACGTGTTGAATGGTATACAAATTGCGATTAATTTTACAAAAGTTAAAATCCAATTTATAATCCGCGTTACAGTAAATAAATGCAATTTTTGACAAACATATTCGTGTTCTATCGGTGACATGTAACTCTCGAAATAGCGTTAGTTGCATTCTATACGCGTCAGTGGCGTACGTCAATAATCATTACGTGCTCGTAATCGATGTCCTGAAAGTTTAACGTGTTAAACAATTCTGACAGTTATAGCTTGCAAATATGATTCAATTATCATTTAATCAACATCGTCTTATGCGAAAGATCCTTAAATTTGCAGATACATATGTCAGTCTCTCTTGTCAATGTTGTTTTAAATAAACGCTTCGTTAAACTGTTAAAATAGTTTATTCTATGAATTAAATACATTATACAATATAAATATGTGGTAACACCAATAATACAAAATTGAAGTATCCTAAAAGGGATATTAGCATGACACTAGCGGCATTAGCGGACACGATATCACGGTCGATGATGTTTAATACAATTTTAGCGTCAATCAAACTACCGCGGTCGGAACGCTGTCACTCGTTTGGTAAAACTAGTAAAATTAATGTCGCTATCACGCCTAACACGTCGCTATTAATTATCATGAACCACCGGGCGGTTTAAACTGGCCGTATATACGTACATAAGCGCTCTTTGTGATATTATCGAAATTGCAATCAACATTAAAAAAAAAAAATCATTCAATTTGGATTTCTTCATTGGATGAAAATTCATTAATCCGTGAAGTGAATTGTGTAACCAATGTAACAAGCTCGTTGCTCTAATGCTTTAGCAAAAGTACGTATATTACACCGTGTGTTTAAGCACCTGTGGAACGCAACAATTTTTTTTCTATCTGTTATAATTAACTAGATTTGTGCACAGTAAAACATTCTCCATGGGGAAAAAAATCCCACCGTTATTCCAATCAACACCAAGTACAATATTCGTGCAGTTCGCGATAGCGCAAGTATTTAATATAGTTATATGTGTCAATTTTTGTGCGCAAAAGAATTCGAAACTATAAAATGCAGAAATATCGCGGACATATTTTTTTTAAACAGAGCTAAATAAATAAACTGATGCTGTTTGTGCTGGGCTTGCTTTATTTTCGCCCTGTCAAAATGAAGTCAGCAAAATAATCGCGTTGCAAGGATGAAATTGCGTTCCAACGGCTGCGCTTTATCTGGTCGCGTTGTGTTTTGTAAATCCCACTGAGAAAGAGCACCGACCGGTGCTTACGGCGGTGCTGGAGCACGAAAAGCTAGGAAAGCCGGGAAAGCGCGATATTAGCGAGTCGGCATAAAGCTTAATGTCGTCTTGCGTTTTACTGTCGCATGAGGCTGCCACAATGAGCAGCAAATACTACTACTGGCAGAGCTGCAAAAGTACGGCACGCAGCTCGAAGGTTGAGAAATGCATGACAAACAGAAAGAAAGAGCAAGGGACAAAGAAAAGTATGAGCAAGATAGAAAGGCTGACAAGTAGATGGCAAAACAGAGAGAGGGATGACAAGGGTGCAATCGCGACAGTAATGAGAGAGCCGTTAATTATGTAATCCTATAATTAAATTAAACGCATTCGGTCGCGTATACTGCGTGGCTCTTTTGGCGTCCGTAAAATCGGCTATAATTTGCGCCGGAAACGAGTAACGGATTGTCATTCATGGTAGGCCGCAGACGGTTGTGCGCGTGCACGTACAAAACGTATGGACATCGAGCTCTCTCTCCCTCTCCCTCCCTCCCCCCTCCTCTCCCTCCCTCTACCACCGTCAAATTGCAGGAATCGAGATACGATACGAAGCGTCGGGGTCCCCGAGAGGTAATTAACAGTATATTAATCCCGTTAACGAGCGACTGATCCGGTACCGATGGTCAAGCGCTTTCGTTGATGCCCGTCGCGTTGTGAACAATTATCGGTGTCAATGCATCCTTATACGCGGTAATTAGTAAAATATAGAACTGTATAGCAGAGATGTGTTTTCAGAATATATCATATATCACGAGATTTTAAATTGACTCGTTTTGCGGTCTCCATTCTCAGAAAGATTACGTTTAATCGCGGATAATCGACTGCCATAGATAATCAGCTGACCCAAAAACAAGAACGGTTATGAGATTAAACCAAGTGTACTGGATCATCAACAGGCGGAAAACCGCACGTAATGACATAAAGTGATTCTACATGCTGCAAGAGGTAGTGGCACTTCAAAGCGCCATCGCGCGACAAAGGGTTAAGCGTCGCGCGCGCGCGAATTACATTTCACTTACTCTCAAGAGAGAAACGTTTGTAAGCCCCCGTCGTCTTGATAAAGACTACCGAATCCTTCAATCTCTCTCTCTCTCTCTCTCTCTCTCTCTCTCTCTCTCTCCCCCCTTTTTTCTGCTCTCTTCTCTCTCCGCGAAAACGTGTCACGACATCTAATATTTCAGACGCTGGCATTCACATTTTCATCCCATTCTTTCCTTATTCAAGCTTTAGGAGACTCCTGCCATCTTTGAAATTACGACGATATTCTCCCCATTGGCATTGGATAGCGATTGTCGCGGCTTAAGGCGTGGAGCCTAAGAATAATCGTGCGACGAGTCGAGAACCCGGGGAATAGCTTTGTGACATCCGAGACAAAAATCGGAGGATACCTGCCATTAAAGAGATGAGAATTTATTACTACGCGCGCAACGCCGCCACCATGACAAAGCCTATTTGTAATTCGGGTATTTAAGTGCCCGGATACTATTTCTGAAAATGAAACGCCGCTCATGCATCGACATAGTCGTATAATTCCGTACTCTCTTTCTCTTCTTGAAACAGCTATCTCTCTCTACGATAAAATTTTTTAAGATCTTCACCTTTGTCTCCGAAATTGTAGGAAATCGAACTAATTTGCAGTCAAATACAAATTAATCATATATTTTTACAGAATTAGTTGTGTATACACATCACTGTATAATTTATTATCGCCACCATCAATTTATTTCAAGAAATATTAAATTTAATTATCGTACACTTTTTCTTCACTTCGTTTCAATGGTCTTAAATATATTACGTTCTGAAAAAGAATTTCTCTGAGCAAAAGCAATGCTGACACGTTGCTTACGCGTGTCGTGAATAATAACTCCGTAAATATTGAACATCGTGGAAATCCATGAGACTATTTAACCGTTAAGTTAAACCGCGCGAAGTAACACGTTAGATGACAAAAATTAAATTGGATTACAGGCGAGGTTCGTAGTATCAAATGAAAAAAAAAAAGAGTTACTCGAGCGAATCAATTTTCGATGCACTTCGCTCGAACGGAAATGTTCTCGCCTTCGAAGAGATGCGACGGGGATAAAAAAGAAAGAAAAAAAAAACGTGACGATCGAAAATTGCATGGTAACGAACAGAAATTGGAAAGTCGCGCGCAGGTTTAAGCGGGCGTATCTCATCGTTCTTGTCTCTTCGTGCTTCTCATACCTATAAAATACGATAAAAATACGCGCGCTAGTTAGCAGTGACATTAAAGAGTTAAATCGCATGGAAACGAGAGGATAAGAAATCGCGAGCGTCTTTATCACGCGGGTTTGCGCACATAGGTAGTCTTGTCTTGGTAAAAGAAGTTACGAAATGCTAAATTGAAACTAAATTTTTTTATTTCAGTCAATATGAATGCATATCTCACGAAAATGTTCTAACAACTCTGATCTTCGTGGATATAAATACTGTTCGCGTTAATAAAGTGATAAGAAGCAAAATCTCTTTGCTACACTTTCGTCACACGCGAATTATCGAGAATATTTTATTCATCAACCTTTATAATCTTTATATTCAATGTGACATTACATATTACATTATATTCTTTTTATAGAAAAAAAAAAATTAAAAGACAATTGAAATAACAATATCACTGCAACACCAATTATTATGTCAATTGTTATATTATAAAAAATAATATATATCATGCGCTTTTACACAAACAGAACGAAATCGAGAAACGACCTCGCTATGATGGTCGACGTTCGACGCCGTAAAATTTGTGTTTGACGAATCAATTAATTTTATCGAACAGACAACCATACCATCGCCCATTCCACGGCAATCTTCGTAAATGAAAATCGATTCGCTTTCTATTACGAGATAAGTAGCGGAGTAGGGGTTAGTCGACCGCAGGAGTGGGTGAAAGAGAGAGAAAGCAAGGTGAAGGAGAAGAGTCTAAGTCAGATACAACAATACCTATTAAGATAGCATCGTGACCAACCGCAAGCAATCTCGCTGGACAGACTTCGAGGATGGCTGTCGTACGTCTTGATTGCACCTGACATTATAATCGAAACCTTTCGATTCGCATTCGACGTTTTATTACCGCAATGGAACTTCCCGGACGAAGATCTTGTCAGGCCGACATTACGGTAATTTAACAATCTGATAAATCTGATAATTAATGCAAACTGTCTCAAAGCGTCAAGATTATTCCAAATTTAGTTCAACAAATAATATTTCCACATAGAATAAGCCGATTTTTTAAACTGTTTTAATGAGAAAGTATCTAATATCAATGATATTACTATTAACTCATCATATTACTACTAACACGTATAATGTAATTATCGTAATTAAATCAATTATTAACTTATGTTCTGATGTAATATAACTTCATCGATACTTTCCGTCGCTACAATCAATTTAATTCATAGAGATAAATCGCAAAAATCAAGTTTTATATCATTCAGATTTGTCAATATCACAGAATCTTTGTTATCTCTATTCCTGATATGGAGAATTAATGTATTATCGGCGCGCAAAGTTCAATTCGATCCGTGAGAAATTACGTCAAACATTTGGACGATGGATTAGTTTGGATTAAACGAGTCTCGTTAGAAACGTGTATCTCTGAGTATTATATGCCGCTGAATACGAGCGTTGCACTACCGAGATCGAACGTGCTATAAACCCGGACTTTATATACGTATACGCTTTATATATATTCAAATCGCATGAAACCGATATATTCCTGTCCCATCTGTACCATATCTAGTGTTCTACGAACAACGTCGTCGGAGGGATTGAACCTCGGAACGAAGCACGTAATATATAGCCGTTCGTTATGTACATAGAAGATGGCCCATAAAATGGCGGATATCCGAATATCTCCGTGCTAATTCTAGAAATAGCATGAAATTATTGTTTAAGCTGTACGTTTCTTCTCGCCATGACACGAGAATATACGAGGAAATGAAGAAACAAGGAAGGAATAAATGCTATTTCTCATTTTGTCACAATTCCCATTCTTATTTATATACAAGACATCAGCAAGATTATTTTATTTTATATGTATACATGTAAAATAGAATAGTAACAAATTGAACTAAATAAATTTAGACTAGAAGCTCATTGTCTCAACGACGTAAAGAACCTTGTAGAAATATTTCACGATGTAACATCGTCCTACGTCAGCGAGAACAGCTCGCGCGTAAATCTACGACAAAGTATAGTCGGTATTTCGTTCGAGATGGACGTTTTGAGCGAGCTGACTTATATACGCTTATCACGGCACGCTCTGCACTTTCTTCCACATGGATACAATTATTTTTGTTCGCACGCAATAACGCCTTAAAATAGAGCGCGAGATGGAATCGCGCACAGAAAGGGTATTTGGTTCGAAGCATTTACCATCACGTGTCGTTATATTTAGACACCCTCATCCCATCGGCGAAAGAAATGGTACAGCTGCTAGGCGGCCGTAAAGAGAAATTCACGAAACGTCTCTGTCAATGTCAGTAAAGCTTCTCGCGAAAGATT
>Ga0157362_1000758_pt1 | contig 11951 bp, 8 predicted proteins | sample AttlaeALBM3_FD_111480 | JGI IMG/M metagenome (GOLD analysis project Ga0157362, IMG submission 111480) | Fungus gardens microbial communities from leaf cutter ant in Ribeirão Preto, State of São Paulo, Brazil - Atta laevigata ALBM3 | ecosystem: Host-associated > Fungi > Mycelium > Unclassified ... | reverse complement strand
TTTCCTACGAACAATTTTGTGGAACGAGCCGGATTATTGAGGAGAGTGACGCTATTTCAATTTACCATGCCAACGTCACTTCATCATGAATATGTCGAAGAATATCGGCACCTAATGGCAAACGTAGCACCATAGAGCTGATTTATTAACCAATAAGTGCAAATCACTGTATCTGCCAGTATGCCGCCGCGAATGAACTATAGGACCATCGACAAAACTGTAACGTAACAATATGCAGTCAATCCTGCGGAATTGTCCTGAAGAACGCAGTCTAGGACACCTTATACAGCCGATAAATAATAGTAGCTGCATGAAGTTGTGCTTTCCAATATTCTGTCAATATTCTAGGTTCGTTCCGGAACGTCGACTGACACCGACACAGCTCCTTTTGACTTTTTCTCTTCATTTCCTCATCAAACGCGTAATATAAGTTTATTATTCAATAGTACGCTCAATAGCATCATGCCGTCGGAAAGTGGCCTGAACCCGTTTACTGTTCCTTTAGCATACATCTGACTCGACGATTATCCTGTAACACTTATAATACAACAAATGTGCAAAATGATAAATTTTTTTATCATTCTTATAGTCGGAAATTAAAATTACGTGCAATCACTCTCAAGTATCATTCCTGAGTAATGATTAATACATGAATGATCGTTGACCGCGGAATAGTAATATTTTGATTTTACATAAAGTTTCAAATTTTTAATTTTTTCCATAAAATTTCCATGTTATTTATAAAAGAGAATATTTTGATAAATAAAATATCACAGTAAAATTTTTTGCGTTTGGCATGTTTACAGTTTAAGTATTTTCATTATTGCTTTCAGTTTTACCAGTTTCGAACATCGAATAGCCTGAATCTTGACTAACAATGAAATGTGTATTGTACCGGCAATTGTAAAACGGAGTCGGGTGGCGAAATTCACGGTAAGATAACGTAATTAAGGGAATAATGGCAGTTGAAAAACGTTGGTCATCGCTCAGACAACGGACATGCCGCGTAATCGAGAGTACGTTCACAAAAACGATGTCACACCTCTCTTTTCGAGTAAACAGTTTGCAGATCCATGAATACGTCATGATACGGTTCGGTAATCGTGCAAATAAACACGAAGAGCTACGTCAAACAGTGTAATAGATACAGTTAAAATTAATAGACACATGTGTCTTGAAATAAAAATGCATGCATGATATATATTTAGATCTTACATTACCGAATGCAGAAAAAATGATTTTGCTGAATACAGATCTGAAATTAATTTCGCTGGACAATTTTTTTTATAGTCTACCAATCAGTTTGAGTTTACAACAAAATTGCAGATTTATATTTAACAAAATTTTACATCTTTCCAGGTAGATTTTTTAAACCCAGACTTAAAAAAGTAGAAATGTGCATTATCAATAATTAATTATATCAATGAAAGTGAATTTTTTATAGCTATCATTTATTAAATGACAAAAAATTATTAAATTTTTACTGATAAATGCGATTAAATGAAATTAAGAGTAGCAAGATAGAAAGAATTGAGATCGCGGAAATTAAATGTAAAGCAAACAATTATAAAATCCGAATTCTCTCGATTCGCTAGGCAGAAAGAGCAAGGTAATCAAGACATACTCATACGCAAGGAAGATTCTGAAAACGAGGTCAGAAACCTTGCTAACACCTCATACGTACAAGTCATTCTCGATCTGGTGGTGCCCGTCAATGAGCATTGTTGCCACCTCATAGTATGACGTTCTCTCTTCGTGTCTAGCTTGCACTTTTCGATGGCCACGCGTCCACCACGAGAACCACGCGGTAGTCGAGTCATGCTTAGAAGGTGCATTTTTCTCATTTTGACTTCCGAAAACTTCGTCTCCCGTTACCTATCTCCTTCCGGCTTAACCCATCATATTGGAGACGTTCGCTAACCGACCAGATACGAAGCGACGGTGTTTCCTTCAGATATGCTCCTTAGCGTCCAAACTGCGCCGAGCGAGTGACCCGTACGGAATATTTTATTGTAACACGCGTCACTTGTCCAATAAAATCCGAGTTTTATTAGGTACTTTACAAAAGTGGGCAAAGTCGAGCGTTTGCTTGCGAGAAAAGTGCTCTAAAAGACAGATGCTATCATGGTTTTACATTCAAAATAACGTGCTCTGTGCTAAAAGATTGCAGTGTACAAATTGATATTATTTTGGATAAAACTTGAATTCTGTGGATAGTTTTTTTAACATAAATCTTTACTGACATTTGAGTGAGAGACATCTCGTTAACATAAATTTATAGGTAAATTTAATAAATCCATTGATCTGAAAATATGAATTATTACAGAAATGCTTATTCTTGATAACAATATTTAATTTATGTATATATCTTAATGTATATTAATACAGCAACCTTGTGCCATACCTGTTTCTTAGCGAGTCTAACTCGCAAATGCTGCTTTATAACGGTTTAGCTTCCAAAGTTCCTTGTTGCAAGTTGTGGTGATGCACAAATTCTTCCGCGGGACATAGTAACCCACATGACAAAACAGATTTTAAATCGGTCAATCTCTAACTATTATCATACTTTTCGTATGTGAAAGAACTTTCGTCTCTTCTGGAGACAAGTGGAGAAATTTATTAAAACGTAGATAATGATTTTCACATAAAAATTTTTTCTAATTAATACACCGTACAATCAATATATTATTTTTTATTTATTATTTAATTAATTGAATTAGTTTAAGAGAAATTTCGAATATTTAATGAGAATATTTTTCATTACATTTTCACATTATATTTTTTTATTATACTTCTATATGTACATTCTTATTATATTTATTTCAAGAAGCAATTTGTGCAGATTTATTTTCTGGCAAATACTTCCTTTATTAAATTTCCTAAGAATAACGACTAATTGTAATGAATATCGTGATTAAAGTTGCGAATAAGTGGTCTTTGAAATGAGTATCTATGTGTACTATTATTGCTTCTATTATATACATGGTTCATTCCAATGTCTGATTGATACAAAATAGCTATACCTTTTATTGCTTGCGAAAGATTCTCAGGAAAGTCCGTCAACAAAAAATATCTTGATGCATTAATGACAGGTTGGAGGTAGAACGGAGAAGGTGTCTAGAAAGGGCTAATGGTACTTGAGGTGACAGGCTGACCTTAACCCACGCAGTCTGATACATATCTATCCTAAACCAACATCAGATTCTACAAGAAGAACCTCACCTCAATGTACTAGCAATGCGGTCTCTTGTTTATTTAATATTTAACTTTGCATTCTTTTCCGTACTCAAGTTCGTGTTTTAACCAGCTTAGTCAAGAGTACTTTATGTTCTAATATGATTTATCCGGTAATACAAATGTTGTTATATTTATTTAAAAAAGATATGCACAAGTCTTAGTAAACTCTGATGTTCTTAGTAATTTACAATTTTTTCACTGAAAACAATGTTTTGATTAAACTAACAAAAAGATTCCGAACAGATTGATGAGACCAAACAGAATTTTTGTTAACATAATCAGAAATTCTAAATCTCACAAAATTGCCTTGGATCCTTTTGTTAATCTAATCAAAATATTTCTTTCAGTATTTGAATAACAAAAAATAAACGCTCGAAAAATATCGCTGCGATTACAAATAATGGAAAAAAGGAACGATATTATGTTATTATCCAGTAGCAAAAGTCGAAAGTCGAATTCGGTGAGGTTTCGATGAGACGCGAGGCACACCGGTCGCTTATAGAACTAGCATGATTTGCAAAAAACCTCACAAAATCGTAGAGACGATCTCAACCAGGTAACGACTTCTACAGACTGTAGACAAGCTCTATTGTACGGCGGCGAGAACTTCGAAAAGCTAAAAGGAAGAGAGGAAAAGGGAGGAGATGCCACGAACTTAATTTTTCATCGTTACTGGCGACTGTCGTCATCTCCAACACTCTGTGCAGCTTGACTCTAATACGAGTTTTATGTTAATGTTTTAATCCGCCGATAGGATTGAAACGTTTGAGATATACGAAGGACGTGGCGAAGAAGCGGAGGAGCAAGCGCTCGTGCTCGTCGAGAAGGAATCTGGCCCTTTTGTTGAGCACGTCGACGCGGCTTTAAAATGGACGCTCTATAGCGATTCTTTCGCTTCTCTCTCTCTCTCTCTCTCTCTCTCTCTCTCTGTCTCTCTCTCCGTATTCCATTTTATTAATATGAGATTAACGAAGGGATTAATTAAAGTGCTCGGACGGAGGATTGGAGTAAGCTTGACCAATCCGGGTAGATATAATTACGAACGTTGCGATTGGCATTCATATTCGATTTGCGATTACTGTGAAACATAATACGTTATTACAATTATATTCATCAACGTCAACCTTCATTATAGATATGTCTGTATATTCTGAGCCGTCGAGATATTCGCCAGATAATTTTGAGCATTGTCGTTTCGCAGAATTGCCGGTTTTCACCGAAGACGGAATTCAGTTTAATTACTTGGTTAGTTTCCCTCGCGAATCTATGTATTTCACACATATACGAAAACACATTACGGTACGTCGCAAAAATCGAACGTTTTCTCTCATCTATAATTATTATGAATCCTATGCTTGAAGGCAGATGAAAATCTCCTTTCTAGAAGAAAATGCTTTAGATTATAAATAATTTCATATGTAGGCTTTATCATTGTTAAACAACAAATTTCATTAACAAATAGTTACAATTATATAAACAAATATAACTACAATGATATTTAAATATATTACCATATATTTGAATCGTTATAAAAATTACTTACAAAGCGCTACACTTTCGCAGAATATTTTAATTAATTGGATACAATTCTATCTTTGAATTACATATTGTACTGGCGCGATTATACTTTTGCGCTAGGTATTATGCTGGCACGAAGCTAGACATGACGTCGCGGCTATTGTTGCCACCTATTTTCATCCCGAGGCTTCCTGGAAGTGCCCTCCTGAATTCGTCCCGAATCCATGGCGTGCAACGAGCCGCGATATGAGTAATGGTGCGTGCTCGTGTTACAGGGGTGGATGTGGCAAGTCATGGCTCCGAGTATCCCTGTAACCCCCATACACGCCTCGCCAGCTGCCCTCGCAGACACATCCCCCATGGGGGCCGCCGTTGGCTGGCATAGCTGAACTAACATGGCGGAACACGCACAGCTCCAAATATTGATTCCCTCTCGGGTCATGGCGAGCAATCGAATCACGTTCACAAAAATTGTCCGCTGAACAACGAATTCCCGCGAACTAGGGCATTACTTTTCTCTCGAGCAAGTTTTCTTATTGTAAAATCCTTTGATCCCTTACGCATTCGTTCCCCATTACAATCCTCGAAATGTCTAGTTTTTCTAGGGAGATTAAGTAGGGCACGAAAAAGAGAAGATTATAATCGGACCGGATTTTTTGCAGTTATTCGAAGAGAGGAATGACGAGGAGTTTTCGAGAATCGCGGAGCATCCGATTCGGAGTGGAGTTCGGTTTGAAGTGGGGTTCCCGCGTCTAATTCCAAATCCACTTCGGGAGGTATTGGTCACGGCTATTGCCATGCGTGGAGATAGTCGGATATTATTTTTTTCTCCCCCGGCAATCCTTGACGAATCGAAACGGAAATTAATACAACGCGGTCTATCGATTACGTATAACGTTCCTTGCTACCGACTGTATATTTTCTCGTTTGTATTCTCCTCACATTATTCTTCTGTATTTGTCGAAGAGACTGTATACCGTTATTAATCCGCTTATCGTCACAAAAGCATCGTGATTATAATTGCGACATAATTTGCGATTATGATTGTGTAAGAAATAAATGAATTGACCAATGAATTGACATGCCTCACGTTTCATGTATTTCACGCGCGTTCACGATCAAAGTAAATTAGTTTGATAATTTTCAAAATTTTCCGTAGTTCAAAAGGATAAAAAAATAAATAAGTTAAATAAATTTGTGAATTTGTTTAGATTTTTTTTCTGCAATGAACCACAAGAATTATATAACATAAAATAATACTTTCATCACCTATAAAACCTGACAATTATACTCAAGATTAATACTAGATAAAAGCTCGCGCACTACTTGTAATGAATTTACCAAATAATAAAAAAAAATTAATTTTACTGCAAAGAAGATTGATTCGTTTTACCTCTGAACTTTTCACGAATATAATATAATGAAATTCGAAAGTCTTCTCTTATTTTAAACGTACTCCTCTAACGAGTTCTTTTCCTTAATTAACGTTCCGATATCCAATACCGAAATTGGAAATGGACAGAAAATTAGTTGATCGTGTCTCGGCGGCCGCGCATGGCGGATGCGGCCATGCTTTCCATCCCTCTTCCCCCTCGTGATTTCAGTCCACGCACGAATCCATATACTATGCACCGCCCGCGCACGTGGCAGATGTTCAGTTTTACGCTCACGCATGCGTTTCCATCGAGAGGTCCCCACCAATCCCAATTTCACTGTCCCTCTACAATTCATCGTATAGATTACGTATACAGCTCGTTCCCTCGATTCATCAAAATATTGAGGAAATTGTATTGCCTTTTGGACTACGAGATGGATGTTTCTTCGTTACAGCACGACGCAAAATATTCGCGGACTTCATATTCAATTCTGTTTTGAGATGCGAGTTTACATTGATTATATCGCATCCAAAAATAAGCATAAGTATCAATTTTCATGTAATAATATACGTTTTTAAATATTATTTGTAATCGGAATAAAAAGGTTTTATTTAGAAAATAATGTAGAAAACATATATAGGATTTGTTAACTAAAATAAAGTTATTCATACCAATTCAAGATAGCTTATTTTTTATATTTTGTATATAAATATACGTGAATTTTTGGCTGGCTCCTAAATAATTGTTAAAATACAAGTAAAAATAACATTAAATATATTAAAATAAATTACTTTTAAACTAATACAATAAGTACTGAAATATTAATTATTTCAATTGTTCACAATTGAAATAATTAATATTTATCACAATTGTTTATCTATCATCAACAAATAAATAATATCAATAATTATAAATTTTCGTGATTTCATTATATTATTCAAAATAATTTTAGAATAATATAGAGTGCTACTCGTTATTTAATACCGAAGATAGAAGCACATTTCCAATATAAAATTAGAATATAAAATCTTAATTTAGTTATACAATCGGATAATATTCTCCATATATATTTAAGCCAAATTATCACCTATTTAGAAGAAATCTAATTTTATAAACAATAACAAGTTTATTGATGTGGTAATATCAGTACTAATTAAATAATATCATTGCAGATTTATTTAAAGAAATATAAAAAAACTTTGTAATCTTTTATTAGAAAAACCATCTGCATTAGTTTTTTTATTTTTTGATAAATATTAATTTGATAATATTTTATTTTTTTATTAATATTAACTATTCTTTTGCAATAATTTCTTATTTTTTGTTCTTTGCGAAATATTACTCAATTTGATAATTAGTTGCATTTTTTAATAAATGCAACTGATTAGCAAATTGTTTCGATTCTATAGACTTTCTTCGTGATAATCTTATATAGTTTATTCTCTTCCAACCGTAGTCGTGCGCAGATAATGTCGCGGGCATATCTAAGAAGGCGGAGTTCTCGAGGCTGAACGCCCATTACACGACTTGAATCTTATAAGGCGTAACGAAAACCGATCTCTCGGCGTAACATCGATCTCGATAAAGGTTATTCAATATCGAAGGTGCTAATAATCGGCTACGCGATTATTCGAACCTTTCCGTTCGTATAGACATATCGTAATAATAAATATAAAAGTATCACGAGCAGACTAGTTAAATTAAGTTTATTTCAGTCGATCGCGAACACCAAGTAAGATTTATATATATATATATATATATATATATATATATATATATTTGGCATTATTAACTTATTGATCCTTCTCAATATATAAAAGAATTTCAAATAAATAAAATGTACAAAAATCAACGCTAAGTAAGAGTCATGTGAATTAAACACTAAATTAAGAAAGTACAATCTGTGACGAGATGTAATATTATATAAAAACTTTTCTGTCACAAGAAGTATGTTGTGTTCATACATTAAATTCTCTAATTTATTATACATATAATATAAAACACACATACAATAAATTAAATAAAAATACCGATTTAAAAAGTAATCATATTAACTTACATCAAAATATCTTGGACAAATCGTTTTGTAAAATAACATATTGTACGCTTAAACTAACTAATATAAAACTAACTAATATAACTAATATAAAAGTCGTAATAGAACAGAGGCAAATATAAACACATCCAAAAGACAGCAAAAAGAGGGAAATGTCAAGTCATTGTAAATAAATTTAAATATAATAGGTCAAGGAATTTCGTATCACTTTTAATATTCATTCGTTTTTTTTTTTAATAAAAATCATTTTTGAAGTCAATCTTTTATGTAAAAATTTCTCTTCATCTAATTAACATTCTGCCAATCAAATGCGAAAACTCAAGTTTATGTGCAATAATAACTGAATATTGCGGCATATTCCAATATGATTGTACATTCTTTTCATTATTTCAATTTTTCTTGTATATATATATATATATTGTATATATATTGAGAAGGAGTCTAAACATTGGATCGAAACATTTCGAATCTATATTATATTAATAAAATTTATTTGCACGCATTTTTATCTAAGATCTGGCTCAAGATAATGATAAGATCACTATAAGATTCATTAATATATATAATTCAACTACTCGTTTAACTATTGTTTTATCATTTAGCAAACATTCACTTTCCATTAATAAATGTTATATTAATATTATTTAAACAATTATTTATTAAAATTTAGTATATTTCTCTCTCTCTCTCTCTCTCTCTCTCTCTCTCTCTCTCTCTCTCTCTCTCTGTTTACCTTAAACTAAAATATTTTCGGTAATTGTGCAATGAATGACTGAATAAAATGCATTAATCGGCTTCATATTTAATGGAGACACATTCACGTTGAACAAAACATAGCGTTTCTAACGCGCTCGCACTCGAGACAATGGGATGATAATTTATTCCATACATGTAAATTTTTTCACATGCAAGCCCCTGTACAATCCATCATGCTTCGTCAAATTGGTACAAGCAATACAAGCACCTTGCGCTGCGGTGGTAACGTATATGCTGCCTCCTTTCATCTATTCTCTTCTTTTCTTTTCATTTCAAACTACCAACCTCGCACGCGAATATCGCGATTGGCACGAAATTCGTTTTGTGAATATATAATGATTTTTCATGTAAATATTAATGTAGCTTACGTTATAAGGGCCACAAACTTTTTTACAATAAATTTTATAATAATTCAAAGCCGATTTCTCTTCATATAAAAAATAACAAGAAAAATCAATAATCAAATTATCAAAATTCATCAAAATTCTCTGACTCAACATTTAGAAATAAATATTCTTATTGTTAACTTCAAATATTAAACTCTAAATGAAATTCATATTAAAATAAAACTTCAATATTGATCGAAGAAAGACTTTATTTATTAGATTCATCACGGAAGAATTAAGTGATACAAAGCCGAATATGTTAAATCAAGTAAATTAATATGTAAAAATGTATATATCATAATTGCAATGAAAATTAGTTGATTTTTCCGAATTCTTATAAATGTGTGAATTTTAGATCTGCATTGTAATTCATATCAACTATTTTAAATTTCTAGTTTTACAATTGATTTCAAGTTATCAACTTGCCATTTCTATTTCAGTGCACGATTCACATAGTTCTCTTGCTTTATGTTATGTCGGACCACCATTTTCTCCCATCAAACCCTACGGAATAAGGATGATGGAAGAATTTCTTATGTATTAGTCTAGTAACTCATTAATCATACACGCCATACGCCGAATATCTCGATTGATCGACGACGAGATAACCGCGTAATGAGCTCTGCTGCTCTTCTTGGTCCATTCTCTATTCAAAAAGTTATTACCGCACCGTCCGATTAATTCATTTCGTCGTCGTAAACGAAGGAATACCAATCAAAAAATTAATACTAACACAAGAGAGTGTATACTAGTTCTCTTATGCTAGTATTAATTTTTTAATATTTTTCAATATTTTTTAATATTATTTTGAAAAGCGGATAAACTATATATACAGATTGTATTACGGCTAAAAGAAATAAAAAAAAGACGTACTACAATTATAGTATGTAAACAAATTCTTACCTTTTTAAATTTAATAAAAATATATAATAAATATATATGTTTTATATATATATATATATATATATATAAAATAAAAGTTAATGGGGGAGTAATTTCATTTCACTGTTTCTAACATTTCACTATTAGAATATCGAATGTCAGATATATTTTCCAATATTTTTTCAATAAAATTTGTCTTGATTCTCAAGATGTTCCTAAAATTGTCAATTGTGTATTTTAAAACATCCTCACCATCATGTACGAAAGACATCAATATATGGATTTCTAAGGAGAATTTAACAAGCAGACCCTTCGTCAACCGTTGATAGCACGCTCGACGCAGAGTGTCTCGTAGCTAGGCGTATATTCCGTCGAGCGCAAAGTAATTAAATGCAGAGAGAGAAAGAGGAAGGGAGGGAGGAAGGAAGAGAGAGAGAGAGAGAGAGAGAGAGAGAGAGAAAGAGAGAGAGGTAGAGAGGGGAACCAAACCCGACAGAAGGGCTGGACAGGCTGGTGGGGTTGGAAAGGCGAGGTAGGGAGGAAGGTAGCGAGGGCGTTCCTGAAGCCACTCCCCAACCTCGAGTCCTCCGGAACTGGAACCTGCCTGCCTGGAAACCCGTAGTTATATACCTGAACAAAGTGCACCTTGGCATGCAGGTAGACGCCGCGGCGCGTTGCATGCGCGCTCATTGCAGTCTCCTTTCATCTCTCTCACTCTCGACATTCGCACGAGTGTCCTCGACATTCTCCCACATGCAGTTCGTGTCGCATAACATTTCTCGCTGCTAACGTACTTATCTCCCTTTTTATTATGCGACAGAAAGCGCGCGACAAGAATGCCAAAGAAACTAAAAAAGGAACAAGATGCAACCTGGTCTATTAATGCGTTCGCTATTAACTACTATATATGTACGTAATATACGTTTTCCATTGCGTCTGGTCTCTATTTTCAGACAGATCAATTTATCTAATAATAATTACATAAATGTAAATTGTCAATCAAAACTTTCAATAATCGTTATTTGTGGGAAACTGTAATAGTCAATTTAGTTGTTGATTAAGAGTCATGCAATTTTTACAATGTAATTAAATTCTTTATAACTTGACACTTAATGCGTTTAAGACCGTGCGTCTTCAATTATATATTTTTTCACAACGCATGGCGACAAGATATTTCACGGTATACGGTATATTTCCAAAGGAATGGTCGGCGAAGTGCATTCGGTCGGCGTGTTTATGCTAATTAGCCGCGCAAAGGTGCGGCCAGGTGCGGCAGGCTCGGACTATAGTGAATGTTCGGATTGGCTCTTACAAATTGCCGCGTTAATTCGATACGCTTCCGACGTAAAGAGCCGCGAGCGCCAGATGTATTTAGCTGTTCTTGCCGGCACACGGACCAACGTAAAATATGTACAGCATTTGTCGTCGACTCTCTTTAATTGGTATCCGAAAACGGGATTTTGATTATCTCCGATTAAAACATAGTGAGATAAAAAATGCGATTGATACGCTGGCGAAATAAAAGAATGCTCGTAGAATGATTTCGATTATAAAATAGCTCGATTAACATCATCTTTAATAGATCGAATCCTTATTCTTTTTTTACTAAGGTATTACGTAAATATAAGGAAGATAAATAATACAAATAAGCTTACCAGTTTCAAGATCTACAGTGTAAGGAAGTCCTGCCCATGGATCATCTTCCTGCGGCTCGGATTCTTTGGTATCATTCTAGAAATA
>Ga0157362_1000757_pt1 | contig 11956 bp, 9 predicted proteins | sample AttlaeALBM3_FD_111480 | JGI IMG/M metagenome (GOLD analysis project Ga0157362, IMG submission 111480) | Fungus gardens microbial communities from leaf cutter ant in Ribeirão Preto, State of São Paulo, Brazil - Atta laevigata ALBM3 | ecosystem: Host-associated > Fungi > Mycelium > Unclassified ... | reverse complement strand
TTGATCGCCTCAAGACGTGACTGGCATCGATCAAAAGGTCTTCTTAAGGGCTTTAAGCTTGCTTTAAGACCTTTGGAATTGTCGAAGATTTGGTGGAGATATGACCAAATGAAGTTTGTGACACTATCTTATTCCATATCAAGCTTGCTGTTAATGTTTAGTTGTAAAGACTTAGAGTTCATCCTAGGTAAATGTTTAGGAAGAACTCAATAGAGTTCTTTGTTGTATTGTGTATACTACTTATACTATTTCTACATGGTCTGTGCCCTAAAGTCCTGCAATCACATGTTTGTCTGGAATATTCTACAATTACCTGATCTAATCATATAGTATAGTTTATCTAAGTTTCCTATACTATTTATAGTTTAATCCTGTTATATATCTTGAGGTTATGAATTAACTGTTCAAATGCATGGGAATTTATTTCCTTTTTGGGGCTCTCATAACACTTGCTCTCAAAAATGCCTAGAAATTACAGAGTTTGTGGATTAGAAGGATTTGAAAGAGGTTGATGAAGAGAAAGAGAAGGAAAGAATCAATGAAAACAACTGAGGACAGTTGTTCTTATAAAGAAAATGGGAGGTATGGGGGTAACTACTGGGCTATCTGCATAGTGTTATAGAAAAGAGAGAAAGTTGGTAGGGAGGGTGTGCCTTAGTGTTTTCTTATTATTCTTTATTCTTTAAAATTGTGTTTAATTAATTATTAATTACATAATTACTTTTTGGAGCTTTGTCACTTCATTTTTTTTACTTACTTACTTACTACTCTCTAACAATTTGTTTATACAACTTTTTTCCATTGAACTCATTAATCTTCCCATAATATACCTTCTTGAATGTAGCAAATACTTGGCCATTCCAGGTCCTCAGATGCTCTCAACTCTTTCTACCCTCAAATATAGTCAAAAGAAGTCATAAAAAGAATTGCTCTCCATTTGATGGTAATACAAAGTATATTCTCCCAATCACCTTGGCCTGTCATCTTGGATGCCATGACTTGGCTTTAGCATTCTAGGTATAGTGCTAAGGGAACTGCCAGTAGGTAAGGTCTAATCCATTATTATGTGTAGAGTTGTAGTCAAGCCAAGCAACCAGCTGAGTCTTCTTCACATTTTATCTAGCTAACACTTCATTGACAGTCTGGTATGCATAAAAGTTGACATAGTATTCATTGGGAAGATATATAGGAAGATGTTGGACTGCTGGTAACTCTCTATGTATGTTAAATTCAAAGATTTTCCAGCAAGCTTTCGTTGGACCAATAAAGCAACTATCCAAATTGAGCCTTGATTTCATCTTGCATTCTACCACTAATCTTCATAGTTGCTCTATCAGGGCCCTTGTAGATATACTTGCTTAGATACTTAACAGTTTCCAATCTAGCAGAGATCTCAACATTAATATGACAATTGAAGAGAAGAAGTTGAGAACAATAAGGGACCACATATTGATTGGTGAATTTTGTCCCATTGCATTCAAAAACCAAGCCATTGTTAGACCTAGCATAGAGTGGATAATTGTCCTTAGCCCAATCTGTTCTCTCTCTATACTCCTTGGGAAAGTGTTTACTATATTTTCCATTGACCATACACTTGGCTTGGGGATTATTAGTACTACATGAACCATGTAACATATATTGGTGACTTTTGCAAAGAGAAGTGGCTATAGTTGAGGATCATGGAGTTTATATGATAAAAGTCTTGAATGCAATACTGAGGATACAGAAAGATAAACAAGTGGATATGGGAAGATCTCTCTTCTGGAACTCAATGGTGTAAATATGAGCTATAGTAGTACCAAAGAAGCTATTATTAATGAGCTTGAAAAGTACTTTCTTCTTCTGCTCAAAGACCTGTGATACAATGTCAAGACAATCAGTAGCTATCTGGCCAGAGAAGAGACTATGGAGGATTTCTGGCCACTTGGAATTAGTAGTCATGGTAAGGAAGAGATCTGGTTTGTGGAAGTGTCTGCAAATAGCCATAGCATCTTGGAACAGCTGGGTCATAAACCTAGGACTCCCTACATAAAAAAAGAAAAAAATGAGTTTGTGTCCCAAAGGCCCAAGATTTTCTCTATTATGCCTATCATGTACAGCAGCATCCTGAAGTCCCTGGTAGAGCTCAGATCTAAGGGTATGTTGATGTGTTCTAGCCTAGTTGAGTTTTCTCTGCTCACAATTTGCCCATGCATCAACAAAAAACTGCTAGAACAACTTTCCACTATTAAATTAAATGATTATTATACTGTGTATTACTGTAGATTAATATACAAGTTGTGCTTACATAAGCACACTTGCTTCTTTGTCTCAACTACCATATTACAAGAGCTTCTCTGCTTCTCTTGAGATCTCTCTTTCCTATTAGACTATCTATCAATATCTGTTAGATAATCCAGTAAGTGGGCCATCATTTGTCCCCACTATAATTTCTGCACTCCATCCTTCTAATAGGTTATGGGCCCTGGTTTGCCCTGACCTCCTTTGGCACTCTCAAGCTACCTCAGTTGATGAAAAAGACTTGATTGGCTTGTCAACATGTTGTGGATTGAGATAATCTTTCTGTTGAATCACCTCATGCTCACAGGATCCTCTGCTTCTTCACAGATGCTATGGCCTATGGCTGTTTAGGATAAAGTGCTATGCATTTATTACTACATCTGCTCCCTGAACTAAGCTAATTTCTTGATGATAGCTATGACAATGTTATGACCTTAAGGAGTAACTCAGGTTGCAACTTCAAGTAAAGACTTGAGGATGATATGAGAGTTAAGGAAGGAAGGGAATGATACAATTAGTAAAGCGTAAGGAATACAGAAGAGTATCTACTGTATATGTACCTATGTACTATGAGGTAGTAATGAGGAAAATATATGGTAGACATGAGGTCTGCTGAGTAAAGAACATATCCCACCAGTGAGGCACTGATTGAGCCATTAAATATATGACATGATATGGAACAAGAAGCAGTCCATGTATAGAACACCTAGAGTTAATGAGGTCGATCATTACAGATAAGTTTGATATCCACTATTCCTTGTCTCTCTGGCCCTGCTATTTATCCATTTTGGGCAATCAGTGTGCAGTTCTGTCTTGCTATGATCATCATGCCTAGTTCCTCTTATAATGCCAAGGATATGCTTACTTCTTTCACCATTCCTTCTACTCAGGATCAAGATGAGTGTACGAGACACAGCAGCCTTGACTCTTAGGCACTTGGGATAATGAACTTATCCTTAGCTCACAATATTCTTATGCATAGAAAAGAGAATACAAAGTCTCTCTGGAACTATTTGCATGATAAGTATAGCTCTCCTGGGCCTGCTTCTATTTTTACAGACTATCAGTGTACTAGATACTTCTAGATTTCTGAGAATAGCAATCCTACTCCCCAAATTGTAGAATCAATACTCTTTACACTAGACTAGAGAGAAACAAATGTAATATTCCCTTCCTTATTTATGCAATGACACTTTTATCTGCTATCCTTTAATCTTGGGATAACTTAGCTACCTTTATTCTCATTTCCCAGACCTTGCTCTCCTAGTTGACTTGGGATTTTGTGAGCTCAGCTATTTAGTCTAAGTTCTTCTGAAGATCAACTAGTGCTCATACTGCTTGACACTCAGGTACTCCTAAAAATGATTGTCTTCCCTCTTGGAAAAAGAACCCCCAGAATAAGCAATAACAGCAGCAGTCACAAGGGAATTCTTCCCAGTAGCAAAAGAAAAAGCATAGTGGTAAAGCAGATGGCTTCTCCAAATCTCTTAATAGTAATGAGTACCAAGCCTCTAGTGCCATTGCTTTTGCAAGTATGGCTACTGTTGTTCCTTTTACTCATCCTCTCTCTCCCAAGCCTCAGTCAAAAGCTAGAGCACCCAAGCTTGTTGATCAGCTCTCTGAGTAATGCCCCTCTAAAATTGGCCCAATCCATAGTCCATTTGCACATGCATAAGATAGAGCACTGAACCTATATAATGAGCGCTTGACTAGGAAATTCCCTGATCCTACTCCTGTTGAGACATCTGCCTCCAAAATCACTGAGCCTTCCTCAAAGGCTCTTCTCTCTTAGGTTCAAAGTAGCCTATCCAAGATGGATGTTAACTCACCTTCAGTGATAATGTCACAATGGTGACACCGTGATGCGCACTGCACACACATCATGTGCATACATGGCTTAGTCACCTGACTATCAGCCACCCTGAAATCTTCTGAATTATTTAATAATCCAATTTATTGTAATTTACCTTAGTTTTGTTCTCCCTTGGAAAAACTTTACTCTGCTTGTCACTCTTACTTCTTTCTCTTAAATATAATCTTACTGAAATCCAGAAGGGGCAAGTATAGAGGTAGGCACAACTAGTCGTTGAGTCCAAGCCTCCCCTAGAGCAAATTTCTCTCCTGGAGTCATTCCTGACAGATAAACACATCTATTTTGGGGAAGTCAGCTAATGCTGATGATGTAGTATGAGGATTAGAGCTTGAATAATCAAATTTCTGGATCTGATCTATATGTGCATTTCTCTACTGTCTTCTACAATTCTCTAACTATCTCAGCCCAGTTTCTCACAACCTATGCCAATGTAATGGCTGCAACTAGGAACTTTGTAGCATCGAGTAGTGTAGTCTGTATGGCTTGATGTGACAATAAATTTGTGCTACCTACATTACCTATAGCTGAGAATTTATGTAGATGTGATAAAGTACTATACACTATATGCAAGGGTAAAGAAGCACTATATAGCTGCTCTTATAATGATGAATGGTTCTTGAACTCTAGTGCCTTTATCCACTTCACTCCTTTTGAGTCTAACTTTGTCTTTATAACTCAAGGAAATTATGGTCACATTGAGACAGCCAATTCTAAAGCACCTCTTTTTATGGTTGCTATAGGAACTGTCCTTATAGAACATGAAATCATTGACCCTAAAAACAGGACAACCAGAATTGCTATCTCTAAACTATAGACAGGATACTGTGTTTCTGGTATAACTATGTATATCCTCTTCACTGGACAGTTACTCCAGTCTGGATTGAGTATAGAAGGCACAATGAATGGTTCAACCTTTTGTGACTTATCTGGTAATACTATTCTCTCTATCTTATCTAATCTTTCAGAGAGCATTCAGATTGTGAGAACATGTATCATTAAGAACAATACTCCTAGTTCTGTGAGCCTTGTTACAAGACATCCAGATCATGAGACAATTCATTGTTAACTTGGGCATATCTCTGATGAAGCCATAAGACATATTCCAGTGTCACAAACTTCATTCAGCCATATCTCCATCAATTCTTCAACAATTCTCACAGTCTTAATGGCTACAGAAAGCCCTTGAAAAGACCTTTTGATCAATGCCAGTCATGTCTTGAGAAAATTAGTATTGGTCAAGATATTAAGCAGATCAACAGGCAACCACCATGTTACCATTTATTAAATTGCTAATATCTCAGAAACCGCCATGATTGATGCTTTGGTTCTAAGCTCAGCAGAAACCTTCTTCATAACACTCAGAATGAGCCTAAAACAACCCCAAGGCAATTAATATTAGTGGAGATATAAAGGCCTCAATGTTTGCACATAGACTTCATTAATTACCCATAGATAGTCATCTGTCCTTTTCTTAGAACAAAGGACAGTCTCCATAAGGTTAAATTATCACTATATTAAGCACAAAAGCACTACCATATATGGAACAATAGGTAGTAGCATATGATGATCTGTCCTAGTATACAGACTATCACAATTCTGTATATAAGGACTCCTTGTCTGAGGATTAGATCTCAGACTTAACAACATCTTTTGTCATTGTCTAAACTTTGCTTTTTTGAACTTCTCAAGTATCAAATCACCCATCACAAATTAGTAAGTGACCTTTTGTGATATCAGGGATGCAATAGAGGATGACAAAATCAAACCATACCACATTGACGGAGCTAGGAATTCTGCTGATATCTTGACTAAGAATCTTGGCCAAGTACTATTTCATCAGTTCTGTTCACTCCTTGGTTTGGAGGTTCTATGACTTCTCCTTTTAATTTATATTGTTACTACTACTTTGAGTAAGAGGAAGTGTTAAATTAAATGATTATTATACTGTATATTACTGTAGATTAATATATGAGTTGTGCTTACATAAGCACACTTGCTTCTTCATCTCAACTGCTACATTACAAGAGCTTCTCTGTTTTTCTCGAGATTTCTTTTTCCTATTAGGCTATCTATTAATATCTATTGGATAACCTGGTGAGTAGGCCATCATTTGTCCCTACTGTAATTGCTGCTCTCCATCCTTCTAACATCCACTATAGAAGAGAGGTGGCTGAGGACCATCTCTGACATAAAGACAATAAGCATAGTAGCATATATCAAATACCACTTGTGAGCAAGCTTGTTCCTCTTTATCTTTTTGCCTTGCATTCTTCCCTCATTCTCTAAGTTGAGCACCATGGATTAGAATTCTTGGATGCTACCCATTCTCCCCCTTTGGAAACAACAAAACATAGTGAAGAGTAGCATATAAAGGACTATTCTGGCTGATCTGTTCAAGTTGACCTCCTCTTGCTCATAATACCACATTCCTATCATCCAATGCATGATATATCCCATCCTCAGGAATGATAACTGCAATTTCTTTAGTAGTAGGCAGATTGTGAGTTCTTTGATCCTGCTGTAGATTGACATATAACCTAATTTTGACCTTCTGCTGTTCATCTACTGGTTTTTCCTTGATAAGCTCATAGGCATGATGGTATTGACTAATATAAGAATGACTGTCTAGGAGCATTGTCTAAAGATTGTCTATTATCACAGGATCTAGGTTATTATTGTTGGCTCTTCTGACATTGAGCTGCTCTGCTGTATCAAGGATATAGATTTGCACATACATTGGAGTCTGATCACCATGAGGAAAAAGAGCACCAGTGAGATAATGAAGTTCTCCCTGGATTTTGAAACAATAGGGACCTGATTGCCTAGTGACTGAGTTATTAATTTTGACTCCTACTGAAGTCATAGCAAATGTTGGATTATACTGCCATATATTGTTGTGAAATTCTCTCAAGGAATAATCATTTCCAGTCAAGTAGTTGTAAAGAATTCCAGTGAGTAGTTGAAGAGGAGGTAATTGGATCTGTTCTTGTAAACAGCACATGCCAAACTTGGGAAGACTTACCTGTGAAGATGCAAGCTTCTCACAATCAAAGTGAAGAGCATAACAATGAGAACAGATAACAGTCAACATGCCCAAGTTGAGATAGTGAATATTGTTCTCTAAGAATGGCTGTCCAGCTAGTGAATAAGGTATAGGCTGAAGAACAGGTGGTAGGATATCATCTGTGACAATGGCATCTTGATTCTAGTTCAACTGTTAATAATATAGAGTTTTGGTATTCAAAAATTATTATATCTGAATTATCACAACATCCTCCACATCTAACTCTTGAATATTTTCTTCCCCAACATTCTACTATACCTGGTTAATATTCATCTATTGCCAATTAGTGAAATATGTTACTCACAACTCTCAGAATGTTTTCCTGCATATTTCTATTCACATGTAGGTCTCCATTACCTCTTCTATTCTGCTGCCCCGCATAGTCAAGAGCATCTACATTCTTATTTCTCTATCTCTCCATTATTTGATTAATTTCCACCTGTCTCTATCTTTCTACTTCTACTTCTTTATGTTCCTGAGTTGTCCTTTGTTGTTGCTCAGCAAGTTGATGTCTATGCAAATCAAGTATAGCATCCTCAAGATTTTGTGAAACATGTGCAGAAGTCATATAGAATTTTGATTGTTATTTTTTTCTTTATTTTTCTCTTTCTCTTTCTCTATTCAAAACAAGAGCTAGAGTAATATTTGGGAGATCTTGCTGTGCTTGCTCCTTAGCTCTTCTAGCCTGATGTTCTTCTTCAACAGGATTTATCTCTCACAATTGTCTTGTTGTTCACTTACAGCTACTCTAAGAAAAAAGGTATACTATTGCTCCTAAGAAGGAGACCCCTACTCTAGATCCCTCTCTTAATGAGCAGTTGTCAATCCTGTGCATATAAGAATTACAATGGACCTCTAGCACCAAGTTTCTAATAGAAGAGTTTACAGGTATACTACTACAGTACCACTCAAGAAAACAGTCCTTCTGGGAGAGGAGACCTGAGCTTAGTCATACACTTCAAGCTCTACACCACAGTTGTAGAGTACTGTCCCCTTTACACCTATGGCCTAGCTTCTAGTCAAGGTATATAAAGAGTAGAGAGGTATAAAAAGAGCAGAAGAGGGTAGGAAAGTAGTGATTATGAGTTGAGAAAGTGAACTTGATGATGAGCTGGCATTGTTTGTACATGTTATATTCCTCTCACATATCCATTTGGGTTGAATTATGAAATGAGGAGGGTTGTAATAATTGAATATTCTATCTAAATTCACTTAAATAAGAAGATAAAAGCAAAAGTCAATTACAATTTTCTTTTAGATTTTACTGAATTTATCTAAAGTTATTTGAATTTATTTGACTTTTATAGAATTCAAGAGAGTGTGTGAAGAAGTTAAACTATGTGTCAATGCTATCATTCCCACACATAACTTAGCATATATACTAGATCCTACATTGGTCTTGTATTCATCTGGACCTCTGGTCTATCTTGAACCCTCTACTAATTCTGTGTTATTAAGTTTGTGCTGAAGTCAGTCCATTATGCTCTCTTTTGTCATATATGCACAGAGCAGGGAGCAGAATGGCCTGGAGTGGAGTGGAATTACTCTGGAATGGATAGGATTTGACAACAAAATGGGAACAACCTTGGCCTCAGCTCATGCGCTGTGCCTTGATCTGCTGTCGCATGTGTGATTGCATATTTCAGGAGGATGGAATTGTTGCCAGGAGATCAGGAAAGGAGTGATATATAGATTGATAGGAATGGAGGTGGATATTAAAGACATAAATGACTTTAATCTACGAACTAAGGAACTAGGATGTAACTACTGGAGTACTTATACTAAGTCCAGAATAGGAAGAGTACAAGTAACTAGTCTATATCGTGATCCTATAGGAGTAGACAACAGGAGTTTAGGAGCAAAGAATTAGTAATAATATAAAATAAAAAGGAAATTATATTATTAAATGGGTATTTTCCATCATATAACACCTTTTTACAATAGTCTATGTGACAGTGAGCAGTATTGTCTATTAGGTCACTTTGCTCTCTTTTTATAATGGTCTGTGTAGCTGCAAATAGTGTTGTCTACCAGGTCACTTTGCTCTCTTCCAACAATAGTCTGCAATACAGTGAGCAATATTGTGTATCAGGTGTCATAACTTGGCAAAATGGCTAAGTCATTTTCTATTTTCATTTTCTTATTTAGTTGAATTACTACTATAAAGGTGAAGCATGGGAAAGAGTCATGTCACATGTCACATGTCACAACACATGACAGGGAAGTCACATGACAAGTAACATGAGGACTGTGAGAGATGAAGTGCATAGCTACAATAGTAGTTGTATATATATTGTAGAAAATCAAATGGGAACTCTATCAAGTTTTCCTTGTCAACTCTGACTTAGAGTAGACTTAAGTCATTGTGGCTAGAGTCTTACTTTTCTCTCTTTCTACACTGGTAGTTTGTACTATTGTGAGTCAGGTTGTTCTGCTCTCTTCCTACAACAGTGAGGCCACAGTCAGCTTGCTTTGCTCACTACCTGTTCTAATTTTATTCTCATTTATCCTAATTTATTTGAAATTTTCCTGATTTTATTTGAATTTTTGAGTAAATTGAGTGAAAAGAGAGACTGTATGAAGAAATTTGATGACCAATTCTTAGCTAAAACTGACAAATATTTACCTAATTTTTACATAATTAATTAAAAAGTGGCATCATCCCATGTTTGGTGCAACATATATACTAAATAAGGTTTTTATCTGGGCTACTGGCCCTTCTTGAACCCTCTACTAATTCTGTGTTATTAAGTTTGTGCTGAAGTCAGTCTGCTATGCTCCCTTCCTACAACAGTCTGTGTGACAGTAAGTAGTATTGTCTATCAGGTCGCTTTGCTCCTTCCAACAATGGTCTGCAATACAGTAAGCAATATTGTATGTTAGGTCACTCTGCTCCCTTCCCACAACAGCAAGGCCACAGTCAGCTCGCTTTGCTCACTGCCTGTTCTAATTTATTCCAATTTTTCCTAATTTATTTGAATTTTTCCTGAATTTATTTGCATTTTTGAGTGGAAAGAGAGGGTGTGGGAATGCTTGAGTACATGATTTATCAGTGCCATCTTCCCACATGCAATGCAGCATCTAGTATGTACAAGGTTTTCATCTGGGCCTCTGGCCCTTCTTGAACCCTCTACTAATTTTGCGTTATTAAGTTTGTGTTGAAGTCAGTCCATTATGCTCCCTTCCTACAACAGTCTGTACAGCTGCAGGTAGTGTTGTCTATCAGGTTGCTTTGCTCCCTTCCTACAACAGTCTGTGCAGCTGCAGATAGTGTCATTGATCAGGTCACTTTGCTCCCTTCCTACAACAGTCTGTGCAGCTGCAGATAGTGTCATTGATCAGGTCACTTTGCTCCCTTCCAACAACAGTCTGCGACACAGTGAGCAATATTGTGTGTCAGGTCACTGTGCTCCCTTCCTACACTGATAGTTTGCACTGTTGTAAGTCAGGTCACTCTGCTCCCTTCCTACAACAGTAAGGCCATAGTCAGCTCACTTTGCTCACTGCCTATTCCAATTTTATGAATTTATTCTGAATTTTGTAGAATTTTTGAGTGAAAAGAGAAGGTGTAGGAATGCTTAGGTACAATTAATCAGCAGGCATCACTCCCATGTTTGGTGCAGCATCTTCTAGTATGTATGCGAGACCGATGTGGGAAGATGGCGCTGATAAATCATGTACCTAAGCATTTCCACACCCTCTCTTTCCACTCAAAAATGCAAATAAATTCAGGAGAAATTCAAATAAATTGGGTAAAATTGGAATAAATTGGAACAGGCAGTGGCCTTACTGTTGTAGGAAGGGAGCACAGCGACCTGACTTACAACAGTGCAAACTATCAGTGTAGGAAGGGAGCACAGCGACCTGACACACAATATTGCTCACTGTGTCGCAGACTGTTGTTGGAAGGGAGCAAAGTGACCTGATCAACAACACTATCTGCAGCTGCACAGACCATTGTAGGAAGGGAGCAAAGCAACCTGATAGACAACACTACCTGCAGCTGTACAGACTGTTGTAGGAAGGGAGCATAGCGGACTGACTTCAACACAAACTTAATAACGCAAAATTAGTAGAGGGTTCAAGAAGGGCCAGAGGCCCAGATGAAAACCTTGTACATACTAGATGTGAGATGGACGTGGGATGATGCTTGCTTAGCCAATGCTTAGCCAATGCTTTACAAGCATTGGTCAACATTCTCTCTCTTTGCTTGCTAAATTCAGAATAAATTCAAATAAATTAGAATAAATTCAAATAAATTGGAAAAGGCAGTGAGCAAAGTGAGCTGACTGTGGCCTTACTGTTGTAAGTCAGGTCGCTTTGCTCCCTTCCTACAATAGTACAAACTACCAGTGTAGGAAAGGAGCATAGCGACCTGACGTATAATATTGCTTACTGTGTCACAGACTGTTGTTGGAAGGGAGCAAAGCAACCTGATCAATGACACTATCTGCAGCTGCATAGACTGTTGTAGGAAGGGAGCATAATGGACTGACTTCAGCACAAACTGAATAACACAGAATTAGTAGAGGGTTTTGGATGGGCTAGAGGCCTAGATGAAAACCTCGTCTACTATATATATGAGACTGAATGTGGTATGATGGCTGCTAACTCAGAACTGACCAAGCAGCTTTCTTCACACACTCTCTTGAAAAATTCTGTAAAATTCTGTAAAATTCAAATAAATTCAAATAAATTGAGAAAACTTTGGAAGAAATTAATGACTGACTTTATCTTTT
>Ga0157362_1000756_pt1 | contig 11958 bp, 7 predicted proteins | sample AttlaeALBM3_FD_111480 | JGI IMG/M metagenome (GOLD analysis project Ga0157362, IMG submission 111480) | Fungus gardens microbial communities from leaf cutter ant in Ribeirão Preto, State of São Paulo, Brazil - Atta laevigata ALBM3 | ecosystem: Host-associated > Fungi > Mycelium > Unclassified ... | reverse complement strand
AGTGGTCGTACGGAATTTTCGTCCCGTCCTACTGCGGAACGTTGTGACAGATGGTGAAGATGACGTGGGTCTCGTAGACGAAGCTCGAGGAGTCCTTATCGTCGTAGAATTCGATAAAGCAGCCGATCGTTTAGCTGTAAAGTAATAAATAAAAAATTAATGTTACGTCTAATAAACTATTAACTAAAGAAACATATAATACCATTTTTTATGTAAAATGGGCAATGTTGTATTTTTAAAATAAGCAATATTAAAAATAAGAAATATTATATTAAAGAAACAATTTTACTGGAAAAATAAATAATATCTTTTGTAATAAAATGTATTTTAAACAAAGCATTTAAAAAATAATATGTGAATTAAGAAAGCAAGATCAACAGCAAGATCAACTTAAAAAATTTGCTGTTGATTTTGCTTTCTTAATTCACACACTATTTTTTAAATCATATCGCAAACAAGAAACTTTACCTTTTTTGTTTTTTTAGAAGATTGTATTTTTATGTCTTTTCTGCGTTAAAGCGATTAATAAGATCAATTTTATTAAAGCTCCTCCAAACGATGCCAACATTCGTTTCCACACATTCGCTAAATATATTAGCCTACATTCAATATAGATATATATGTTATACATGTTATATTTGTGTATGATATTTATTAATATTGGCCGAATGTTGGCCAATCGTTCGGTATCATTCAGAAGCCCCTTTACAATTATATACATAACTAAAATTAATCGTCGATGGTAATAAATATATATTCGTTATTCTTATTTATTAGTTATTTATCCAAATAAAGCATTCTTATTTTAATGCGATATTCAAAGATAAAATATTTTCATAAAACATTTTATAAATAAATATTATAATTGTTAAATAGTGTAATACGTACGAATCGAAAAATTAAGTCTATTGATGCCAGCGATGATTTCTCGCGATTCTTCCGAACTGAACTCGTTAACGGGCATCCTCAGAAGTGCATCTAACAGTTGTTCCTTCTCTTGTTCCATCGTCTTGTTTCTGGGACCATTGCAATGGCTTATCAGTAATAGAACTAATTGTCTTACCGTTGCATTGTTATCAGCCTGTTTCATCACTCGCATCAGTGTGTTCGAGCTCGTCTCGTTCAAGTTACCGAACATCTCGTGTGCCTTGATCACTTCGCTCTCGGTGGCATTCAACGCATTGCCGTGCGCAAATGGCAGCAGTGTGGATGCCAAATTGTCCCGGGAGACGGCATTAGTTGATGTCACCGAGGAGGTAATCGTGGTCGTTATGCTCGATCGCGTTGTGATAATTGGAGTTGGTGTCGCCGTATTTTCTGCGGTAAAGGTTGTTGGTAGCAGAGTAAACGTTACGGGTGGATCGTTGTCACTCGTTGCCCATTGCCAAGGACTCGGTGTGCTGGTTGTTCGTGATTCCGTTGTTACGTCGAGATCTACAGAGGACAATTTCGACGATCTTGCAGTACTCGCAGTGGGTTCTGATTCTTCACTAATAGCATTATCAGTTGTGTCAGGCAACTGAGTAGTGCCGACGTTCGATTGTAGACCGTGATTAATGTGTCGAGGATCTACGAACACTGTTGTTTCCCAGAGCTGAGTGACCATAGGCGAAGAAGTCCAATGATCATCATTCAGTAGGTTAGAATGTCTCGTGGTCGAGGCATCCGTCGGATTATTAGTAGCGCGAATAACAGTAGCAGTGTATGGAGTGGCGTCGCTGACGGTCGCAGTAATGGGATCTAGTGTCTCCATGTTGTTCCGAATTGTCGTTGCCGTCGTTGTCGCTAAAGGTTTGCGAGTGCCTTCTCTGTGATTATTTTCCAACTTGTAATTGTTTCTGAATTTCGCGTACGAACTGCGAGCTGTGGCAAGAGATTCGGACGGCGCTGTCGTTGATTCGTAGTAACGTATCCTGAATGGTTGAACAGTGGTGCTGGCGGTCTGGTAGGAGGGTTTGCTTTTCGATAGAGGCGTCGTTGAGCGCACCACCTGATTCGGCAGAATGCTATTTGACGCGGTGAAACTCTTCACATTACCGAAATGGTGATGATAAGGAGGCGGTGTGAGATTTTGAACGGGTTTATCACTAGCTGAGCCTCTACCCCAGCTAGATAAAGTCGTTCCTTTTCCAGAATTCACAAAAGACGCCATCGTCGACGACGCTACATAATTGTTTATAGGTGTAGCGCCGATCGGTTTGACATTTTTACCATAAGGTTGGAAGGTCCTTGCCGTGTTATTTTGAAAACCACCGATCTTATTTCTATTTTCGTACTCGTCCAATGGGAAATAATTGTCATAGATCGACAAATCTGTTGTATCCCTCGTATCGCCATCGTAATTTTGAATATCATTCATAGTAGTAGTAAAAACGTGATTCACTTCGAAGGCAAATGTATTACCAGTCTGTGTTGATGATTCGATATAATCCCTCGAATCATGTGATGAAGCACCGGGCGGTAACAACGTCGTACTTGGATAGTAAATTGGTCTTCGCGTCTGGCTCTCTGAAGTTGTATATTCATCATACGGCGTCGTGTAATAAGTCGAATACGATCTATCGGTGGTGACAGGTGGTTGTAAGGTAGTGGGGAATATGGTGGTTGGTTTACGCCTTCTGGTAACGTCGGTATCGTCTGAAAAATCCAGGACTTCATCCTTTTCCTTAGTCACTGATGCATACTCTTCCGCAGTTGGATACATTGTCGTCATTTCAAACTGACCATCATCGGTGGTCGTCGGGGGTTGCGTGGGCCTGATTTCTGTGAGTACCTTCTTAAAGGTTTCCGGATCTTGTAGATATGCCGATAGAGCATGAGTAAAGACCTGAGCCAGTTCGCGCAGTTTCGTGTTATTCGATCTCTTCGCGCCATTCACTGGACCCTCGCTCTGTTCGATCTCTAGATCGTCGTTTATCTCGCCACTAAGATCCTCAGCTTCCGATGTAAATTCAGTCATTGTGGCGTTTCCTTCGAGTGCATTATTTAGATTAAACAACTCAACGTATGACGAGATGGTGTGTTGTGTGAGAATGTTGGTCGGTAATTCGACAGACACATTATGCGAATGATTGCCTTCTCTACCCTCGGCTTCCTCGGCACTTGCGATAGATTCGATAGTCTCATTGGAGTCGAGATTGTCGCTAGCTGTGGCAAAGTATAGAGCTAACGAATGCAAAGTAGATGGACCGGGAGCAGAGGGTCCATTTCGACTATTTCCATCCTTCGCGATTCCACTTAAATTTTCTCCATTATTTTCTAAACCTTGAAGAGAATGCAACATGCTGAGCGCGTGTTCCCGTTCAGCGTAAGGTCTATCTTCTAAAGTCGGTGGTGGTTTGCTGCCAACCTCAGGTAAATAAGTCGCTCTGTCTTTGGGCTTGCTCGTTGCCGGAGATGATGATTTCATCTTGGGTATCAGATTGCTGGCCGTGATGCGATAATTTGTCAGAGTGGAACTGTATGTCGGCATAGTGGTCGGCGGTTTCGGCGTCGGCGTAGTAGTCATCGTGGAATAAACGTAGTTTTTAGTGAAAGGTACGTATGGGCCTAAAGTGGACAACACTTTCCCCTGTTTATAGGTAAAACTGGTGTCATAAGGGCTTAAAGTCTTACTAGTAGATCCACTCTGCTGATAATCATTGGTGCTTCTCCACGGCTTCTCGGTCGAGCTGATTGAATTCTGATGGAAGCTTTGCAAAGTCGCACGCCAAGGATCTCCTGTCGTACCTTTGTTTTCGATGTTCGTGATACTATTCTCGTTTTGATAATTTGCGCGATAGGTTTGCCCATGACATTCATCGTAACATGGCACATTGGTCGTAGGAAACGCATCTTGACTGATGGTTGAAGTGACGTTAGCAACGTTGTGCCGATAGCTTTCTGTATTCAGATATGGACGCGTAGTCGCGAAAGAAGTATCAGTATCTCTTTGTTCAGTTACCCTGTTATCAATATACTGTTGATTTTGATAATTCCCGGAAGCTGGTGGTATTCTTCCTATAGCAGGAGAAGTCCGCGAACTAGACATAGTTGGGAACTCCTCTGCGGAGGGAAACGATGTCACCGTCGTGGTGTCAGCATTAGTGTAAGTGGTTTCTGGAACATCATCTTGCTTATAGTAAGGAGTACTGTAGTGCGACGTTTCGGTGGTCGGCGTATACTGTAATGTTGTTTCATAAGGTGGCAACGTCGTTGTCTTAGGCTTATAGATAGGAGCGTATGTGGGACCGGGGTATGGCGGAGCACCCGTCTTGGGTGTGAAGGATACTGTTTCACTTTCTCTGTTCCTCTGTGGCGTCAAGGTGGTCGTTTCATGACCGCGGTAGCTAGCGGTAGTGGTATGATCTCGGTAATCGTATGAATGATAATAATACTGTCGAGTGTTCTCGGATTTGCCCGAGTTGAAGCGGTGTCCCCGATTGGACACAAATGCGGCACTTTCCGCAAACTGCTGATATTCCTTTGGAGGCGCCGCAGTTGTAGTTCTGAAGGTTGTCGTCTCCATGTACGTCGGTGTAGCTTTCTGTGACTGGTTTGAACCGAACAGATTGTTTCGCGTCAAAGTTCGCGATTTCGAATTATTGAACGCCGGCTTGTCATTGCTGCGCGTATTCTGGTTTGACTGATAATTCTGCCGACTATCCTGGAACTTATTGTTGTGCTCGTAATTGAATTTGCTATTCTGAGTATCCAGTTGATTACTCTGTCTATTGACCGCCTGATAATTCGATCCGCTATCATATTGTCGCTGTTTCGACTGGTCATAATTATCGGATATTTGACTTGTTTTTTCGTTAGTTCGTAATGCATTCGCATTATTCTCTTGGAATCGACCAGAACTACGAGTGTTCTCAAAAACATTGTTCGGCCCGAAGTGTTGATTAGACTTTGGTTCATTCTGTCTTTCCGAAATCTGATTCTGCTTGTCGGTGGATTGACCGTACGTATTCGTTCTACCATTTTGTCTGCCATCATAGTCGACGTTATCGTAGTAATCCGCGTTATTTTGTTCTTCTTCGCGTTCTGCTTCGCGATGAAACTCGGATTTCATTTTTCTCGCTTCCACACGTTTCTTCTCTTCCTCGGCCAGTTGCTCGACACTCTGCTCGTATAACTCTGTGGACTTGCTGCAGTCCACTTTGAACCACCAATCGCATATAAGTTGCGATTGTTGGAAAATCGTGCCATTGGGACACAGGAACGAGATCTTACGTCCATTGTCACAGATGTGGAATACCTGAAAATATATTCAACTTCGATGACAAATGTTTCATTAACGGAAAGTCTCTGCAGAAATATTACTGGTATAACGGTATAAATACCGTTATTATAAACTTGATGATTTTTTCAAAGGTAATTTTGTACACATAAATTATAGAAAAATTCAAGATAAAATGAAAAAATATTTTCAAAAAGATCATTCGTTCTTCAATTTCTCTTATTTTCCAAATTTTTTTATTTGGCATGTATATACATATTTTTTACAGACATTCTAAAAATGTTCGAATTTCCATAATCCGTAACTGTATAACAATCGCCGGATTGAGCATCAATCCGTATGGACTTTTGCTCGAATCGAGCCATCGCGTCGTATGTAATATCGATGTCACCTACTTGGCAATTTGTCTCTAAATCCGCGTAATATCCCCCTCTCAGACCGCGACAGCTGAATGAAGTGGTTGGAATCGACGTGAGGGCTGGATAATCCACTCCGGGCTGTCCCGTCACGCCTAAATACAAAGTGGAGTGTTATTAAATTTTATAACTCTTGTTATCAATCAATGCGGCATTACCGATGTTCATTCTGCGTTTTTCACAACCGTCTAAACTTCTAAAATATAAATATCAACATAATCGCTTAGAGCTTTCGCGAACCATGTTATTAATGTCATGCAAACTATGTCATTAACGTTTCATATATAAAGAATTCTGTGAACCGACAACTATCGAGATTAGTGACAAAGACCGTTTACATCCCCCATCATAGCTTCGTGTGCAAGATGATAAACGAGCGATAGATTATCTGCCGGTATGCATTAACGCGTTTCAAAAATTTAATTACTAAACGTAACAATGCAATTACATCACGTTTAGGAGAATAACAGGTCGGCTAGAATAGAAGTGCCGTAGAAAGTCTGTCACTTTAGTGGAAAGTCACAAAGCGCCGGCGCACAATCATCATAAAACGAAAAATTGCATCTCGTGGGAAAGCAGAAACGCAGTCTGATCGCTCCGAGATAGTCGCACACACTCAATGACTTTCGCTTACACAGTCTTACATAATATCTGACCACTAAGACAGTTGGAGAAAAGACACATACAGACATCGGATGCTCTCATTTTTGCTTCTGCTTGAGTACGATATCACTATGTATAGAGTGTTCCAAATTTACCGAAGAAGCTCCTAGTAAATATGTGCATAGATGACAACTTGTAGAAGTGAATTCGTATAACTGTACGTTATGTCTACATGCGAAAGACAAATATACACGTGCACAATGTAAATATATATATGGGAAAAGATAATACGTGAAGCGCTGGAGAGTGCAACGTTGGAATAAGCAAATATTATTTTTATTCCGGGATAAAAAATATGAGCAAAAAATATTTATTCATAAACTTTTTTATACGTATTTATGCTCTCTTGGCCATCAACAATTTCATTCAAAACATTGGGATTAATAAGCAATTAATAAGCATGGAATGAAATTACAAATAAGAGTTTTTAAGAGCTTTGCAATTCTTTAAAGGATAATTTTAGATAATCAGTTTTTATCAAAGGATTTAAACGCCATGTTAAAGTTTATTTTACAAACAATAATAAAAGAGTACACGAATAAGAACGGTTGTTACACCATCAAAGAGACGCGACATGCACAGAGAAAAACATTTTAAGTAATAATACCCGCTCCTTTGAGCCACTCCTTGAGAAGGTCCTCGTTACCGAAGAAGACTGGCAATAGAAGAAAAAGCGAATCACTTTAGTCAGGTCAGAAAAGAAAAAGAGATTAGCGATGTAGTCTCGAGGTTAGTAGGACAGTTCTATGAGAGAACCTTGGTAAACTTGGTACTCGCCGTTCTTTTCGGGCGCCAGCCTTTTTACGATTTTCTTCAGTGCTTCGACGTCTTCTTCGGATGCCTCAAGACTCGACAGGTCCAATTCCGTGAGGAACTCTGGCAGTCTCGCATGCTCGACATCTCGCGATGCCTGCAACGTAATACGCTCTCAGAATGTAGAACTACTTCCAGAAAAGCGCTCGCGACGACGAGTTTCCGCAGGTCTCTTGGAAGATACACTACTTTCAACTCGTCTTACAGCTTGCTCTTTTCTTCCAGTGTACTTGCATCTTTACTATCTTGTAATCCAATCATCATGATCAGATTGCACGTGGTAATATTAATGTGAAATCGTTGAAAAAAAACACTATTTTTAAAGCTAATTGAAAATGTACAAAGCCGAGAGGCCAGTTATCAATTCAATATTTGCGATATTTTTTCCAAATAACGTAATCGCAATTTGCAAAAAAATAAATTTAAGCGAATTTGAGGATTTAGCTGTTATTTCTAGATGATATTATCCTAGTAAAAAACAGCCACAATTTACCACGAAATTTTATTTCTTTCTTTATATGTGTCATACGAGAACTGTTGATAATTAGGGAAATCAATTTATGCATTTGAACGCTCGAATGAGCGCGACGAGTGCATTAAACGTTATTGATTTTGCGTGCGCGAGACGATACGACGCACAAAATACGAACAAACGTTCGCCGCTGCGTTATCCCGCACATGAAATTCGATACTGCAACTCGCATCCCACCGGGAAACGAAAGTTTGATTAAATTTCGCTGTAGAGAGTGCGGGCAGAGGAGCGCCCGTCGTCGTTACCTACACTTATACAACGCGTAAATCACGGTTAACCAGTAAACAGTGCATCATAGTATTGACCATTGTCGACATTTATTAGCAGTGTTAACGGCAACTTTAAAGCGACGCTCTTTAATGCGAGAGTGTATCGTAATTTCACTCGAGCGATTTTTCACGGAATCCGCTCGCGCGGAGCGCGTAACTCGGTAACTCTGTAATTAGATCTCGCGCTCCCGTAAATTAAAATCCGCGTTACATCTGCAGGGATGAGAAAAGAGCGTTCGTAACGCATGTTTCCACGCTCGCGGTTGAAAATTTCGCGTCGCCCCGAAGCGCGCGTTCCGACCGCGCTTTACCTCTTTCGAATCGATTGCTCGCAAATCGTAAATCGTCGCAATAAACCGTCGCGCGTACAACGTCCGTGTAGAATTCTACGAAAGTTAAATTACATTGCTTGAAATAAGGGCCGCGGGGACTTTAATTACTTAGCCGCTAATTAACTTCGACGTTCAAAATGTCGCCTGATTGGAGCCGCTCGGTTTTCAGATTAGCGCCACTTGAATATTTACGACAGCATTGTTCGTTCACTTATACTTCTATAGAATTAAGAAAATCCGTAATAAATATTCTAGGATGTTTCTAAATTATCCGACTCAGCTTACCGCCTGGAGAATCCACGAAAGCACCGAGAGAAAGATAATTCATGGATATAAAAACGTTATCATCCATCTTTACGGAACTTTACGGAAAAGTCAAGAACTTAATATTAAACTTAAAAGATCGCGCGGAGATATTGTACCGAAATTATCATTGCGTGATAAATTAAATGACATTTTTATAAAATTAACAGTGGCATTGAAAGTTATACATAGAGAGAATCAAAATTAGTTACAAAATTAATTCTGGATTTAATTGAAGATTAATTTTAATTTCAATCTTTAATGGTGAGATAATAGTACATCTTATGACTAGAAGTAGGCTATTCTTAATCTTAAAAGCGCTCACCTCTGTCTCGCAGTGGCCAGGTGTGTACGTAGCAGCGATACCTGAAAGTCGGAAACGGGATTAGAGTTAGGATTAAATAATCACGCGTCTTGCTCTATAGGAAATTAGGTCAGCGAAGCGCGGTCGCCTAATCCGGATGTTCTATAGTCGTATAGCAACCATTTGGGATATTTGTATACCTGCTTTCGTTACAACGCGATGTTGTGAAAATATGCCAGCGGCGGTTCAGGCTGTTTTTGCTGTTGAATAAAGAAGCTTTATCAACGACAAGCGTGCATGCTAGCAGAATCGCACGGTCGATGCGCCCGTATAATCCCATAGGTTTTATAGAATTGTACATGTCGAAATTTTTTTTTCCCGCTGCTATTCAGCGTACTATTCGCGGTAAAACAAACTAAATCAATATCGAAAACACATTACACTGACCTCGTCAAATTTCTTTTAGCTCATAAGTAGTTTTATTCTCTCTCTCTCTCTCTCTCTCTCTCTCTCTGCACGGAACATACATAAAATTAAAAAGATAAAACATAATTTAACAATCAAAAGAAAAACAACAATAAGATTATCACATTATATTATAATTTTATAACTATTATAATTGAATACGTGTTGGATATCAAAGATGACACGGAACATACATAATAACGTATTAAAAATATAAAACATAATTTTGAGAATTAAAAGAACTAATTAAACTTAAAAAGTTTATGTAATTATTAATATAACTCTTTTTATATATAATAATAAATAATATTGAATATTTTATAACTTAAATAATGAATATTTCAGAATATTTGAAAGTTTAAAAAATATTTGTTGCTATTAAAAATGGAAAATAGTTGTCTTTAGTAAACTATTTGGTCTGAAAGAAACTTCGATCAGAATATTTTAGTCATGTTTTCCATTGTTAAATTAGTTGTTATTATATAAATTACCTTTTAAGAAATTTTAAATTAATTTTGATTATAAATACGTGCTTCTGAAAATTGTCAGGAATCACATCAAAGAGTTATGCCTTTCATCGCAAAGAGCTGCAAGAAAATTTATCAAAGAATTTATAGTTGAGAGAGAAAGCGCGTGATACCTGTGACACATTACATAAGCGTAAAAACTCGAGTCATAGGTCGATAGACCTCATCATTTTGTTGTTTGACACACCAATATTAGAAGTTCGCACAGTGATTTAATATAATAGATGGTAACTAAAGGCGATTCTATATATTTTATATAGAACCCGCCCCAAACATTATAATATTGGGAATAAAAATTGGGAATTATTTGTGAATGTCTCAAAGAAATAACTATTAATTGTGAGTAAAAAATAATTTTTTCAGAAAAAGAATTAATAATCTGACTATGATCGATCCTAAGTTTCAAATACCTTAAGAGCTCAAAGAAGAAACTCAATGGTGCTGAATACAAAGTCATACGGAACATTATTGGAAAATGCAAAAAGAGAAAGACAGATGCGACAGAATAACAAAGATGGATAAAAAGTGATACGGACAAAGTCGTAACTTGCTCCGCGAAATTCTTTACGAGATCACGGAAAACGTGCAAAGTTTCGCGAAGGTAAGCGACGAACTTTCATGGTGATGAAAAATTTTCCGCGCATACTTGCACTAAGTCCCGGATATCGAATCGCGCGTTTCCACAGAAGTAGTCGTGAACTTTTCTACTTCGCTACGTTGAGAGGTTTCTCAAACGTTATTCAGCTCCTTCAGTTAATCTAATATATCTCTTCATTACACTATAAATTATTATTGTGAAAATACGAATTTGTGACAATAACGTGATACATTTTTCAGAAAGTTTTAATCAGCATCAAAAATCGTTAATTAATACATTTATACATTTTCTTCTGTACTTTTCTGAATTCAGATTTTCCATCATTATAAATAATATAAATTATTTCTTCTTTACATAAAATCTTTTTATTTAAAAATATTTGCATCATTAAGTATTATTAGAGAGAATTATTAATTTATTAATTATTAACAATAAAATTAAATTTCTGCCTGTATCCTATAAAGTAAGTTAAGATTTATATTAAAATTAGTCCTTGAAAAAAGTGATAAACAATCAATATACAAAAGCTTTTTATTAAGAAATTATTATTAATTAATATAATTAAATGTATTGTATTCCCCTAACAAGGCTATATAAAAATTCAATCCAAAAATCGATATAGCTTATTAATAAATATAAGTCAAGTATGATTTACGATTTTCCCTGAAAATGTGGCTTGAACATGCTGTTTCTCTAAAGCCTTTTTACGCAAATTCCGTGTGAAGGAAAATAAAATTTCCATATTTCCGCGATGAGAGGCAACGACAAGCGCGTGACAAATGCTGCGTGAATGGCCGGTGAGTCAACAACATCGATCTTCTTGTACCGCAAATTGTGCCGTGCTTCTCGACGCAGAAGAGAAGCGTGGAGTAAACGGCCATAAATCCTGGACCAAGCGATTCTACATCGGATTCATCTTCGCCGCGGAAGCGAATCCTTGACTTTATCCGCGCACGACAGGATGCCACGGCGCTCCCACGCTGCTAGAGATATAGATACACGATTGGTTCGTAATTATCGGCTAGCAGCACGGATGAATACCGGTGATAAGGGGAAATAATAAATAAAAATATTGAATAATCCCACGCAGCGGTGGCGCAGTGGAGATTAATCGTTTGTCCACTGCTGATAGGCGGTGACCATCAAAATGGTGTGCCAGTAAATGCCGTTTCGCCGATTGTATTCCTGTATTCCCATCGATCCTTTAAATGCCAGACCGTGGAAGACAAAGAACGACAAAAAGAGAATGACGCGTCCAACTCAAAAGAAGGAATTTTTATTCCGCCGATTCATCGCCGGTGAATTGATTCGTTGAAGAACGAAGTCCGCGAATCACGAGGGACATGGCTATGAAATATACTTATTTTATCTATTAAATTTAAAATTTTTTTCATTAATGTCAATACGCACATCGCCTTTTTGTTAAATAATCCAGATATTTGTAAATACATTAAAAATTACAATATATTACGAGAATTATATTATGTTTAAACTATTATGTTTTTATCACGTTTT
>Ga0157362_1000755_pt1 | contig 11961 bp, 9 predicted proteins | sample AttlaeALBM3_FD_111480 | JGI IMG/M metagenome (GOLD analysis project Ga0157362, IMG submission 111480) | Fungus gardens microbial communities from leaf cutter ant in Ribeirão Preto, State of São Paulo, Brazil - Atta laevigata ALBM3 | ecosystem: Host-associated > Fungi > Mycelium > Unclassified ... | reverse complement strand
CACACACACACACACACACACACACACACACACACACACACCATTCTCTCGTTTTAATCGTTTATAACTTCTTATCTCTCTCTTTTTTCTTTTATTTTTTTAGAAAAATCGTTTTTCTCTCTGTTTTTCCTTCTTGAGCAACTGTCGTTGCGGTTCAACGACCGATTGCTTGCCATTTTCTTTGAAGATTTCGCGAGGTTAAAGTCAAAAGAAGCGAGGACTCTCGAGAAAGGGTCTTGTCTTTTTTTTTTAGCGGCGGATACCTTGCGGCTATTAAGAGGATAATACGTATAATCTTCGAGCCACTTTGTAGCGTTATCGATTGAAATTTATCTTAAAGATTCCGATGCGTGTACAATAGAAGCCTCCCGATTACGGCAATATAGTTTGTCGCAAAGATTCATGCTTTCTGCATGCGTTATGATCATTCTATAATGTGCTGTTTGTTTCTTGTTTCTTGGTTTTTACCTCTTTTGCTTTTTTCTTCTTTGTAATCGTTTTATCAATTATATTTTTTGATATGTGTTTTCTGTTTCTTCTGAAGTTCGTTAACATTTACCTCGAGCAACAGAAAACGAAAAACGGGATAGCAAAAAGCAAAGGGATAGCAAAGAAGCAAAAAGGCAAGATACAGAAAACAAAAAATACATTCTAGAACAGGCTTTAAGGTTGCGTTTGAGGAGCACTATCAGTGTTGTTGCATCATTCTATCCTTGTTTCTAATGAACAATAAAGACAGAGTGACAAATAGCGCTGATAGCGCACTTCTCGAACACATCAGCTTATGAATTTAAATATTATGAAAAAAAAAACAATATACCATTGATTACCACCAATTCTCATAAAGATATCATTAATTCTCATAAAGAAACGAAATTCTTTAGAATCTGAATCTGAGTGCGGATAAAATCACAAAAGCTTTGAAACATTTGATTGCAGTAAGAGAAAGAATTTTACCAATTGATCGATCAATGAATGCTTTAAAGCATTTATAACATCACGTTAGCTCTGCTAAAAGTCTGCTAAAAGTACTCGTTTGCTTCTCGCGTGTTTCACGATACAGTTGGGTCAACGACCGTCGAACAGTCACCTCTTTGCGAGCACTACTCATTAATTAGAATTTCTATATTTAATTAACGAGGCGTCTCCGCGGCTCTCAGCGACATCGAATGTCTCCCTTGGTGCATCGCCATTTCGCTCCTCCCCCTTCGGCTAGATACCTGCCTCGATAATTAAATTTCTACCGTGGCTGATAGGCGCGTGACATTGTACCACTGGGAGGCCCGGGCAGAGTGACAACCATAACATGCCATTGGGGCAGTTTCTTAGCGCTAATCCATCTCGAGCAGATCCCCGAATGCAGACGGCGCGAAGCGCCCTCGAGACGCTCTCAAACCTGCACTTTCGAGCACGCAAGTGCGTGTTATTGTATACCCACGCGCCGTCTTTTCTCATGTCCCGCACACTTAACACGCTCGTGGCCTATACGTCCTCTCGATTCTCGCCAGGCAAATGACTTTCCGTTTCAAGCACAACCCTTGCTACCTCTCTAGCGTGAATGACAGTGAGAAGCAGAGACGCGCGGCAAGAAGCAAGGACGATTAGCGTGGCTACCGGCGATGGTGTATATAAAGAAGAAACGTAAACGCAGGAAATGTGTGATTAGTTGTCCATAAAAAGGAAGTCATCTTAGGGAATAATGTAAAAGAAGCAACACTTGACTAACACGGTTACGCGCAGGGGAGAAGATAAAAAATATAATTAAACAATGAAAAAGAGAATAGATGAAGTTTATAATGAGAGAAAATCGCAAATGTGATGTCTCAAAAACGATTATACGAACAATTTCGCAAATGTAGAAAAGAAGCTTTTTTGCTTACAATTTTATTTAGCATTTACTTTATATAATTTTAATTATTGCTTAATAAATAATAATAATAATAATGATGATGATAATGATGATAATGAAACTGTCGGGAATAAAACAAAATAAGCAAAAGCTAATAATATCTTTCTTTGAAACTGTATTTAATTATTTCAATCAAGTTTTAATTTCTGTTCTTCTCTCAACAAGATTTATTCCGGACTTTCAGTTTTACTTTCAATATGCTGTTAAATGCGTGAACGAAATTTTCTATTACTCCATGTATAGTTTAGTCAATAACTAGATATACACACGCAGATCGTCCCTCTCGATTTCTAACTCTATGCTCTTAAATTCCACGCGAGAAAAGATTTCACGGCGTCACGCAAGAGAAAAAGAGAGTCTTTTCGAGAAGAGGCGCGCTAGGCTGATAGTGTGTACATTCTAGATATACGTAATCTCTATAGCTCTTTCGGTTCCTCGCCGTTGGCCAAGCATGAAAAAGCACAGCGTAGGTAGAAAAATGTAGGTGTAAGATAGAAGAACGAGAAAAGAAGGAGACAAGGAAGGAGAAAAAAAAGAGAAGATGAAGAAGGACGAGGCCAGCGTTTCATTCGACGTTCTTCAACGCGTTGAGGAAAACCCACAATAAGAGGAAGGGAAAAGAGAGAAGATGGAGGAGACAGATGACGGAGACATGGACGAGAGAGAAACGAGAGGGAAGGCCAAAAGGCCAAAAAGTGCGTGAGGAAGAAATACGATACAGCCGGGCCAGATCTTGAGGCCCTGGAAGGCGATACCCCTGATTCGTGCCGACGTGTATGGATCATACTCGGTCCTCTGTTAGCTCGTGGCCTCCAAAAAACAACGGCCCTAATCAGAATCAAATCTACTGTCCGATTGTATGTCGAGACGACGTGGAAAAAGCGCGGAATTTCTTGCGACTTCTGACTGCTCTTGTCGGCAGCATCCGTGCGTCAGCGATTTCTCTTGCCGCCGACAAAAATCCGTCGTTTGACTCGACGAGCGGTCGGTCGCCTTTGATTTGCGTCGCTTCAGACCGCGTCGGAAAATTCAAACCTCGTCTGAGCGTGTCCCGAGTTTTGACAGCCGCTGATGAGTAGGGCGGAAAAATGTTGACAGCTAATGAACGTTCAGTGTTTCAAAGTGATCGATCTTATAACGGTGTTTTGACAATTTAATCCGAAATTAGTGGAATAACTTATATTTTTATATTTATAAAAATTATACTTTTTTTTTTTATAAATAATTGTTTTTCTTAAAAATAAAACTATAATATTTACGAGTGAATATAATATACAAGAATATATAGGCTTGCATAATCCAGAATCATTTAACTTGAGCTCTCACTAACAAAACAGAGTATCTATTCTTATATATTCGCGAGACGTTTTCACGCTTGACGCCGAAGTCTGAATATTTTCCCCGACGGAGCTGTATAGCGTTTAGAATAGAAAAAAACAAACGAAGAGAAGGAGGGGGAGAAAAAGATGGGACAGCGAGAAGTGATGTTAAAAGAGAAAAAAAATAAATAAACAAGATAGGCGGACGCGCACGGAGAGCGGGATGCATAATACACAGTGGTTGCGGCACAGACAGGAAGGAAGCGCAGCCAACCGCAAAGCCCGCGGGGTCTGAGAGAGGTGCATACGTAATTGCGGGGCCACGCGGGAGGCTCTCTTTTCTCTCTCTATCTCTTTTGCTTTCTATCTCTTTTATAAGTTAAGTCTTGTCCCTTCTTCGCCATGTTCCTCTTTCTTCCCCCCGCCATGCGCGAATCCCTCGTCGTCGACGACGATGACGACGACGATGACGACGACGAAGGAGAAGAGCGTTGTTCGGGTCGGAACGTGGCCGGTCAGCAGCGTTGGTTCGCGCGTTGGTTGCTCCGGTGTGCAAAATGTGTGCAACCGCGGCACACACCGACCGACCGGCGCCATCTTGCGCAAATGCACACGCCAGCTGAAGGCGGAGCCTCTCCCGAAGGGCCTCTCTGTCGCTCTCTCCCGTCGTTTCTCTCTCTCTCTCTCTCTCTCTCTGTCTTTCTCTCTTCCTCTTCCCTTCCCCTCTCTATCTCTCTTTCTCTTTCTCTCTGTCTAGTTCATCGTAGCAGATGCAGCTTCACCGCGATCAATCTTCCTCCTCGTCGCCGCGTTTCGTTCCCTCCGTAGTTCTCTCCTCTCACCTCAGACACAGACATAGTGTGATTCCTCCGCTCTCTGAGGTAGCTCCGCATCTCGGTATATCGTCCGTTTCCTCCGTTTCCTCCGTGCTTCGGGAGTTTAAGATAGATTTTAGGACCGATTCTATCAACGCCGATTAATTTTCATCGATGCGCGATGTTTAAACAATATTCTCTCCCCATATTGTAGATAATAAGTGATATATTGTAGATAATAAGTGAGAAATAATCTTTGAAAAATTATCTTGTTCCATAAAAATGATAAAGAGTTTCGCGACTACCGCGGTCGAGCTTTGACTTCAATATCGAACTCTTCACGAAACGGGAATTCAATTTCGTGGAATGAATTTCTACTTACATTCTCTTAGGCCACATATTTTTCGCCTGAGTATACTTACTCGGGCGCCTTTTGCGATCGAAAGAGAATGAAAGAAAGAAAGAAAGAAAGAGAGAGGGAGTTTGATCAGATGGGAGGATACGGGGTGAAATTGCATGTTATTACGCGAAAGCTGCTGGGGGCGCCCGACATGAAATGAGACGTTATTTTCTACGGGAATTTCGTGCACGTATCGGGATTATATTATAAGGCGCGCGCGAGCTCCTGCAGCAACGGAGGGCGATTCCTTACCCGTGGGATACTTTCGGGCCATTCCTGGCCCCTTAACTGGTCCCTGCGATTCTCCCAGTGCCGCGAATCTCCTAACGAAAGTCATTCGCGCGAGAATCGTTAACGAGTTATTCCGCGGAGATTGCGTGCGTCTCGCCGTCGTTGTTACGGGCGATAATTGGCCCTCGCTAACCGCGAGGATAATGACGAGCGAGTTTCCATCGGAGAATCTCTCTTTCGACGGAAAATGGAATTCAGCGGAGCGGCTCCTCGTCCTTGTCGACATTCGCGATAACAATGCTTATCGCACACGAGCGCGCGCGCGCGTGCGTTCACGATTAACGAGGTTGCCACGCAAAAGTAACGCGTGACGGATGTTTTGCAACCGAGGCGATATTTAAGCGTATCATCTCTTATTAGTGATACTAATTGGAGTTACACTCATTGAAGGAGTCTGGCACTTAAAAAAAATTATGATCTTATCCACATCGAGATTCCGTGATCTTTTGTTACCTCCTTGCTATTCATATTTTCTACTTATAACAATACAAATAAAAATATTACTTTAAGCCTGAGACACAATTGAAAAGCACAGACAACAGGAACAGAAATAACAGATTTTAATTGATCAGAAACACCATGTATTTAGAAATGTGTTCATTAAAAGAGATTCCCTATTCACGTTTGTCACTAAATCCTTATCTTAAAATTTGATATAAACTTTTCCCTTTCCAGACAAAATTTCATGATTTTCTCTGACTTTCAATGATATTTAAGAATTTTTTGAACTTTATTCGTCCTGATTTGGAAACTCACAAATATTTTATTAAGGGAACAATTTAACATAGCCATAGTTAATGTTGCTGACATTGTTTGCATTTTTGATTAAGTTGGTAGTATTCCAAAATGTGCAAATATAATGTACGCGTATCAAACTTCTTTAAAGTTAAGAATTAAAATTTTAGATAATTTTACCTTGATTTCTCTGATCATTCTCAATTTCTCCGACTTCCAATTTTGTGACAATGTTATCCTGTTATTCTTATTGCTTGTGCTTTTCAATTGTGTATCAGACTTTAAGTTTGCCGCAAATCGTTTCGACGCAAATCATTTATTATAAAATATATTTTTCAAAAGGAAATTCTTTTCATGAGACGGTAATGAACTGCCGCTTTACAGATCCGCGTTACGAAAATAAGTCTTAATTCTCCGAGCAAATAATTAATTACTATCTCATGGTAATGAAGCAGGCGTTAGCTCGAAGACTCTCTTCCTCGCCTCGGAAACGCTCGAGATACGCCTGGTAATTTTCAGCAGAATCGCTCCGGGATATTTCTTCATTAATAAAATCAACGCGGTAATGACTCTGGTCGCGCTTGAATCTCACTGCATCTCAATTTTGCGTCTCTTTTGAATCCGACGGCGGATCCGGGACGGGACACGACGACGTCGAAGGCAAATGGCCGGGAAATAAAGCGCGCTTCCTGATACGATACGACGAGTCGTCCTTTCAGATGAACCCGTCGGTGCTTTGAATCCTTTTGATTCTTTGAGATCGCCTCTTTCGCGCTCTCTCTCTTTGTGTCTTTCGTGTTTCACACAAAAGTGAAGTGTGAGCGTCTGCGCGCGCTCTTTCGGGCGTGGTTAATTATTTGGAGTACTCGCTTTTGTGTGTGATACAAACGAGCAAAAGGGAGAGAGAGAGAGAGAGAGAGATCTCGCATCGTGTTCGTTCACGAGATAAACATAGATATTTGCGAGGACGAAGTTTTGCGCTGGCGTATGCTAGCGCGCATTTGCAAATTATTCGTTATCTGGAGAATAGAAGCTTCGCGGGAGTTTTTTTTTTTTTTTATGGAAATATACTCCCCTCACCTCGGAATATATTTCGCTAAAACCGATGGAAAGAAATGCAGGAGGCAATAATGATAAGCGGACCGTGTTACTTTATCTACACCTATTTACTTCGTTTGGGGAATAATCATGATATTTTGCTATTATGTAGGTTAAAAATAACCGCTGAAGATAAGTATAGGAAATAGATAGTGAAAATAAGCGTATAAAATAAAACATGAAAATAAATAACCGAGAAATTCAATGACCAATTTGTTCATCCGTTCTATATTCGACAATTGCAATAAAAGAAATTAAACATTTAACGATCAAACAATTGCATAATATTCTACGATTCTGATCATATTATTATGCTTCCCGTAGAGTAAACGTTTCCGCTTTAATGTATTACCACATTACTAATGATATCTTTCATCTTAATAGTCATCATAAGATACAAATCAAACTGAATTACATAAATCAAATTACAAAGAAAGTGTGAGAACAAAGAAATTGGTCATAATTAGTAGAATATATTTACGATTCTAAAGATGCATCGTCGTTTTTTCTATTGAATTTATTGTTTTTTTTGTCGGAAAATGATTTTCGCGGCTTTCATATTTGGTTTTGATCTTTGTTCGCAATCGTAGCAACATGAATATAAATCGACACGATTGAATTGCGTATTGGTTATGTAATAGTCACTAGTTTTTTGCGTGAGACGGATTTTCATAATGCAAAAAGGGGAGGAGGGGGGAAGAAAAAAAACGAAAAAAAACTGCACGCTGACAATGTTTCGCAGGTGCGCCGTGAATTCGATTTATTTCCGGTTCGTCGTTAGTTCTGAGCTCCGCGACGACGGTATCGATTATCATATTAATTTATTACGGAATGTCGCCTGTTCTCGGCAAGTAACACGGGACACGCATACTCGCAGAACGCGTGGGCGTGGACGCGGTCGCACCTGAATCATCCACGCTCGGCTCGAGCGATCGAGTAAGCGATTAATCGAACCGATCTTGATCGCTTCTTAGGCGTGGGTCGTCTCTGACGTTATCGCGCGTATCGCTTGCTCCGTGACGAGCGAATTTAAAGTACGCTAAAGTAAGAGAGAACGGAGTCCGAACCCCAAAATGATCGGCCCGATCGCTCGGAGCGATCTTATTAAATCTCGAGCGATAGGATGCAAATTTGCGTGGCCCGTGGCGCGACCCGTTTTTTTTTTTTTTCGGACAAAAAATTTACAAATATCACCAGCAATTTTACGACGATCGGATGTACGCTGTGGCGTATTGCCGATGAAAAAAAATACAAATGTATATACAGTTAGGAGACCGAATGCGTTATCTGTAGTTGTGTCGATTTCGTTTGCGCGATATAACAGTGACCATATCCATGGATTTTTCATGAATATTCATGATGCGCTGAATGGCGTTATACCGTGCAAAATCCTCCGGTTATTATCTAGGAATCAGCCGATCGGATAATATCGCGAGAAGCGAAGCCATATCTAAAATTTAACGATGCGACTAACAGAGCAAAGCAGAAAATATATTTTCTGAACGGCTTTACCCGTCCCAAGCCTCGAAAACGATCTGCGATTTCCCATTCTCCTCAGCTGTCCGATTGACTTAATCGTGAGTTGAAATTTGATACGTTAGAATAGAACAGATTGCGGAGAAAATCGATACTGTTAGCATAATGTTATCGTTAATATACGGCAGATTGTATTCGAAATTGTACATGGATACCGTAGACCTCCTTTTGGACCTGGTATTTTTTGGTCCGATCGAAGGACAATCCTGTTTTAATAGCACAAAAACGGATTCGTGATTGAGAAAGAAAGCCGGCGGAATATTAGATGGGATCCGTTTCTCAATGAGCGCCTTGCTAATGGATGCTCAAAAAAATTCTTCGATATCTACATAGCATAATAATAAAAAAATTCATTTATGTCTTCCTTTTTCCTCCTGTTTCAACAAATGACGTTACTTTATTGTGACATGCTGCCAAGTTTTCGAATACCACTGAACAGCGTGGAGCGATTTATGGAGCGCGATTATTGCGCGTGTGAAAACTGGCGGCTAGGTTCATAAAAGCGGAGCCACGAGAGTGAATGGAAACGTTATTCTGGACGATCCATGGCTCGACGTGGCTCTCATGAAGCGAGGAAATTATATCCGTCGAAAATGTATAGCTGCCGCTTACAGTAAACGTAATTTATGACGTTGTTTTAATCGGTGATCTTTTAATAAGGGGATCTTTAATAAGGCTGCATTCGTATTTCGTGTTTGTATCTTTGAGAAATTTAAACGATACTGAACATTATGAGTTTTTTACAATAAGATATTACCTAAGCTTTAAACCATAAGAAACTGACCAATCATAGTCGTATGTGGGAAGAATAATCGACCAATTATAGTTGATTATTCTTTTCATATTTGATTGATCAGTTTCTTATAGCTTAAGACTTAAGGGGATGCTGAAGTTAAACTTGATTGATATCGATAGCAGGTACAGTTAATTCCAAATTAAAAATGTCGATAATAGTGATATCTTTAATTCATTTCTGTTCACATTGTTCTGTTTCACTCAAACGCATACATCCTTATCTAACATGTTACAACACCATGTCTTGCAAGAGACTACTTACTGCTAGACACAATTACTGTTTTGTTTACCATTCCGAGTCTTCGCTAAGCATACGTATATACAATTTGCAAATCTTTTTTTAAGCTTTTAACTTTATAAACTTAGTATTATTCGTTCACATAATCCGATGGATGGTGCAACGTCGTTTAGTCCATATGAGCTATAAAATTTTTGTATTAAGAAAACATTTACAACAACAATAATTATATTAAGACTCTCGAATTTTAAACAATACAAAAGAATAAATATAGTAAATATAGCTAATGGAAGTCAGCAACAGGACATGTGAGCTAATTATATTTGTATCATTCTTGCTGAGAATTCCAAAGAGAATCGAAACGTTCAAAATAAAGAAAACATCAATCCAATATCTAATTATTGATTGTCCATTAAATAATTGCGTTGTTTGTCGTTGCTGACTATCATTGGTCTACTATATTTATTCTTTTGTATTATTGAAAACATTTACGTCAGTTCTACGAAGAATTAAAAAAATATAAGTTTTTTTTTTCGATTTTAGTATAAAGTCTAGTGCCTTACCTCCTAACTTTGCGTTTACTTAAATTCTGTAAAAGACTTTTTGATTCCGTTCAGTCAATTCGGAGATTTTCATATGACTGTAATATCTCAATACTTTGAACACTCCAGCATCCCCTTAAAGCTTATAGGTAATAGCTTATTATTAGAAAGCCTAATACTGTTCTCGATGACTTCATTGGTCAATTAGCGAGTTATACTATAGTAGGACAAAGACGACACAGGCAAAGATAACGGAAGAGAATGAAACAGAAGAGTCGCATGCTGCAGGGGGGAGAGCCAGACAAAAAGTCCCGTGAAATCCTGTAAAAAGTTGCGACGAGGGAAGCGTACACGAAGAGGAGGGTCGGAAAGAGCGATAAATATCGCTCAGCATGGAAGTTTTTATTGCGTCGAAAGTGCGAAGTGTTCTTCTCTGCTGCTGTCATTTCTCGTCGCTACCATTCCGTCTTTATCTTCGATTCCCATCTTGCTCGTCGCGACGATCAGAATGACTCTGACATGAGACCGACTTTGAATTCTGTTAGTGATATTTTATCTCAAACTATTACAACCTATTGAGCCTTGTGTCTACTAGAAATTGGTCATAGGACTTCTGGATGAAGAAAGAATTGAGCAAACGCATTGGTCACGTGATCGAATTGTTTAAATGTGATTTATTCTTTGTTTCGTCCGAAATCTCGCACTGATGTCTAATATATGAACATAAGGCTTCAAATCTGTTCGTGTTGCTTGAAATCTCAAACATTTTTATTAAAACGAGATAAGTATATACATAAGTATATACATATTCAGACGTTGAAAAAAAGAGAAAGTAAAGATTTCGTAAAAAAATGCAAGGCAACGTGAACAGAAATATCAATAATAATAATGCTCGGATATGTCTTGGATAATTAGAGGAAATGAAATCACGTTAGCATGCTATTATAAAAAGTAACATAGAACTTGCATAACATTATTAGAATATCAAGATATAATGAAATAGTTCGAAAGCTATACGTAGAGCTTGTTTACTTTTCATTGCGACTGCGCCGCGATGCAGCGGATCCAATTACAGACAGGCCATCGTTGGCTCCGATTAATTACAGAGCCGCAGCTGCTCATCTCGCCTCTCGCTGTATTCGTAATATTGTGTTTCGCGCTTCTCTAAATTTAGACAACGTCTTTCCGCAGATGCCGCCGCCATTTGTAACGTGCGATATATCAACGTTTCGTTTATATCCTGTCAGACGTGCTTTTACGCTACAGATAATCAATTTGCAATTGTATTAAAAACCAGGAAATTTCTATTCTATGTTATTTCCGTGTGTTCCAAATACATTTGCGATGGAAATGCGATTTTGAAAGTTTCTTTCTCGACGTTTGTGCGAAGTGTGGGAGTTCTCATAACGCGGAGTTCTCGTAACATGAGCTCAGAGTTCAAAATTAATGTCCATAATTCGAGGGATAGTCAGAAGACACAGGGTGGGAGACAAGACGAAGCGCGGTTTGGCAAAACATCATCTTGTTATCAGCGTATGCCGTGAAGGTGGTGGAGCGGGCGTTGTTAGCAAGAACCAACTCGATATATCGATCGGCCACTTGGGCCAAGTAAGCAGGTTTGCATGCGTCGCATGCACGTTTTGATATTCGCTGGCAACAATGTGCATCCGCAAATTTGCACGGATATTAAGAACGCTGCACTTTCCTAGCTGACAGCGAAAGATGGGGATCGGTTAATTAGTCGTCGTAGTGGTCGTCATCGTCGTCGTCGTGGTTGTGGTTGCCAACGTTATTGTTGTCGTAAGATAATAACCGAAGCTAATTAATTTGATGCGTTATTTGAGCTCTCTGTACCGCCATTAATGACGAGAGGTGACCGTATCGTCGCAGGATGGCCGTAATTGCCCATTCATTTTTGTTCCACAAGTATAACTCTAATTTTAGACATCGTAACCACGCCAGATTTTTTGGCTGTTAATTATCTTCTCATTAAAGTGATATAATCGTTATTACAGTGGCATATTTATTCTCTAAATTTTTTGCAGTGCAATCTTATTTTAAAGAGTAAAAATTAAGTTAGTTTTGTGAAAAGAGTAGCTCACTTTTCAATCTTTAATAGACTTTCTTCAATAAATCATTATCTAAGCTTTAAGTTTTAAGCCGTAAAAAATTAACCAATTATAGTCGACTATTCTTCTCACATTGATTGTAGTAATTAACTGATTTCTTACGGCTTATGATTTAAAACTTAGGTAATGGATTATTGCTTATATAAGAAATCCT
>Ga0157362_1000754_pt1 | contig 11962 bp, 2 predicted proteins | sample AttlaeALBM3_FD_111480 | JGI IMG/M metagenome (GOLD analysis project Ga0157362, IMG submission 111480) | Fungus gardens microbial communities from leaf cutter ant in Ribeirão Preto, State of São Paulo, Brazil - Atta laevigata ALBM3 | ecosystem: Host-associated > Fungi > Mycelium > Unclassified ... | reverse complement strand
TCTTATAACTATATACTCATTGTTACTACTGATAAGTGCATTGAAAGAAGTTCCGAAGTGTATATTCATCCGCAAGATCAGTTTCAGGTTTATGAATGTATCCGGTGTACAAGCGTATCCGTCTCTATTTCGAACAATACAAACATCGACGGACAGCCAGCGGATATTAAATTTGGAATTGGGTTTTGTCTAAACGTAAGAATACGCAATGCCTGAATGCGGCACGCAAGAGCATTCATTGTTGCGAGGGGGTCCTCCAGTGATGGAGCGAAATCCATTTGTCTCGCATCGCCCGGGCATCGGCTTAAAAGGCCTTTCCATCTCCTCTCTTTACCGTCTCGAGCCCGCCGACCGGACGAAAATTACTCGTAACAAGATTTATTTCATTTAAATGAGGATGTGCGCTAGGCGCTCGACTAGACGCGCCATCTCATTTTCTCATTCTCTATCTCTTTCTTTCTTTCCTTGTCTCTCTTTTTTTCTTGAAACTTTTCTACTTTACTTAACGCGCATTGACCCTAAGGCATGACACGTCGCAACCTTTGCCGCGCGTGCATTCCCATCTATTAAAAGAATGAATTCTGGAACAATCGAACGGACTCGAGCGCGGTTAACACATTTATTGACCTTAGTTGAAATCACATTAAAATCTCTATATCGAAGAAAGTCTTGACTGAAAAAATTACCAAGAGTAAATGACGCGACAGAAGATTGCGCGTAGAATGTTTCAGTTTGATGAACATTCTAATGCTTGTTAAACGGGAAAAGCTATGTCTAATAAAACAACATAAAAGCTTATTGTTAATTAATTCTCGGAAAGCGTCATATCATTTTTATTGCATAAAATGCTTCGTAGAAGCTTTGGATTTGCCTTTGACAATATTTTAATATATCTCATTATTTTTATTCTTTTAAAAGAATATAGCAAGCTGAACTCTTCCTATTATATCATAAATAAATTGAATTCTTCTCTCGTCGCATGTTTCTCATCATCAAAATTGTGCAATAAAAGTCGTTGTCTCATATACAGATAAAGTGGCTTATAAAATCGATTATTAACGATCGAGGGAAGATGCGACTTTAAAAACGTGTCCCGACGATCGCCTTTCCTCTATGAATCGCGAAACTTCCACCATATAAGCAAACTGAAATAACCGTATAAAACCATAGCTGTGGATATTATGGCTATCCTTAAAATCGACGTTGAATATTTTACAGCGTCAACGCGCGTCTCGTCGAAGTGGCAATTTGCGCGTTGGCTCGAATTCGCGGCTTCGGATCCGCGTTCATAATCTGCATAAATTGGGTTGTTACTCTCGAGGAAAGCTAGAGTTAAAAAGTAAGTTTTAAGGAGTTATCCCGTGAGGAAGTTCGGGCTTCTGATTTATAAGGCGCCGTAGCGCCAAACTTTTACTTAACTCGAGCTCTAGGACGAAGTATAGTGTCGAAGTATCTTCGGCCGAGAATTACTTCGTAGCGTATTGAAATTACGAGCCTGTGAAGAAATTTTATTGGCATAGGAATTAATACAGTTAACGTTCCCGAGGTATATCTCGTTTAAAGTTGCTTAAGTCTATCGCGATCTTCCGTCAAAACGATCTCGTTGATAGTTACAAAAACATTTCACCGTAAACAATTATGTATATAATAGATTTATATATGTATAAACGGATAAATTTATTTATGTATGAACTTTTAGGCTTTCTGTTAGTATGCATTAAAAAGACGATTTATTCTGTAAGTGTCTTCTTTTGATAGTTTTTCACAGACTATTACTGATTGCGATACAATAGCCATAATCTAATTTTGATGAGCTGCTGTATCTCCTAGTCTAGAAACTTGAGAAACGAAAATTACATTATCGGCTATTTTTGATGCCCCCTCTGACTATTGCAAGAAATTTCGCTCTTCTTCTTGTCTTTATCAGCTTTTCTTTTCTAATATAAATGTATGTCACGTTTTCTCTTTGATCTTTACCGTATAAAAATGCTGCTTTCTCAACCTTCTACCTTCTTTCTTGTCAGTATTGTATTTCCAAGGTATTTTCTTCATGATGTTCGTATGCTTTTAATTGTGTATTTCATCACATTTTGAATACAAAAGCTACTTTATCAATATTAATTTCAATCATCGCTGCTTCATTTTGTATATTTGTACAACGTATTTTAAAACATTTGAAAGGCGCTACTTGCGAGAGTAGGCAGCGTATCACGACCCTCGATCGAAGAGCGATCTTTTTTTTTTGTACGTTCACGACACGTGTTACGGACATCTGTCATCCGTCATCAAGGAAGACACGTGTCAAGAGCGGTGACTTGTTGTCGTAAATGCGCGATGACTAAATCTGAATATCCTTTTACTGAGACGCTTGAATGCATTTTGCTAATCTTATACTTCTCATATCTATGTCAATATTCTGTCTGATTACTTGAAATCGTTACAAATATTTAACACGGAAATTGTCATAGAGATAGATATCGGAAAATATGGAATATGTCTGATAGAAAGTATATTTTAAGTGTGCATTTAAAAAATGTACGGAAGCGGTTAAATACTGTATTTAATCGTAATGGTGCTTTTAATGTTTGAAATTTCGTAATATCTCACTTCATTTTGATTTAATAATAATATATTGAAATATGAATATAAATTTTGATAGAAACAGTTTTATTTTTACAAAGTACTATAATATTTTTTAAACTAGATATCTTCAAAGTTAGAAAAAAAATATATTAAATATAATACGTAAGACTAAATTATTTAATGGTCTAAATTATTTTAAATTCTGTATGTAGTAAAATTTTTGGATACAATTTTTGGACTTCAGCAAAATCGTTCTTTCTGTGTTAAATATTTTGAGTAAATAAGATATTTTCTATGTTTAGAAAAGATTGTAAGATTGAATCAGTTTTCATACATCGAATGCTTAGCAATTTGGATTGTTACGTAAAAGTTCTATAAATTCTTTTGATACGAGCAGCAAGCTGTTAAACTACCAATATATATTTTTGTCGCATGCTACGTCGATTTTTATCAGAAGCAGTCGTCAGACAAATCTCAAAAGGGGAAGAAATATCGTCAGACTTCAAACGTTCGCATCGTCGCGTCTCTTGCATTTCTTGCACCATAAAATTTCCGAAGAGCAGCGCGAAGCAGGAAACACGGAAGGCCCTGATGTATTTTATGGACGTTGATTTGAATTTTAAATCTTTCGTGTGGTTTACACTTGACTAATTTTCAATGACGTCACGATCGGACACCCTCGCTCGTCTGATCGGTTCAATGCATTTTATGAAATAATTAAACTCACATCGCGACAGATTAATCGGTGTAATGTTGAGGTTACAATTTAACCTGTCTGCATACGAATAATGTCTCGACACCGATAAGCTTACCTTTAAATTAGTATTGGTAGTATCAACATTGATAAATGTTTGCTCATCATTTAGAAACAAATGAACAATATCTCACATGCTGCAGCGTTTATCGTAAATATTGACGCGATCGATACGTACATGATCTTTGTATCTAGAAAGCAGATTTCATCTCGAGAAGAGCTTATAATGATAAATAATATGATAATCTCATTTTAATTGATTTTTTTTTTCTAATTTAATATTAATTTATTATTATTTATAATTTTAGAAACACATTGAAGATTTTTGTTGACATTTGATATATGTATCTCTCTAATAATCTTTAATAATCTGTTAAATAATTTATACTATTGTACGCATTTTTCTTTTTGATAAGCAATTTTTCTTTTTTATTATTGCAATGACATATGCGTACGCTCATGCAAATGAAGAAAATATTTAAGTATTAAAGGATCTTGCAACTGGTATTTTCTGCAGACATTTACAAATGCGTAACGATTAACGCAAGCTCAATGTTTCTATTTGAATTGCATACGAAATGGCTTGTTGCGAAAAGCGGTTCGTTAGCGCTGATAGTCAATATTGATTACCCGGAAATTTTGCAGCATTGCATTTACCCCTTAAGCCGCGTTATTCGATAACAGCGATGCGATTTCTCCGCCCATCATCATTTGCAGAGAGGGCAAGTGCTTTTCCTCAAAATGAACGGCGACGCGTGCGTTAATTTCACTCGGTTACCATTAAACCGTGCGTTCGGAGTATCGATATGGAGGGTTCACGATGTACAGTCGCTTCATTCAATACAATTCATAAAAATAACAATGTACAACGGTCAATATCACTTTCATTTCCGTTGTGTCACGTCCATTTTTTTTTAATGTGCGCGTTGCACGTCGGGTTGCGTTGTGCGCGTTGTATTCAAAGTCACAGCGATGCACTTTACCATCATATCCTCCGTTTGATTTAAATTACTAAAAGAAGTGGACTTCATCGAATCCTTTGATTCTTTTTCAATGCACTCGGTAATGATATCACGATAAAACGTATATGTTCCTGCACGTAAATAAAAATTCATTTGATTTTAAAAGTTATTAATTACTTGTTTGTTAATGTACGTAGATGTGAAAATAAACTAAATGTAATATAATCCTATTGCATTCTGTAACAAGAAATGGCGTGGAAATATGTAACAGGTTATAAAGTTAATTATCTTTTGCTTTTATAAAGGATACGAACATAAAAACTTTTGTGAAGAATACAATAGATAAATATTTTCTTATATTTTATACTTAAATATCGAAATCTTATATTTATAAATTCCATTTGAGATATTAAACAAAAAATTTGATCGATTTGATCAATTATGTTCACTGAATTATATTCACTCAATTGAATCAAATTAAATTTTATAAATGATATTGATTACGAGAAAAAAAAAGTACGCATACAACAGCGTTACATACTACAATTTATTATTAACTGTACTTCTCTCACTTCTTATATTTCTTAATTCTATTCGATTTAAACGCATTTTGTCGCTACTGTAGAAATGGGAACACGAAGGAAGCGAAGTAGCATGGTTCGCACTCGAAACTATAAAGTAGGAAATCTCCTAATCGATTCGGTCCCATCGTATTTCTCGATACTCGGTTACACGGGGTACACACGGCCCCATCGTGCCGACTTTCTCATACTTTCTCTCGTGCAGGATAACGATACCGAACGAAGGCGCAACGATAAAGGAGCATCGAGAGAATTCATCGACTTCGATCTACAATCCCCCTTTCTTCAGTAAGCTTTATTCCTCTGCCCTTCCGGCTGCTTCTAGTCGTCTACTTAACTTCACGGTTTTTCGCAAAGAAATATAGCTAAATGCCGGGCGGTCTACAATTCACGCTGCCTTCGATGGCGATTACGGTGTAGAAAACCTCTGCCGGGACTCAGCGTCGATAAAAATCGTGAATTATAAGTATTTGACGGCGATTACGAATACAGAACGGAATAAGAACTAACTGGAAAATAGGTTTTTATTACTCTATCGCGGTGAGAGTTAATTTATGCATTTATGGATAGCGGTGGATGTTACGTGTATTATAGTACAGTTTGAGAAAAACAGTTACACATAATTTAAATTTTATAATAATTTTCGCGATATCTGATTTTATTTATAATTACAGTCTTTAAGAAAAAATCTTATTCAATAAGAAGCAATTTAAAAAATTTACTTTTTCTTTTTAATTTCTGTATGTTTATAACTTCGCAGTCTAATTAGTGTATAAATAATCACATAGTTTGTGTATCAGATATTCACAAACGATTTCTAATGCGTATGCATTGCATGTACAATATTGATAGAGTGCTTAATTCATTGCGTAAGAGATTAACCAAAATGTAAAGTGGTACAAATGTAAAGTGGTACACAAGGGCTAAGTAAGTTGCAGCGATATAGATAACCAACGGCGATAAATAAATCAACTCCAGCTTCTCCACCCACATAGCAGTTACGAAATTTAGTGCAGCTCGCCGATAAATCTTTCTCTCTCTTTCTCTCTTTTACCTCCCTTTCCGTTTGTTCAATTTCTCCGGTGTGCTCCGATTCGCACTTGCTCCGTAATTTGTCACGTTTCAATCGCTTCTTCCTCTTTTCAAGTCTTTTTTATCACGTTATATGTAGGGCATCCTTATCAATAGTTACACTCTGCGTTTTTCTTTCAGCTGATAGCTATATGTCTGGCTAAGAGGAAATAAGACACGTGTTAGAAATAATTATGCACCTACAAATGGTAGAATTGAGAGGAAACTAAAAAGGTCAACTCGATAAAGATCAGGGACGCATTGAAGTTCGGGTTAGCCGATAGATTGCCTGAAGCGCTATTTGGAATACTGAAGGAATGTTACGGATTCTTATTTTGCTTATTGTTTCGTTACACAATATTATAGGGCGCGATCAATGCAACGAAGAGCCGCACCTTTATTTTATTCGTATAAATTATGCACAGCGATTTTATCCTACTTTGGACGTACTTACTTTTTTGAGAATGTTCAAGGTTACTATCCTGTCTGTATTGTCGAAATATTTAGATTCGATGCTTTAAACTAACAAATTTGGAATTAATCGGATTGAGGCTCGAAATCTATTCAAAAGAATATTCTCTATCATTCTATAGATCTAAAATCACGCAATACGCATACATTAGCGATGCTTAGCGAGTTAAAGTATCATCTAGCACGCAGCATCTAGCACGTGTCAAAAGCACCCTATAAAGGAATTACGCTATAAAGGAATTAAACTGGCTTGCATGACAAATATTCCAAGATGCATAATGAAGTGAAATAAAAAAGTAGAACTAGCAGAGCACTTATGGCTTTGACGAGTATGGTTGTACTGGTGGGTCGCCTCTGGCGATTTAATTTATAGAAAGAGTATAAAAAACGGGGGTAGAGAAAGAGAAAAGAGCAACTGAAGGCCCACTGTGGGAACTGAATTATTCATGTTACCAACGTTTCGAACCAATGATAAGGAAAGAGGGGGTAGGCGACCGTAAATTCCAATTTATAAAACTGTTAAGCATCCGGACGTTCAGTTATCTACGTTCTTCGTACCTACTTTTCAACCTACCCCATATATTTTTATCATCGATCTCTCTTTCTCTCTCTCACGCGCGCGCGCTTACGCTGCCTTACGTGTATGTGTACGCATACAGTCGCTTTCACCTGTCTGTTTCATCGTGCTGTACCTATAAAGTGAGAACCCTACCTTAGTCTCATGGGGACGCGGTAATGCTCATCGAGAGGATGAGGAATGCTCTAGTGTATATAGCGTACACATTCGCGCGAATATACGTACCAATGCGCATCTATACACACACACACACACACACACACACACACACATATATATATATATATATATATATATATATGTGTTCTCTAGAGGGTACCTCGCATACTTCACGCGGTAGCTCTCCTTCCCACGTTTTGAGGGGTGAAAATGTGCCCCTGGCGTACAGGAAGGGTAGGTAATTGTTTTGCCTTGGGTATGCCATTCCTCTCTCTCTCTCTCTCTCTCTCTCTCTCTCTCTCTCTCTCTCTTTCTCCCCCCCTTTCTTCCCCTCTCTTCCTCTTCCCTCCGATTTGTATGATGCCCTTTATCCCTTTCTATCCCTTCCTCCTGCTCTGGTTATCACCCTTCTTTCCTTTTGTCAATCCTCTTACCCTTAACAGTTCCCTTTGAGGTAAAGAAACGATTTTGGCGGTAAGTCAACTCGCACATTAATTACACACAGTGGCTTGTGTCAGATGCAATCGGGCTATGATCAACGCTCACCTACGCGTTTTGTTCTTGATAAAAAGAAGAAAAGCGCATCCACTCGTCGACCACGCATCGTCAGTTCGCCTCTTTCGTCCGCACAGCCAACGAGTTTTCGCGGAAACGATTGTCCAGTGCTAACCGGTACTTTGTGCTTGCGCGTCCCATTTGCCCGGGCGATTCTCTCATACAAGCGGTCACGAACGATCGAATTATCGGTCCATCATCGATTCCATCTCCCGCGCATTCTCTATATCACACCGAGCTAGCCCGCACTTCTCTAGAATCACGTGTGCGATATATAGTATCTGCCAGCAATCACTTGCGTCCGAGAAAGATCCGCAAGCCTTTGTATGTATGGCATGCGTCCATAGGAGATCAGAAAGGACAACGGAGGGTTAAAGGTGGCCCTCTTGGCGGCATGGTTGGCACAGCGTTGGTGGTACCTTAAAATCGCAGCGTCACACTCACGACATTTATCATAATTCACGGCGGTCGACATACTTTTCTCTCGGAGCTCGTGGGACAGGTACCTCTTCACTATTTCTCCTTTTCTCTTTCTCTCTTTTTCTTTCTTTCTCTTCTGTTATTCTGTTCTTGTTCTATCCGTTGGATCCGGCTGATCCAACCTCTCGCGCGGCTTTCCTGCGTGGAATAAAGAATAAAGCTTCGAGACTCGTGCGCGATCGCTATCTAGCGTGAAAGCGTACGTCTCGTCGGTCCTTCTTTCGATGTACTTGTGATGCTTTCCTATGCATACATTTCGCGAATGTGCGCAAATGTAAGCACGGTACATTCCTCCCTCGCTTTCTCCGTCGTTCAGAGTACTGAGGGATTTCCGCACGATGTCGGTGCGTGGAATGGTTTGGAGGATGCATACATTCTTTATATTATGCCTAGCACCATGCATTATTTTCATGCCGAATCGTGGGGAGATGGTTTTTTTTCGGGCGCGTAAACGTGACTTCTAGGAAGAAAAAATTTATTGCTTAGGGAGAGAGACAAGACATCTATATTATTTTGCTTCAATTCGTCTTGACAGTTTACAGACTTGTTTTTAGGGGTTATCGTGGTAAAAGAAGGGAAAACAGTTTTTCCATTTACCTGCATACATAATTGATAAAAAAATTAATTTTGCAAAATATCATCATTATTTAATAAAGATCTCTTAAATTTTATTAAGTATTTAATATGAAAATAAAAATATATATACTTAAAAAATTTTTTTAAACATATCTTTAAGATTTGGTACTTAAAACTTTTGAAGTACATTTTACTTATGTACGATATTTATTACTACTAATATATATTTACTATATACTAATACGTATATGAGTCACTTTTGTCTTTTGATATTTTCTGATCGTGTATAGTTTAAACGCCGCTGTAGACGATATTAATCTCGCGAATGTATCAATGCGCCATTAAACGGTCAGATATATTCTCATAAGATCGCGTTTTACGTGCGGACGATTATACATCGTAAATAATACATTTGCAGCCGGTAGGTGCAGCATTTTGAAGTATTTCGCTCGATATCCTACGCCGGACATCCAGAACGATCTCATGCAAAACGCACGTATACTCAAATACACGTGGCGTATAGTTACATGGTCCGGAATAGAGTATGCACATTGGTCGAGGCAATTTCGAGAACTGTTATTCATAAAACGATAACGACCTGCGTGGCAATCTCGACCACGGTGTTCAAGATAGGACTCTATTGCGAAGATAAAGCCGTAGAGAAGCAAAGCAGGTATGGCGGTCTGGCGCAATATAAGCCACGTCGAAACAGTTCGACCAATTCGGCGAAACTCATTCTGGAACCCTCATCGAATTAGTTGCGCTTTCATATTTTACATATTTGTCTATTACTGTCGTAAATGTCAACGTAAATGCCATAAGTATTTGTTTGCCAACGATTGTGTCAGTTGACGTGCTTGTTTAAGCGTAATGTTCGATTCTTTCGATAACGAATCAATCGTTAGATAATAATTGTTAGTGACCGATGAACATTGCTTGTTTACGAGCTTCAATTACCTAATTTGATGCGTGCATTTAACATTTCGTGTGAAGCATTTATTGGCATGTCATGGGCGTTTATGTTTCATTTAAGTTTTACTGCCACGTTTATTGCTATGCTAGGTAATGGAAATTACAATAATGATTGTTGATGCGAGAAACAATACAAATCGATAAACAATACAAAAATAAAAATATTTGCAATAGTTGTGCTTTATGTATGCATATATTATGACAGAGTATTACAATTTGAGTATATATAATTACAGAAAAAATATTTTCAATTTCGCAGAATTTAATTTTTAATTTTATTCGCGCAATTAAATATATTTATATATACAATTGGGTGTACTCGCGACAATTAATATAGAATTAATAATAGAATAAAACATTTATTCTCTTCAACTTATTAATGTAGCCAAGAGGGAGTACAAAATCAATATTAAAATCTCTTCTTTAGTTCCAAATATATCTCTTGTTAAAAATTAATGAATTGTGGAAGAGAAATAGTCAATTGAAATTTTGTTAAGGCGATATCGATATTACATTTGGTTTGATTAAAATATTCATTTATATTTCATGTTTGCATTTAATCCTAAATGCGCCATGAAAATCATATCTTCGGGATTAAACATTTTCCTTCGAGGTGCGACTCGTCCTCCGTTTCTCCTGACACTCTAGAAAATCAATCACTGTGCGTAATACCAGCGATCTTAAACATGGCATGCGGATACGCCGACGTACGATCCCTTCTCCGTACACGGTTTATCACTGTGTGTATTATATACCTTCGTAGCACTCAAACATGCCGCATCCGCCGCGCCGAGATTAGATACGCGACCGCATATTCCATGCGGGATTATCGCGTTGCATCCGACGATCGATCGATCCTCGGCGTCGCCGTTTGCTTTGCACCACTCGACGCTTCTAGAGAGACGAGCAGGAGAAACTGGTGCCGGCGAACAAGAAAGGAAGGACCCTAGTCGTTGTAGAACTGAAACGAAATCGACATGACCGAGAGTGGCGCGCAAAAACAAAGAATGATAGGAACAGAACGTTATGCGAAGGGGAAAAGGTACAAGGAGCCATTATAGATTTGCCATTAGAGAATGTCCGCTAGATGACTTTATTTAAAAGTTACGGGGAAAAAAAGCGCTTCTCACCTTCCTTCAGCACCTTTTTCTGCTCTCGTGCCTCGTCTCTCATATCGTATTATCGGTTAGACACATCCGCATTGTGAGAGAATGTGAAGCCGGTTAAAGAATATACTTTCTTGCGAGTGACGTGTTCGGAACGTTATCGTGATTAATGTTGCGTACGAGTGATAAGCCAACGCCGTGTCAATATTGAACTTATCGGACGCTGCTTTATCGGATATCTGTGTGACAATAGTGTACAGGGCGGAAGAAGTTTAACAACCTGAGGGATAAGACTATTAGAAAAACTATTGAAGAATTATTACTCACAATGATGAAAACGATGAATTAATTACATATATGTTCTTGGAAAATTTCGACATTGTTACATGACACATACTTTAACAGTATAATATGTGTTTATTAAATATTTAACATCATGATCATTAGAAGCTAATCATGAATATATATACATTAATATTTATCTCAAACGTCGCTGATTTTAATGCGGTTTCCAGTTTCATGTATTATATATGAACGTACTTTGTTCTGCAATATAATTGAACTTAAGTATATTATTAATTCACACTTGCATAATAGAAGAGCCTATTAATTGGATATTATAATAGCGCAATCTCTAACAATGATTATTAATGTCCATAAAAGAAACAATGCAAAATGTAGTCTAGAATAATAATGAATAGAAATACAGTTACGCATAATATACACTATTAAATTAATAGTGTTAAATTTAAATCTAATAGTGTTAAATTTAACTTACAGTGTCAAATTTAATTGTTTTAGTATAAAATAACGATATATTTTGAGTAGGAGTGGCGACTCAAATTAAATTTGATATTATAGATTTAATAGTGTATTGAGTCATTTCATACGTATTTAGATTTCTATGCGTGTAATTGATTAATTTTTCTAGTTCATTATTTCACTGTACGTTTATATGATAAGATATAAGAGAATAAGATCAACTCTCGAAAAAATTCATTTCTCTACCAACGCACGTTTTAATAGAAATAACGAACGTATGTCATCGTGTGGGTGCTTAGTGATCGAAAAACTCACACGTGTCATAAGGAACCGATCGAGTTCCTCATTTATCC